>Ga0209208_10001050_pt1 | contig 38328 bp, 31 predicted proteins | sample S1TSphfallax_3_FD_187694 | JGI IMG/M metagenome (GOLD analysis project Ga0209208, IMG submission 187694) | Host-associated microbial communities from peat moss isolated from Minnesota, USA - S1T2_Fd - Sphagnum fallax MG (SPAdes) (version 2) | ecosystem: Host-associated > Plants > Peat moss >... | reverse complement strand
TATTTTCACAAACGATAAATTTAATTTTAAATATTCTTATTTTTACTTACTATTTACTATTATTCATATTTTTTACTTACTTTTTTAAATTATTAATTATTAATTACTATTAATTTTTAATTATTATTATTTTTTACCATGAGAATCAGACCCTTTTCAAAATGTAAGAACTGGTTTGATTTTGAGATTTGATGTCTAGTGAGAACTTGGGTGATTCTCATCTCCATAATGTTTATTTTGGATTGTCATGTTCATTTAAAAAAACATTTATTTCAAGTTTGGGCACACATAGCCTTGGTATTAAGCCCAAATGACATACGTGACCTTTAGGCTAAACTTAAATTAAACATATACCTAAGCCATGTGGCACCCATGTTATATTTAAACCTAGGTCACATGGCATTTAGGCTAGGTTTAGACCTAGGCCATCTAGCACTTAAACTAAAAAAAGCCTATTTCATTGTGAGCTTAACATTTAAGGTTCAACCTCTATTGCCTCACCTCAAATGACAATTGTTTTTGAATATTTGTTATGTTTTTTTTGATGCTTGTAATGCACCAATTTATATTGTTCACAACTTTAAAAACATGACAAACAATATGAAATAAACTTTTGAAAAAAATAAACATTCTCATGTCCCATACACCACCAAAACTTTTTTATCTCATAAAACATTATTCTAAGAAATTAAATAAGCACACTAATTAAATAAGTAGTAGATAGATAATTAAGAAGGTATATGCATTAACTAGGTAAGTAGATAAAAAAACTTATGAGAGTATGTACATTAGGTAAATAGATAGATAGATAAAAAATACATTAAAATATAGGGTCAATGTAGGATTTTTTTCCCAATAAAGCCAATACCTAATTACTTAATTTACACATTAATTAACAAACCTTAAATCCTGACCATTCTTTCTCATCTCTAAACTAAACCTACCCAATCTCTCTCTCATCCTTTTCACACTCTCTCAACTTAACTTGACTAAACTTCCTCTCCCAATCTCTTCCCTAAACCCTAAACCCTAAACATCTGTTGTTCCTACTTCCTCTTCCCAATCTCTTCTTAGCTAAGCTAAACATGGCTAAACTTCCTATGGGCAACAAAACAAGCACAACTCTTCCCAATCTCTTCTTAGCTAAACATGGCTAAACTTCCTATGGGCAACAAAACAAGCACTTCCTATGGGCAACAAAACAATCACAACTCTTCTCAATCTCTTCTTAGCTAAACATGGCTAAACTTCCTATGGGCAACAAAACAAGCACAAATGGCTTGTACCCGACATGCTCTGTTTCATAATGGTTTTCATGATTTGCACAATGGAAAACTAGAGCCAAATTGGGTAACAATTGTTGGCAGTAGTGCTACACCCTTTCTTTTTAATGGAATTTTTTTTTCTTTCGAAAAGTGAAACTGAAAATAAAAGAATACAAAAGGAAGTGATTTTGGAGGGGGGTTCAATAGCCAAAAAAAAAGGTAAATTATTTCCAGATTTTTTGTATTGGGTTTTGAACGGGTAGCCATAAAAGATAGGAGGATGATTAAAGATTTGCGTTTCATGTATTATTGTATTTAATAATACAGCCAGATTTGGTTAAAATCTTCCTATGAACATTGCCAATTAGGCTACATAAAAAAAAGAATTCCTTAAAAAAAAAAGCACTGGGCAGTGGTGTTTCCTGATCACGTTCCCCATGGATGGAAAAGGAGCCGAGCCCTTAATGACTGGTGTCAGTGGTCCTTTCCAATCACGTTCCCCATGTATGGAACAAGATCGAATTTCGTAACAGTTGGTAGCAGTAGGTGTCCTTTTTATTTTTATTTGCAGGCAGTACAAACATACGGCGTACTTCTTTTTTGTAAAAACCTGACTGCCCATTTTCCCGAACAAGATGTGTCTGGGTTCTGCCCAGACACATCTTGCTTCTTTTTTGTAAAAACCTGACTGCCCATTTTCCCGAACAAGATGTGTCTGGGTTCTGCCCAGACACATCTTGTTGCTGCCCAGAAAAATCTTGTTGCTGCCCAGACACACTTTGGAAATTGGTCCCTGTTATGCATGTTTTGGGCCTGGAATCGACACTTAAAAAAGAAGTGGCCCAAAGTGTGTCTAGGCAGCATCTATCTTTTTCTCTAGCATTGAGAAAAAGATAGATCGGGCCAAGGGCAGACCAGAAAAAAAGAAGAAGCTCGTAGTACTTTTGTAATAAAGACATGTTTTTGTGGCAGGGGGTCCTTCCCAAACACATTCCCTATCAATGGAACAGTAGCCGAACCGGGTAGCAAGTGGGTGGCATTGGTCGTTCCCAATCGCGTTCCCAATGGATGGAACAAGAGATGAGTCGGTAACACAATTGTTGGCAGCTTTTGTGGTTTCTAGGCTTCGATGTGGACCACTCAAAAATTACGGGAACGTGGATATTTCCTGGACGAAGGAACATGGGAACCTGAGCGAACGAAGATATCATCTTCTTCTCTCTGCCTCTTTTGGCTCTGGCGCTTTTCCGAGGTTTTTAGGGTTTGAAGAATCCCAGTCTGTTTTTTTCTCTTTAGCCTTCTCCGGGCTCGCTTACGTTGTGGCTTCTCGGAGTTGTGCTGTTCTTTTCCGTGTCTTGTGCCGTTCTTTTTCCTGTCTTTTTGTGTGATAGAAATGATCCAGAGGTGAGGTAGTGAAGAGCGAGTTTGGGGGAATCGTGAAGAAGCCCGTAGCCATATAGTTGAGCGTTCCTTCAGGAACTTGGGGAGAAGCTCTGTGGAAGAAGAGAAGGAGGAGGGGGGAAGAGTTTGCCATCAAGTGCTAGAGGGCCACAAAAGTGTGGCCCATGGATCAAAGCGAGGAGGTGGAATATGGGGGGAACTTGGATATGGGGGAGTTTATGGCAGACAACGATGCGGATGGTTTGCAGGACGAGGATTTCAGTGACGATGACATCGATGTGGACGAGCTGGAGAAACGGATCTGGCAGGACCGGTTGCGGTTGAAGCGAATCAAGGAGCAGCAGAAACTGAAGGAGGTGAATGAGAGGCCGAAGCACAAGCAGTCGCAGGAGCAGGCGCGCAGGAAGAAAATGTCCAGGGCGCAAGATGGTATCCTCAAGTACATGCTCAAAATGATGGAGGTCTGTAAAGCTCAGGGTTTTGTGTACGGGATCATACCTGAGAAGGGGAAGCCGGTGAGTGGAGCATCAGACAATATCCGGGCATGGTGGAAGGAGAAAGTGCGCTTCGACCGGAATGGACCTGCAGCCATAGCTAAGTACCAGGCTGACCATGCATTGCCAGGGAAACCAAAAGGTAATGTGAGTGCATCCCCTACGCCTCATACTCTTCAGGAGCTGCAGGATACCACGTTAGGCTCCTTGTTGTCTGCTCTCATGCAGCACTGTGACCCACCACAGCGCCGATATCCACTAGAGAAAGGCATACCGCCACCCTGGTGGCCCTCCAGTGATGAAGATTGGTGGCCTCAAGTGGGACTGCCTAAAGGCCAAGGAGCTCCCCCTTACAAAAAACCTCATGATCTCAAAAAGGCCTGGAAAGTAGGTGTTCTCACTGCTGTCATCAAACACATGTCACCAGACATTGCAAAAATTCGGAAGCTTGTGCGGCAGTCAAAATGTCTACAGGACAAAATGACAGCCAAAGAGAGTGCAACCTGGCTATCTGTGCTTGTTCAAGAAGAGGAAGTGGTCCAGTGGCAGAATGGAACTGGAGGCAATAAGGGTACTCCAGCCACTGATAATGCAGGAAGCCTTGCCTTGAATACTTCAAATGAGTTTGATATTGAAGGCTTGGATGAGGACTCACCGCAAGGGCTTTCACAGAGTGATGAAGGCCTGGATGCGGAGACAGATGACTTTGATCCATTCAATGGCAACAGGCCTGCATACTCAACTCCAAATCAGGGAAGTCAGGGAGGCAGGGAGGGTGATTCACAGGGTGCTGACTATGACCAATCATCACTTAGGCTACAGGATGGAGATGCAGTTGATTGCAGGATAAAGAAACATGGTATGGAGGATAGTTTTGTCCCAGAGCATCGGGTGTATATGTGCCCATATGATAATTGCAAGCACAGTGAATGGCGGAATGCATTCTCAGATCGGGACTTGCGCAACATGCACCAGTCAAGTTGTCCATACAAACCAGGTGTCCAAACTTCAAGTGCTCTTTATCCAGGAGCACAGGGGGAACCTTCACAGTCACAGGTTCTTAGTGGACAAGGGCCATATCAGACAGGTTCACTTGTAGGAAATCATGGAGTGATCCCTGGTGCTTCAGGATTCACACCTCTTGCTCTCACTGCATCACATAGTGTATCTAGTTTGCCAAATATGTCAGGAGGTGGTAGCCAGTCATTCCATGACCTTTTTACAGGTTTCTGGGTGGCTAATGGGATGCGAATGGATGCCTCCATGACTGTTGCAAACCTGAGTGGACCAGAAGCCCAAGGGCATGGTGTTCCTCGACTATCAGGAGAAGAAACTGGGCTCAGTGACCATCATCATCACCAGCCAATGGACACATCTGAGCTTGTGTCTGAAGAGAACTTGTTTGGGCAGGGTTTTGGAGAGAACACAGGTGTAAATGATATCAGTATTGAGAATTGTGGTTTGCAGAAGGATGGCAAGAGCTTTGATCATCCATTTGAACATGAAGGGGTGGAGATACCACCTGACTATGTTTTTAGTTCCCCATTTGACATAGGATTGGATCCTGCTGTTCCACTGACGCCCCCCTTAGACTTACTTGATGAAGACCTCATTTGGTACTTTGGGGCCTAGGGTTGTCAGTTTGTGGAAACTGGAGTTTGGGTCTGTGAACCAGATGTAGTTAGAGAAATGTGGCTGTATAGGTGCTGCAGCTTAGGTCTCATCATTGTGACTGTGTTGTAAAACTGGTTAGTAATCCTGCAAGTGTAAGGAATACTATGCTGGGATCATCATGCCTCTTGGTGGGCTCTTATAGGAGCTTGGGAAACGAAATTCTTGCCAGCATGGGTGAAGACCATCTCTTGAGGAGCCCTTCTGGCAGGTTCAGGGATGTCTGCCTTTGATGGACATGTGTTTCTGTAGGATAGTTCAAGCTCTCTCATTCTTGTACTATATATCATCACCATTCGTAAATACAGTGAAGGGGGGAAGGGGGTCAGCTTAGCCCAGGTTCTGGATAACTTGTTCTCTGATGTAGCTGGTGCATCCTGCAACCATGGGTGGCTGTTTAATAGGATGAAACATATTCTCCTACTGAATGCAAACAAGCATGCTTTAATGCCACAAGATAATTCAGGTTGGAGGTCTTTTCACTGATAGCTGTATGGCTTTATTCTTCTTTGATGCTCTGCATTGACTGATGTAGGTCCAACCCATGTGAATTCTCACAAATTGTTCTGCTTCTGATGGTGATGGGGTTTGTTATTATTTGCTCACCGCTCAGGCCTTGGTTGCAGCTTAATGAGGATACTAATCACTTATTTTTATTAGCTATGTCTCTTGTTTGCTAGCTAAACATCATCCTATTGCTTCTGGAAATACAACAGAAACTCAGGTTGCAGCGTAATGGTTTGACATCGGATTTATTGGGCAGATTATCATGTACTTATCTACACCCAACAACCGGAGCTGATGAAGTTGGTGGGAAGTCATGGCAGCTTGTCATTGCTATTTATGACAATGTGACACTTTTGAGTGACTAATAATAGGTTATGTTTGATGTCCTCTCATTCTTGTTGTTTTAGTTTTGGTCTTGCTGGTACTCCCAGAAACAGTCAGCCTTTCAAGTGTTGCTGTGGAGTTTTTGTGGATCCCTATAGATATGTTTTGTTCTCACATGGTCACTTCAAGGTGATAAACACTAAACCATGTTCCAAAAAGTGACTCAAAAGAGGAGTGGATTGTGAGAAGGAATTTGATGTTGTCAGATTTTACTTGTCCAATGCTCATCTTAGTGCCTGTCACATAAACAGTTAAAATGCTCATGTGCTCTGCCATTCCCTGTTTACTGAGGTTGCTATATCTCTCGTGCTCTAGCTATGCATCATTGTTCTGGATGTTACATGTGCCCTGATTGTATTGATTTTCGTACTGCACATCTACATAAGGCCTTCAAAAATATGATCCTCAGCAATTCAACTTTGTTGAGAAAATATTTCAGGTGCCTACACAGGCTTTGTACTCGTTTAATTCAGGGAAGAAAATTTACTCTTTGCAAAAAACTACCTGCAATGATTGAGGAGCCTAACTAAGGAGAAACATGCATTGAAGTTATCAAGTGTTGTTAAGCACAACCAACATCACACTGACACTCAGTGCAGCAAACTAAGGTCCATCTCATGACATCCATATATTGCAAAGAGGCCCAAAATCTGGCTCCTCTTTCAGCATCAAAGCACTGCGATACATCTCCTTCAATTTGCTAATGTCACTTGCTTTTGAAGAACTGACATGTGTATCAGTTGGATTGCTACTGTCACCATTTTTAAAGGATTTGCTGTGAGAGTTTCCATTAGGCTTTGATGCTGCAATTGCAGATCCCAACATTGTGCGAAGAAGAGTCTGTAATTGTAGAACAAATTTGGTCACTATGTCAGAAGATGGTTTGCACCCTTGTTTCTCATCCGATGTGCAGAAAACTCTTCGCCCTTCTAGTAAGGTTGAAAGAGCACGCTCCAGAACCTACAAAAAGAGGTGGGTAGAAAAGATCAATGCCTACTGAAGACATTTTTCCAAAAATACCAATCTATGCATATTGAATCACTGAAGCCAATCCTTTCTAAACAATTTGAAACTAGCTTAGAGTGATTTGAGATCCTGAAAATTCCACAAAAGTGGAAGGAACTCTGTACACACAAGAAGCAATTTCATGAGTAGGTATCATAAATGAAGAGAATCACATACTGTACTGGGAAAAGTGGATGGTGCGACAGCTGAGCAGATGGCTGACTTTTCCATCAAGATTTGAAGAAACATATCAGGGTGAGTCTCAGCTCGGTAATACTCCAGGGCCTTCTGCCAGTAGTGGTCAGCCATAGATGCAAAACGTTTGGCACGCTGGAAGTTATTTTTCTCAAAGTTACACTCCTCAGTGTGCATAGCCATTGCAGCCAGACAACAATCCCTCTGATGACAAGCATATTGAAACTGAGTGTAAGCCGCCTCTTGAGCCCGAAGAGAACCCATTGACTCATACAACACTAATGCTTTTGATATAGCTTCTTTTGCAGACATTACAGTTTTGGTCCCCAGAAACTTTTGGCCCCGAGTTTCTTCCCTGCCAACTTTCTCTAATGGCTTTTGATCCTCCTTGACCTTCTTGTGTGCTCTTGCCTTCTCCTCCCTTGCAAGAAGCATCCCTAGTCTGAGATATGTATGTGCCAATTGAGTGTGGACCTCATTCCAAAGCCCACCCATCAAGCGTTCCGCACCATCACCCACTCCCATGAGCACACGCCGACCCTCCCCATAAAACTCCAGAGCTTCTTGATACAGGAATTTGGCTTCTGAGAGAGCTTGTGTATAGGCAAACAGGAATTGGGGTACCTGGCACTCCTCCCAAGCAGCTAGCTGAGAAGAAAACTTTTCAGCAGCTGCTCTTCGGCCATGGGCCAGATTGCAGAATACTAGCACAACATTGGTCAGATCCTTAACTGCTCTAAATGCAACAATAGCTGTCTCAAATGCTGCTTCTGCTCCTTTCACATCCCCATGTGCCAACCTCCGACGCCCTAGCTCATTACATGCCCATCCTTTCTTCCTTAATGCTGACTCAAGCTCCTGGGAACATTCAGGCAAATCAACAAATGCATCTACAGCAGCAGCATAGCAATCTGCTGCTGCAGAAAAGTTCATCTCCCAGTTGACTGTCAGTGGCCTTCCAAGGAATGAAAAAATGTCCCTTGAAGGTAGAGCATCAGTCTTGCTTGTGCCCACCATAGGAGATGGTTCCTTGACAGTGGAACCCTTAGCTTTTGGTTCTGTTGGCAGTCTTTCTTTGTGAACCTCAGCAACAGGAGCATCATTGCTATTGCTAGACCTGCTTGCAATAGTTTCAACATCAGCTTCTGCAGAAAATTCCTCATCTGTGCATATCCCAGGAGTATCAGCAGTCATCCAAGGTTTTCCACTGCTTTTCTTGGCAGGCTTACGGTTGTATTTTGCACTAGCCCCTCTTCTGGAAGGACTGCTGCTACTGCTGGCACTATTTCCACTGCTTGCACGATCATGCTGGCAGCTGCAGCTAGTAAGGCAGCAGATCTCACAATTCCCTCGGAACTGCCCTACTTTCTTCTTCAGCCGCTTCACCTCTTTCATCACTTCCTGAGCCATCTTCAGCTCCTCACACTGTGATGCTTCTTGATGAAGTGAGAGATCTGTTTCCCCAAGAGAGCGTTGAATCTCTGCAAAAACATCTCCAACAAGCATCCACACTTGCCCCCAGAACAAACCTCTTCCCCTTGAAACATGGGCTCCTCTTAGCTTATTGGACTTTAGCTGCACACTAAGTTCATTTCTCTGATTTCCCAAACCTGTAATGCTATTTTCAGTATTGAGCTGAGGTGCAGAACCACGCACTAGACAGGCTAATTCCACAGCCTTCAAAGCTCGGCCAAGCTGCCCATCATCTTTATAGGCTTGTCCTAGTGCAAGATAGGACTCCCCAAGAAGTAACAGCAATTGCCACAGCTTTCGGTCCATTCCAAAACCTATCTCAATGTCTCGAAAGTCACAAATAGCAACACACTCCACCTCTCCACAGATACATTCAGGAAGCTGTTGAAGATGCCTGTTTTGTGGAGGTGCAAGGCTCTCAGGATTCATGGGTTTCCCTCCCACCTCTTGAAGTTGCCTTTGCCATCTTAGAGCTTTAATGGCTTGTGAGATATGGTGCACAACAGCCAAGCGTGCTGACACAGGCTCTGCAAGAGCCTTTACAATCTTGGGTGACAAATCTGGTACAGCAAGCTTGCTTGGTATCTCTGTAATGCCAACATCCAGATGCTCAGAAAAATACCTGTACCCACCCTGCAAATAGGACAATCTCTCCAATTCCTACAGATTTGCAACAGTCAAATTTGATGATTCTAGGAATACAACTTGAATTAAGCACTGGTACTTCTATAAGTGGGAGTCAAATGTCAAGATTTCTAACAGTACCTGCATCGCATATGATTGGTCCAGAGATGGGATCATCTTGACTAGCAGCTTTTGATGGCGGAGATGGGAGTTGCAAAGCTGGTCGCTTGCAATCGGTGCTGATTGCAGAGTCAATGTCAATGGATTCTAAACAAAGAGGCTGCAGCATAGACCCCATCTGCTCATAGCATGCCAGAATAAGCCTTGCTGCATGCTCATGAGCAGACGCACGTATAACCTGCATGAACACAAAGACACCTCAATACCACTGGCCTCAACTCTTTGCAGAGACAAGTGTTTCAGTTTTTGGAGATTCACAAAAGTCAACATGACCTGACACAATCCAACTTTTCATTAACATCATATTCACAATAGAGCAAGATAGCTTACCAGATGCTCTTGCTCATCCATAAACTCCAGACATTTCCCAAAAAGCTTTGCACATTTTCGCCTATCTGCAGGATCCTGCACAGGAACAAGAAGAGTCCAATTCATGTTCTACTCCATGTAGCTTAACCTAAAGCTGGAACTGTTCCACCTTGGATGTTTAAACTTGAGCCATACTGCCTGACTCCAGGGATACCTTCAATCCCCAGTGCCATGCTGAAATTCACACCTCTACCAGAACAGTGATTGTGACCTGAACTGCACAAGCAAGGTGAACATACCTGGGAACGAGACAAGCGGTTGGCAAGTCGGTACAAAAGCATAGCCAATGGGAGTGAGTATTGACCGTTGCCATGATTCCTGGATGAAGGTAATGTGCCACAGCTTTTATCTTCCTTGTCCTCACAGGTGGAGCATGTTTTTGAAATCAACGACAAGTCAAATAATTGTATAAGATCCTCTCCAGCATTTTTGAAAAGCTGCCATGCAAGTACTGCCAGTCAGAAATTCAATTGTCAAAGTACAGACTTAACCCTAAGTGGGAAGATCACTAGTGACTAATCAAACACAAGCTAATGTAAGCACCCATGAACTAGACAGGGATGACACAGAACCACAGTCTGGTGTGATTACTACCAGCAGCAGCCCTAAACCATCCAGGAACTACTTTCTCTTCTTGGGCAAGGTAGGAACTTTTGCTCTCCAACTCCAAAGCTTCAAAGAGATGACATAGACCCCAGAGACACACAACCAGCAAAAGAATTTTGCAGAGACAAGGAAACATGGCATGTATCCATGAGATTGCCAAGAAACTCTAGAACAGCACTTTGAAGGTAGCATGAGAGCAACGAGTGCAGTCATAACCTTCTGAGTGTCACTCACAAAGTGCCAGACCATCAACTTCATCATGAATAGCAGTGACTGGCAGTTTTGACTCCCCATTGACATCATCTGCTCCTGATGCTGGCTGAAGATAATTAAATAATAAACCACATCTTGGGCAAAACCTTAAACAAACCTCACATCCTAAGTTTCGGCCACATTTCTGGAAGCAACAGGGAGACCCAGTTATGATGTTGGCCACCACTGACAAGAAATAGCTAATAAAAAAGTCAATAGTATCCTGGCATACCCAGTAAGTTCCAGGGTCTTGCTTGCAATTCTCTTGAAGAAATCTGAGGACAGATGAAGCATTTTGCTGCACAACATGAGGATGAAAGAAGGCAGTTCCATCCTTTGAAAGACCTTTCAGGAGAAATATGTCATCTGTTTTCAGCAACTCGTAACCCTGGACAACTCCATTGCGATGATAGCACACTGCTATCTCTGGTATACTGGCCATTACATTGTCTAGCCACGCATCCAGCCACATCAATGGTGCAACCTATAAGCAAACAAAGTCACATAAAATCTCATCAAGTTCAGAACTTATAAATTAAGGTAGACTGTGATTTTTAGTCAAGTAAGCATCAAACATTGTGCCTTCATTGCTGAAGAAACCTACCCCCATCATCAGACTAAATCGACTCTAACACTAGGCACTGTTCCTTACACCATAACAGGACCTGGAGGCAATGAAGAATCTCCCACCTGGCGCTCAATCTCCATCAAGTGTAAGCTAACAGCGGCATGCTTCTCATTGCTAAAGAGAAGCAAGTCACTTCCAAGAAGCATGCGGAGGTTCTGAAACTGCCAAAACAAAACCCGCAGGAAGCCCTCAGCTCTGGAAGGTCTTGACTGCTTCTCTGGATCTTTGGCTACAAATTCAGAATCCTGATTCTGTTCTCTCATAAACCTGGCCTTCTGGAACTCAATCCCTCCTCCACATTGATTACGTCGGCTTAATGAGACTCTCTGTTTGCCCTTCCTGGTTGACAATTGAGGAGCAGGCCTGAGATCATCTTCGCTGCAACAGCTTGCACTCTCAGAGATTGGTTCCTCTACCACTTGCCAGGGAACTCGCCCTGATTCCATGCTTGCAAAACCTCTTGGAACATTCTCAAATGGTCGCATGTTACTAGAAGCACCTCTGGCCTCAGGAGTTTGCCGAAAGTCTGAGGCATCACAAGTGTCATGGTGTACTGAATGCTGCACAAACTTGGAGAATAAAGAACTCTCCATTGCCTTCATGTGACTTTTCTTTCGCCTTGCAATCTTCTCACCTTCTTCAATATCAGGACTATGAAACAAACCACACAGCATAAGATACAATGTTAAAGGAAAATCATAATGCAGACCAGCAGATTCAAATCTCATCCCTTATAGATAGTAAGAGGGCTTGCAGATGTAGGCAACTGAAACATACCCACTGTTCAATATAAGAGTGTGTCCAACTCGATGAACTGCAACAGATAAGCGACTTTTGCAGTATGGTGTCTTGAAGATCTGCTTCAATATGTCTACTGAGGCCACCACATCAATCTCATCCCCATATCCTGTAAGGGCACTGACAGCCAGTGTTTCACATCTTCTTGCCATAGGTTGGCTCAAGTAACCTCCTTCCCAAGCATTGCACAATCCTGCATTGTACGAGAACTCCAATAGCACATCAGCATCTGGTTTTTGGGACAGTTCCAAGAATTGTTCACTTGTAATTATGGTAAAATTGACCAGAATTTTTGTTCCAGATTCCTCCTACAAATCCTATGCTTTGAAGGGACACTTTGCAAAAACCAAAACTGCATTGTAGGGGTCCATTAACAACACTGACAAAACCATGTGACATAGCAGAGGAAATCCAGTCCCATGGACCTTAAGCAAAGACCACTACACTCCACTCCATTTGACTCCAGTGAAGAAAAGTGAGGAATAATTGCTACACTGTTGCTCAAACAACAAACAAAGATGCAGGGACCTGGACCCTTGAGAAGAAACATCTCTCATTGAAATGCATAGATGAGACTTAAGCACATGTAAATCCTGTGGTGACTTCAGGATCTGAAACAAGACAAGAAAACCTAACTTCTAAACCCAGATGCCTGTTCTCTTTGCATAACTGGTTTGCATAGATGTGTAGCTTGTCTTGTCTTTCACATAGCTGTTACATCTACACACATATGATCTTCACTATGAGCACAGCTTTGACAACCATCAGCTTCCAAGACCAAATGGACAGAGTCCTGATACACCCTCATGGGCTTTGCAAGAAACCCTAGTTGTGAATTTTTATAGATGCTGATTCTACAGATGCTAGGTTATTCCGCAAAGAAGAGGACCTGTGTCATGTGCTGCTGCTGCAACTGGCAATAACAACTCTGGATGAATCCCATTGGAAGGTGGTCTGTTGAGGTCTGTTTCTGTAGGCAGCAATCGGTATCGGGGTGCTACCGTTCTGTACACACACACAATCCACAACAGTTGAAGCACTCAAATTTGTAATTATGACTGAGAATCCCTCTCAAGCGAGAGAGAGAGAGAGAGAGGAGAGAACAGAGACAAAGACATGTACCTCTGGCTTAGGAGATTCAGGGCAGGAACAAGGGCAGTTCTGGAAGGAGAGAAAGGAGTACAGGAGGATGTAATGGTGGAGGGAGTCTCAGTAGGCACAGGCAGACTGCCACACATGAATCCGACTTGCACAGTAGCATGTTGTGCTGTCTGCACCTGCAACCTACCCACGCATGCTTCTTCGTGACCTATTCTAGCAGCAGCTGCTTGCAGCTGCATCTCCCCTGGTGGATGATGTCCCCACTCTATTTGGTTCTCCTCCCCGCCAATTCCTCTCCGTCCTCCTCCTCCTCCTACAGTTGGGGCGTGCATTTTGCCTCTTCTGTTCAAGCGAACCAAAGCTTCACCCCTGCAAATTGCTGCCACAAGACAACATCAATGCAACAAGTCCCTTTTCCAAAACCCTAATTGCATAGAACAACTTCTTTAGACGCAGAATCTCTCCGTCTCTCTCTCTTCCTCTCACAGCAAATAGACACTCCGTGGGTTTTGCCCAGAGTAAACCAGTACCCACCAGCGCACCATGAAGGATGGATGAATGGATAGTTGGATGGATAGTAAGTGATTAGGAAACAGTATTTCTGTTGGGTTCCAACTCCCCAGGTAACCATGGTGGTTAGCTCCGTTGCTGTTTTTCAACTACCTATCAGCAGGGTTTTTTTTTTACAATTTTGCCGTTTCCAAAGCTTGAAATTTGTTTTTCAAAAATTTAGCAATTTTTTAAAAATTGTATACTAAAAAATGTTTCCAATTTTGTTGTTGCCACAATGAGAAAATTTTCCAGGGAAACAAAGAAGCTGCCAAAAAATGTTTTTTTTAGGAATTTTTGTTTGTAACCAAAGTGGCAATCATCCCTGGGAAGGTGTAACCCAGGGTAAAGTACAAAGCAAACCATGAATTGAACATTGGTAGACATTGAGGTGATGTGAATGCGTAGATCCAGGAGGCAGCCACCCTTGTAGGTGCAAAGGTACCTTATGCCTATGAGAAGGCACATTACACCTACCCTTGAGGAGGCATTGTCCAAGGGCATATAAGGTGCCCTCCTCTAACACGAAAAGAAATCCAGGAGTGCTTTCCATATAAGTGAACAGGCTGATTGGTCCCCCTGGCAGGTTCACCAGTCCCCTAGGGCCGATTCTCTAACCTTAAGGCCCATGCCAGCCCTCTAGGGTTCTTTCTCTGTCCTTAAGGCCCGTGCCAGCCCTCTAGGGTTCTTTCTCTGTCCTTAAGGCCCGTGCCACTCCCATAGGGTCCATTCTCTGTCCTTAAGGCCAGTGCCACTCCCATAGGGCCCACTCTCTTACATAAGAGCACTGGTCCAAGTGTCAAGCACTGTTGGCTGGGCCTGCCATGGGCAAGTAGTCCAGCATATCCAGTGCCCCAAAAACCTCCCAGGCAGAATGAGATGGAAGCAATCTTAATACCCATTTGTCCCCATTTGCACCCATTTGCAACAGGTTTGTGGAAACAGAAAGCTGAAGTTACAAAAGACAGATGACGCAAACTCAACAGAAGGCTCTATCTTTGAGGGCTTAAGGTATCTGGCTCTTCTTGGCAGACAGTTCTTCAATGAGACACTAAAATGGAGCCCTGTATTGCACTAATCAAAGAGGATTAGAATGCATTTGACAACACAATACATTGAACACAAGTTGAACTTCAGAAAATATACAGGAGCTGCATGTATCAAAAGCAGAGTAGAATGGAGCAGCAGACTTACTGATATGCAGTCTTGCAGAAGTTCCTCATCCCTCCAACCCTAAATGGTATCTGTAAGGTTCTTGCATCATTCTGAAGTGCACTACCATCAGTCAAGATAACATGCTTGTAATTATTAAGAAAAACAATAGACATTACCTGATGTGCTTTGTTAAATCTGGCTGCATTCATGCTTCTCAAACAAACCTAGAGGTTGAAACACAAAACTGGCAAAGGAGGTGGTGCACATGTGAAAAACATACAAGATCCCACAGTGTGCCATTGTCAGCAGCCATTCACAGTAGAAATCCAAAGCAGCAACCCATCTTTATCTGAGGGCAGTGATGGAATATCAAGAATTTCATATGTCAAAGGAGGAGCTGTGATAAGTGGAGACAGGTAGAAGAACCATATTAGCTCACCAACAATGAGACACAAACAAGTGATCATGTGCGATTGATTTCAATACAAAACAGTGAACCCAGTACTAAGTGAACCCAGTACTAAGGTCTAGTTTTCCCTGAAGTCTCACAAAACTTGCATGCTGGAAGGCAGAGGTGCAAGTCAACAAAAAACACAGGATGATACCCCATACGAGGCAAATTTTGTTTGAGACTTAAGAATACCAAAGCCCAATGAGGAAAGTGGAGAAGAATCATGGGCACAAATTGGAAAACCTAACAACAAGTCATATTGAAACAAAAGTTGGTTTAATCAGAGACAAAGTAATTGAAGAGACGATAGATCTTATCACTGAGAAGACACATGAAGAGAAGAAGCTGCTTAAGGAAAACCCTTATCTTGCTCTCATCACAAGTGCCAGATTAAGAGCAAGTGTTCCTAAGAAATCAAGTTTGACAATAGTTGAAGCTCTCCAAGCAGCATAGCAACCATTTGCACACAACCCTCTTCTCAAAACTTCCCAGTCTTCAGGTCTCTGACTAACAAAGTTGCATTAGCAAATGGCTAATTTGGAATGCACAGGGGCTGTAATGGAATCTGCACAGAGGAGAACAAATCAAACTCAAATGTGTAGAGAGGAAAGAGCACTACTGCTCAGAGTCTACAAATCAAACTCATCATCCTTCAAGGCTTCCTGTGCAGCCGCGTCTTCCTCATCATCATCGAGTCCAAGGTAGGGATTGCGCTCCACTGGCCTGAACTTGTATCCCGTATAAATGTAAAAAGCAAGAGCAGCCACCTCCTCAGCAAAATTGCGGGTCCATCTGTAGCGGTATGCAGTGACAGTGGCGAGAGCAAAAACCACAATGCGAGTGAAGTAAATGTAGCTCACTACCACAATGTAGTACTGGCGGAACAAGGTGAGCTTCATCAAGTTGCGTGCTGCTTTGCCATCAGTGTGAGATGCCTCTCTGAGATGTTTCATTGACCATACAATGGGGAACAGGACTGCACAACAGCAGATGATATCCAGAAGCAGAAACACTTGCTTCCATGTCGAAAAGTCTTTGGTGGAAGGGCCAGCTTCATCATAAACAATGAAAGCAGCATTGGCAAACACCTGGAGAGGGATGACAACCATGAGCACCTTCTTTTCCTTATCTTGTAGGAATGGCTTCAGAAAGGACCAGCCAGTGCCGATGAGAACAATCACACTGAACAGCATACCTCCCCTGAGAAAATTGAAGATGTAGTAGGCAACATCCCAGCCATGCGGTGTCCCCGTCCTCTTCACATATTGCTTGTCTTTAGCTTCACATATCAAGTTGAGCGCCTTGAGCACGAGCAGCACGCCCATGAGAATATGGATCCGATGCACAGAGAGCTTCTGATTCCAACAAACGTAGATCCAGGTTCCTAACAGCACAAGATGCGCCAGAAAGAAGGTGAAAAACAGCGTCGGCAGCTGCGTTTGTCCCATCGGCAGGTAGTCCTTATAGCCGTCCTCTACATTGTACATGGAAGTCGTGACGTCCAAGGACACCGGCTGTCTCAAGCAATTCTCGAAATACAAGCTATACTCGTCGGCAATCGGTGTAGACCACGAGAAGTTGAACGCACCTTCCGCGGCCTTCTCCAACGTGACGACGGTCGTGATCCGAGTGCTCTCCAGCAAGCAATCCTTGTGGTCTTGTAGCAAATCCTCGTAGGCAGGCACCAGATCCACTTCACGAGACAGAAAGAAGCCCGTTCGTGCACCATCACCGCCTTCCGGTAGCTTCACATCCGAAACTTCGATGTTGATCATACCGTGAGCTTCGAAACCAAAAGTCTCGAACAAGATGAAAGGCCGCGCATCGCCCGTAATGCTGAGGTGCTTGATTTCTGCCTCACAACAGGGTAACGACAGCAACAAAAGAGCAACCACTGAGAACACCAATGTCGGCAGCACCCGCACCCGCGCCATGCCGACCTTATTCCTCGCCATCTCCGTCGACAATCCCATGCCCTGACCGCTCCAGATCACAACATTACCTCAAAGAGAGTGCAAGAAAGCACAGCGAAAACCACACTTGCAAAGAGCGAGCTGGAGAAGAGAGGAAAGAGAGAAGGCGCGGGGGGGGGTGGGGCGGCGGGGCGCAGGACCAAAGGTCGGTACGAAACGCACTGTTTTGCCCGCTGTGTCAGTCGAGAGCCCCGTTCACACCAGTGTTTTCTTTTTTTGTAAGTGGCAATCATCCATAGGAAGATGTAGAAAAAATGGCGATCATCCCTATGAACATTTAGCCAAAATCTGGCTTTTAAATCAGCAGATTATGAAGTACAATCATTTTTTACTCAACTTTCTATATTTATGGCTACACGCTAAAAACCAAATATCATTTAATTCTGGAGATTTTTACTATTTTTCGCCAACTTCTGGCGATTGAAACCCTACAAAAATCATTTCAATTTCGAATTTTTGATTTTGATTTTGATTTCGCAACCACCATTTGACAATCAAGCTGACACATGAAACACACTCAGAGTGGAGTATTTCTAAATGGTGGGCTAAATTGTAATGCTCTTTGTACGAGTGGAAGAGCCCATTGTAGGGGGTAGCACATCTTGGTCGTTTGTAAAGCTTTGATTTAATGATCAGTCTAATGATCCAGCTTTACAAAACAATAATGAAAGCTCAGAGTGAGGCATTTTCAAAAGGCAGGCCCATGCCTTGAGCAGCAGGCCCTCCTTTCAGAAATGCCCCCACTACTTGCACATTACCCCACAGGTAAAGACTAAAAGACCTCCTCTGATTACCCTAGTCTATTTAGATAGCACCTTGTGAAGGATAAAATCTTGCTGAGTATTTCAAAGTTTTTCCCACAATACCCAGCGGGTACTTGCTGGGTATCGCAGATTAAACAGAACAAAACAAAATGCGAGATTTCTCTTTACACTCAGTAAAGCACACGGGCAAGGTCATTACTGAAATTGGGCATCACTTGGCTGCTACCCACCTCACCTGAGCCCTTATTTTGGTAATGCCCTTGCCCCTTGTGCTCTATAATTTACTCTCATCTGAGATGTTCAGTTCAAGAAGTTTGATGCAGTTATTTTCAGGTAGTCAATTTTTTGTCTTGATTTCTATTGGGTTGTAGCACTTCAGGGTTTACTGCTTTGGATCCAAGCCGGTGTATTTTTTGTCAAATTTGTGATGTAAATAAAATGGGTTGGTGATTATGCACAAAAGGACTTGACTTAGCCAAATTTGGCTAGTGGGTAGAGGGGCAAGTAGAGAAGTTTTGGATTCCTCCTATAATTAGGTGACTTGTTGAAACGTACTCTCTAAATATGGCAACTTTAGACTTTTTTTTTCCCTCATAATGTGGGTGACTTGGGCCCCATTTTTTCCAAACAAAAAAAAATGCTCTGTACCTTCTTTTTTCCTCAACAGGTTGTGAAAATTCATCCCCCAATAAAAACACTGATCCAAACAGTATTTGGATTTTGAATAAAAATGCGTCATTCAGATCTAATTTTATTTTGAAATTTGGTTGTGCAAAATAATAATTGTCAAAGCAATAACAAAACATTAGGACCATTCACTTGTTGCATGATGAATGTATGTTCATTTCTCTTAGTGAAAAGTAGAAATCATCCAAACAGAAGTAGAATATGCATTTTGACTCTGTCCGATGTCTACTAGTAGACGCATATCCTCAATCATATTAGCTTTCCATTCATTGACATGAGGGTTGCATTGCTGATAGGTAGGAAAGTTAAGAATGAACAGAAAAGCAGGTTGAAGTTTATGCCCCATAGCAAGTGAAGGACAAATCATCATGTCAAGCCATGAGTTGAAACATTCAAAATAGTAGATTATGAAGCCCGGGTTGAAATAATGGGTTCAAACTTCACAATACACCACAGATGGTAGATCATAGTTAATATTTAGTACTTGTAGTACATACTCACACAATAATTTACTCACAACAAATCATTCATTCATCCCATTGCAATTATAAGGGTTGTTGGTTACATTAGCCTGCCTGAATGCAAGTACTTGGGGGTGAAACACAGGAGTTTCTGGTCACATTATTGCCTATTAACAAAAGGTTTAGTTGTGGGGATGAAGCCGGGGATGAAGCCCAAGGGTGCGGGCTTTACCCAATGTACAGATTGGATCTGACTGACATTTTTAATGTTTTTTTTTCCCGTAATCATGGAAAAAAACCAAAAAAAGTGGAAGGCATAATACCATAGTACATGAACAGTTTTGGCATAAATTAGTTTATTTTTTGTTTGTTTGAATTTTGGACAAAAAATTAATTGTTCTTATTTTTTTATAAATTAAAAAAAAATGAAGAATCTGCAAAGACTGAGACAGTCTAGAGGCACTAGAATATCCCATAGACATTACCAAAACCATGTTCACAGTTGACAGATGAGAACTGAGCACCCATGAAATGCCTGTTGATTTTCTGAAATGTCTGATGAGACTCTGAAGTTCCCTCTCGCTTCTGGGGAGGGAAATTCCTTTTTTAAGACCCGCTCCTCCTTGTAGTGTTAAAAAAATAGGGCCAGTGCTTTATGAAAAACAGAACACCCACTCCAGTCCCACAAACATCAGAGGGAAAAATATGCTGTGTATGCTTGGTAAGGTGCCCTCTGATTACACTAAAAAACAAATTGGAGCATCTCGCTATGTTCAAAACACAGTGAGCACTAGTGTCCAAAATGGTGAACATCAGGGTATTGTTCTTTGACTGGTTCTTTTAAAAAAAATCCAAAGAATTGCACAGTTTCTGTTCAAAGCTCATTCTTTTTTCTTTTTGAGAACCACCTGTCAAGTATCCATGAATTCAACATTTAAACCACTCGTTCTTTCTTTGACAAAGAGGGATCCGAATCGCATTGCATAAATGGGTATATACGAGAATTCTGGCTACCTACCAGTATGCTCACGGAGCTTGACTTTCACTCTGTGGTTCTGGAATTGTAAGGATGATGCTAAGCTTTCTTGTGGTTTGTAAGATCATAGGATAGGCAGACAGATGCGCTTGCAACTCCATGATTTCGGCAGCATCATGATTTGTGTCACTGCTGGAACACACTTACTCACTGAGCTTGTACTCTAGTAGTCTTTGTCTATTTTGCGTTTTTTTTGTATTGGCCAGGTGCAAAAGCTTCTTCGGTGGGATTCAGATCCGGGCGGAGAGGGGCCAGAGTTCAATTCGGGGTTTTGGGTTTTACCTATTCGCCTCTTTCGTTGGTCCCCAATTAAAGCTTCGAAACAATTTTTCTTGTCGACTCCCCTCCAAAAGGGAAACCAGGTCTTGTGTGCACTCCACTCCACGCATCTGAAGGTAAAATTTGGCTTTCGAATCTGGTGATTCTGTAGAGTAATTAGGGGATTTTCCACAATTTTCATTTGCATTTGCAATTGTTGATAAGAGGTTGTAAGAGTAAAAAGTACTCAGAAAAATGAGCATACATGAGATGCTCCTCATTCTGAAATTCTTGGAACTTGAAATTATGCACTGAAAGGTTTAACAAATGATCTGAGCAGCACAGCATGAGTCTATGACATTCATTCAAACTGGGTTTAGAATCCTGCCATAATTTAGTGGGTTTGGAATTCAAGCTTGTGCACATCGACCATCCCTTGAATTTGCATATCTATAGTTCCAGTTTTGTGGAAGACCCATGAAAATGCAAGTAAGCCTTTGTTTAGGGTTTAGGATCAGAGTGAGTGACTCATAAACCCTAAACAACTGTCCCTCTGGCCAAGGACCAGGATGACCTCAAGTGTTGTGTTGCGACGACCCCCCTGCCCTCCTTTCACAGAGGAGACAGCCCGTGCCAAAGTGAAAGCTGCAGAGGATGCATGGAATACATGCAATCCTGACGTAGTGGCACTAGCTTACACAGAGGATTCAGAATGGCGCAACCGCTCTGATTTCCTCAAAGGTAGGGCAGCTATCAAGGAGTTTCTATGCAGGAAGTGGGAGAAAGAGCTTGACTATCACCTAATGAAGGAGATGTGGGCTTTTACTGGCAACCACATTGCTGTACGGTTTGAGTATGAGTGGCATGACCAGGCCAACAACTGGTAAATTGGGCTCTTTCGATTCCCCATTTTGTCACTTCAGTCATTGATGAGGAATGAACAAGTTCAGACAATGCTTTCCCACCAATTTGTAACAGATACAAGAGTCTTGGGTAGGATTGAGCTGTTGACATTTTGAACCTTACTAAGTAATGACTTAATGATTAGACTGCTATGGATTAACTAACACTTCATCTTAGTGCAAGCAAAGCCAGTGACATTCCAACTTTTGTAGGCACAAAAAAATGAGATCAAAATGTTTTCACTTGTTTACCATCTGCTTTATTGCTCAGAAACTGTTGGATTATGACAAGCAGCGAAGATCACTAGATGGAGGTAGACAAAGAGAAATGCATTTTACTTGACAATCAAACTTTGTGCATGAAGATGTTACCTTGGTTGCTGCAATTTAGGTACCGCACCCATGGCAACGAACTTTGGGAATTTGATGATAATGGACTGATGCGCCGTCGGGATATGAGTGGCAACGATATTCCTATTCTTGAAGAGGAGCGACGTCATCGTCCTCCAACTTGTTTATGAGTCACTCTGATTGCCATCTAATTGTAAACTGGTGGAGATTCAGGCTGTTTGGGGTTAAGTGCCTTTCAGACTTCAAAGTATGTGTGTGCATTGGAGACATTAGCAAAGCTGTGCAGTAAATACATCGGCGCCGATGAGTGATGGAGACTGGTGCCATTGTTCATACTGCTTTCATGTTTTTTTAATTTATTTGTTTCTTGGTCCTTGGTTCTCTGTTTTGTCTTTCCTTCTTTGGAATTCTCTGTGGCTGGTTGAAGAAGTGTTAACCTTGCTTTGCATTTTCTTAATTATGAGAATGGAGATTTCTTGATTCTTATGAGAGATATTCTCACCTGTAATAGGGTGTAACAGATGGTGCTGTTGTTTTCTTGGTTTTTCAAAAGAGCTCAGCTGTGTCCTTTTAGTCAATTTCTTACCATAGTCCTGACCAACCACTTTCTTGAGTGTAACTGTTTCTTAAGGTTCTGTATCATCATACAGCTACCTCAAGATTTTTACATGGCACACTACAGTTGATCTTGAAACCAGAAGAGTCTAAGAACCTCCAGCATTACAATGGTTGATACTGATTGGATGGGGCAAAAGCCACAACTCTTCATCATTTACTGGATCACCTAGTTTGATGCCACATGAAGAGAGGACATCAGATTTTATATCATGGTCTGCTTTTGTTTACTGAAGGAAAGAAGAAATCATGTACCTTAACTCCAGTTTGTGTGCATTGCGCACAAGCTGTAGAATCTGGTTTACAAGGTCTAGCACTTTAGTGATGAATCTTGTAAGGCCATATTCAGACTTTGCAGTGGCAGCATACTCCCATAGTGGGCCTGTCTGTAAAAACATGTTTTGTCCAGTTCCTTGCAGAGATGTGGGAATTCATGCCTCATGTAACTAGAATGCTAGTTGAATACTTCAATTCATTGGTCCTCTGACAAATGCCGCATGGTTGCTCATCCCTTGAATATGGCAGGCTGACTACTGATGGAAGTTTCCAGCAGACACATTTTAGATCCATATCAAGCAAGACATAACCTCTTGAGCCAGTTCTGTGGATAGACAATTCTTAATGACAAGGTCAAACCAAGAATGAAGTTGTAAGCAGTAATTACCTCTTGTAGATATCTACTGACCAAGACACCTAGTAACATCCAACACCAAAGACAGAACCAAAGGACTGAGTGATGCATCTGTCTGGAACATGTAGGATTGGCATCAGATCAAAGTTGAAATCACCTTACAGAAGAAGTCAAGATCAAGGTTTTGTTTGCATTGGCCATGGACTTGAAATTGATTTGCTGACTCCAGCTGCTGGTAATCAAATTTAGCTAATTTAATAGCTTTTATGAACCTCTAAAAAAACTGGAGTTGTGACAGGACCTGAATTGGCTACCTGTGTTGTCTGAACTCTGAACCAGCATTGGGTGGGTACATCATGGTACGAAGGGCAGTACTTTCAAGCTGAATTACACCACTGAAGATGTTATTACTTTGGAAAAGCCACATAGCCAGAACCCAAAATTTCAGATGGAGTTACACATAATCTTTCACGTGTTCAGGTTTCTATTTTTACTCAATGGAGGCCAGCAATGAGAAAATTAAGAAAAATGTTGAACACAAGCCCTAATAGAGGAGACCATAGCTGAGCCCTGGTTCAATAGGGTCGAAGGAATGTACTAAATTCCTAAAGACTTATAATGTACCCAAGTGGTCTCAAGTCTCAACAGGGTCCTAGTAAGAAGGTTTAATGAGCAATCTAAAGCACTCCAAGGTTTTTCTCTTTGTATTTGAAAGCACCTCTCCACATGGAAGATGCTTTCATCAATTGGATCTTCCACTATTTGTATCCAAACCTGCCACCATTGAATAGAAAGCCTTTTGGACTTTATGCTGGGGAAGGCCTGCTCACATGGGCCTCCCCTTATTTTCAGGCCAACACCCTTGAGGCTCCAACCTTCAAAATAGGGGAGGGTTGCTAGTTGCTAGTGAAGCCCAATATGGTACTAATCTGCGTAAGTCCACTCAATTGGCCATCGACCCACCCCACCACCAACCCTATCCATGCAGACATCTCCTCACATTAACTAGTCTTGATGTGATGCTAGCTTGGACTGTAACATGACACTAACCATCTTTCTTTGAGTGTTGATTCAAAGGTACTAAAAGGCAATCCTCTTTCCCTTGAATTGACTGTAGTCAATTGTCATGCCAAATCCATAATGCAGAAAGCAAGAATGGAACTAGAAGCAATGACAAGATCATTTGACCTGCACTCTAATGCCCCCTGTCACAGCCCTGAGCTCCATGTCAAAGAAATCCACAAGTACACTAATCATGAAAAACTAAACCCAACTTTCCAATCCAAAAGGCAGATATTTGAAATGTTGAAATGAAGCTAGGATGTGATATTAATTTTATCATCAAACTCAAGCTATGCACATGCTTAGAGACCTGACACCAAAATCTCAAACTGAAAATTCACAAACTCTATATCCAAGACCAAAGAGTCTTGACAATCCAAACCCTCAATTGATACCTTGATCCCAAATTCAGAGTCAGACCAAGAAAACAAAACTCTGGGGGCAAATACCCTGTTTTTTCACATACAACACATAAATGCCAACCATCCCATGACCATAGGGTTTCACAGAATATAGGAGACCTGGCCTCTTGATTATGGCAATACTTAACAAGTTCCATTTTCAGAAAAAACTACAAGGAACTTTCCACAGATTCTCACTCCTAACAAAACAGACAACCATGGTATCACCTAAATATCCCAAAAGCAGGTTCTTACACCTTCACAGAAAAGTTCCAAAGAGGCCTTTGCCATAAATCTCTTGTTCCTTACCCAATTGCTTGAACTTTCCAAAGGGGAAAAAATTTCAAATTATATTCTGCACTACATGATGTGGATGAGTCTCTTGTTGTGGACTCTGAGTTAGAGTCCCCCAAAAAAATTGAGGCCTGGGGAAAATGATCAATGAAATCCTTCTCTCTTCTACACGATTCGCAAAATCTTTGTGTATGATACTACAGAAACCAGATTCACTCTTCTCCTCTGACAATTTGTCTTAGATTAGTCTGAGAAAGAATTCTTTCTCTCTTCCACTAGGTATAGTGGCATCAGGTTTTTCAACCATCTCCTAGGTGATTGCTGCAACTGTACTCTGAAGAGACTTAGTCAGTACCCACTCTGCAGGTATGCAACTTTATCTCTTCCACCAAGGTTCCAAGCTGTACAAAACCCCCTGACTCCTGAAACCCTACCAATATATATTTTCCTTGACCTAACTGATGTTGACTGAAGGTTTCTTCAGTTCTCAATTCTCCAAAAAAATCTGCCTTTAGGAATGATCTTGAACTAGTGAGATTACAGTTCACAGTTCAAGAACATGGTCCTTCAAGAAAGCCCCTGTCCCTAATGTAAGTGATCAAGGTACTGGCCATCACCTGCGCGGAGATAAACTCTCCTGTGGCATCTGTAGCCTCTAGAACAATTTCAGGATTTTGAGGCTCTTCATAAGGATCATCGACTCCAGTAAAGCCCTTCAATACACCTGCCCTGGCTGATTTGTAAAGACCTTTACAATCCCTAGCTTCACACACCTCCAATGGAACCTTCATGAAAACCTCAATAAACTCACCCCTTGGCACAATACTTCGGACAAACTCCCTGTCCTTGGCATATGGTGATATGAAGCTTACCAATGTGATGACACCTGCATCTGCAAAAAGCTTAGCGACTTCTCCAACTCTGCGAATATTCTCCTCTCTGTCTGCTGCTGAGAACCGTAAGTCACTGCTCAGTCCATGCCGGATGTTGTCACCATCAAGGACATAACTCAGATGGCCCATGGAAGCTAGACGGTGATCAAGGGTGCAAGCTAGAGTTGATTTTCCTGAGCCACTAAGCCCTGTGATCCAAATTATGCACCCCTTTTGCTTGAGCAAGGTTTGACGAACCTTTTGCTCCACGCATCCATCATGCCAGTGCAAATTCTGAGCACAAACTGGAGCAACGATTCTATTCCAGGAACAGGAGAACCAACTCTTGCACTTGCTATTTTTTCCAAGTCTGTAGCATGAAAGAAACGGAAACCTAAAGGAACCGCAGCAGCAATAAAAAGTCGCAAGGTTGTTTCCTCCTTCGGAAAGATGACGATGATGATGATCCATACATCCATGGCCACCAGACCATGAGCTTTGCAGTCTGTGCCGGCTTCCCAGGTGCGTAACAGAGCTGGATAATATGCCTAGTGATGACGGGAAATGACATTGACGACGAACAAGAAAGGCAGGGATGACAACAAAAGCTTTCGTAGAGAAGGAAGAGCACGAAGAGGGAAGTATTTGCAGCTCTTGCATAGTAAAGCAAGCTTCGATAGGTAAACTTGCCTTCTCCGAGAGATTCCACACACTTCCTCACAACATCCGTAGTCTTTGCAGCTCTTGCACAGAGTCCAACAAGCTCCGATGCTCTCGCCTACTCAGATTCCGCACACTGACAACATCATGACAAAACGCAACCACCAGGTTTAGACCTGGAGCAGCAATCGAGCAATGTCCGGCCAATAAGCAGATTTGCGAAGAAGAAATGGCTGAGTAAAAAATGTCTGCGATCTGTGCGATTAACGAAAACGAAGATCAAGCTCTCGCTCATTCCACGGCAAACACTCGGTTCTCAACAACTCCTTCATAAAAAATGAAAACGCAAAATCCAACACTCGGTCCTCAACTCCTTCATAAAAAAGAAAAACGCAAAATCCAACACTCGGTCGTCAAGATCAAAGGCCGCAGAAAACAAACCAAAATACAAAACCAAGGAAAAAAATCCAAAAAAATTCAGGCAAAAGCGAGGCACGGACAGAGATACTAGACACGCGCGTTCAGAAAGGAAAACAGGACTCGATCACTAATTTCTACAGCAAGAAGTCCACGAGGACTGCAAAAAAACCCCCCCCGGGTTCCTTTTTCTTCGCAAACAGCAGCAACCGCGCGAGCAGTTTCCGGCGAACAACAAAATCGCTCAGGAATCGAACAAAGAGCGAAAAGTGCACATAATAAATGCAAACAAATAAATAAGTAAATAAATAGAATTATATATATATATATATATATAATTTTTTTTCAAACATAAATATTCCCTTAGAACTTAAGTTCTATTTACTTAAGTTCTAAATACCATGGTACCTGGGCCAGTCCAATACAAACTATATTATTTTCAGAAATGTTGCAATTTTCAAAAGAGAATTATTTTTTTTCTGAAGGAAAATAAAGAATTTGATGAAATATTTGAGAATATTTCATTGCTGAAATGAAATCTCCAAATTAATTAATTATTTGACAAAACATGTGTCACATTGGCCAAGGTACTATAATACCTTGGCAGCTTGGACACTGATTACTTTACCCTAGGCTCAGTTTTGTCATTATATATATAATGTTTAAAATAGTGAAAATGAATTTTGATGAAAATTATGGAGCTGGGGTGTTGAAAATCATCATAATAATCAGAGGCTACAATCTGAATATTTTTCATTCCTCATATGACAATATCTTAAATTATAATAGATCATGAAAAAATAATAATTTCAAGTTACTAAAACTAGTTATTCAATTTGTCCATGTGGAAATTGACCTTAGACTATGATGGCATATTATTTTCAGAAATGTTGAAAATTTCAAAAAAAAATTTAGCTAAGGAAAACATTTGAATCTTCAGGAATATTCCATTTGTTCAAAATCATCAATCATGCAACAGACATGTGTGGGAAGTTGCCAAGGTACTTTGGATATAACAAACAAATGAAAATTCTTCAAAACTCAGCAAAAATTACAAAATGAATTACTGGGAACTCTTTTATTTCAAAATCTACATTCTTTTCTAAAATAATATTTTTTTGGTTCCAACTTCCAAGCAAGTGGGAAAACTGTGAATTGAAAATATTAAAAAGGACGGCTGGAGAAGACGGGCATCGATCCCGTTACCTCCCGTATGCGAAACGGGCGCTCTACCATTTGAGCTACTCCCCCGTCATAACAGACTTTTCCGTTAGAGAATTTCCACCGGGCATAGTTTATAAACTGTTGAAAGCAATTGGGATTTGCAAGTGCAGACGTATTCTGAATTTTTGCAATTTTGTGTGTTTAAACTGGGCCCCTGTGCAAACCAAACTGGAACTCTAGTGGAGACACACAGGAAGCCAGAAGCCACCAACGCCACGCCCCCCACGCGTCTGGCCTTGTTCTCTAGTCCATATAAGTCCCAAACAGGTGTGGTGTGGGCATATCTTTGACCTGGATACATGTGCCAGAATTGGTAAACCATATACCCAACTTGGTTGCCTATCAATTTTGAATGACCCAGATACATTCACAAACTACCAGATTGGTCATGCTATATCATATTGCAGTCAACAATTATGCTTTTGCACTCTTATATTGAGCTATGTTCTTATGGACTATGTGACCTAGAAACTAGGTGTTAAAACATTCCTAAATAGATGTCTATGTAGGATAATAGGTGACTATTAGGTGAAGTAGATGCATGTAAATTGTACAATTTTCTGTTGGGTTGCAGTTCCCTAGTTAACCATGGCGCGGTTAACTCAGTTACTTTTGTTCTTTCCTACCTACCTACCAACAACCCACAAGCAGGTTGTTAGTAGGTAGGTAGTGATAACAGCCCTTAGCTATGTATAAACCATCTACTTACCTAAAAGTTGCCTATTTTCCTACCTATCTGCCTATATATGAGACCTGTTTCCTACAGAATTGGCTACCAAGATGAAACCAAATATTAACTCAGTTGAGGTTCATACACAACTGAGTAATAATGGAACATCTAGTGGATGGTGCACTGGTGGGTGCTTGTTTATTGTGGCCCTTTGCCTTAATGGTTATATGTATTCGGATTGCACTTCATTCATGTTAACATGGGTTTTTGGGTTGATGTACTTCATTCATGTTTACATTTGATTATGAAAATATGAAGGCAAGATAATTAGGCGATATACAATTTTTTGGCAAAATGGGATGTGAAGTGAGGTTTAAGGAGACTATGCTATGTATATCCAAGAGGTGGTAAGTTAATGTGTGGTTGGATTGTCATAAGTACTACATTCATGGTAGGCAAGTGAGAATGTGGGTTTTTATTTAAGATAAGAAGAAAGATCAACTAATCTATATAATTATTGTGAGAAATGGGTTGTGAATTACAGGCTAGGGGTTTAACAGGGTAAGCAAGTGAGAAAATGGGTTGGTCTTTTGCAAAATATGAGGGGAGATTATTTAATCAATAACAATTGTGCCAAATTGGCCATGAATTAGAGATTAGGGTTTTTATCACAAGTAAGACCTTGAACAAGGTTCTTGGTAGACGCAAGTGAGAAAATGGGTTTTCCTAAATAAGAGTCGAGATGAACTACCTAGTCATAATTGTGCCAGATGGGCTGTGGATTAGTGTTTAGGTCGCAAGTAAGAGGCTTAGGGTTCGTATATCTAGAAACTGGGGTTTGTTTAATTAAAGAGAAGAGGGGAGATTACGCTGACCTTGAAGTACAGAGACTTAAGACTGAGACGGTGAAGACACACTACACTGTTCCATAACCTTGAAATGAATCTGTTTAATATTGTATATAAGCTTTACTTGTTATAAGCATTACTTGTTCCATAACTAAGCAGGAAAAATTTCGCGGCGCCGTACTGGGGATGATGGACATATGTGAAGGTGATGGTCTGGTCGGGCTTGAAGCTCGTGATCCAATGAGGCAGCATGTAGATGTTTCCATTCGCTGACGTTTTGGCTAGACCCTGAATCGACGTAGAAGCAGAAGTATTGCTTGTTGTAATGGTGGCACCTAGGTTGTGCACAACGAGCTTTACACTTGTTAATGTCATTGTAGATTTGTTGCTGATAGTGACGATATATTTGTTGTAGATTTTTCCATTCAGCTCCCATTGATCTGCAAGTGATTGTGTTATCTCAATAGGAGTCGCGACTTTAGTAGTAGTAACAGGAGCAATAGCTGCACCAACACCTGCGCGTGTTATCATAGCACCTATAGCATCCACCACAAACGGGGAACCCCGTAAAAGGTTTGAATGAGTACTATGGTAGCTGATCATCATGCAATATAGGCAAAGGTGCGTTTGAAGAACTAAGATTGATTAGGAACTAAAAGTTGGATGCAAGATGGAATGTAATTTTAGAGTTCATCAAATGCGTCTTGGTATTTACTCGCATTGAAAGCTCGCTGATTTTTTGGGCTACAATGGGTAGCGCCAATTAAACAAGCACCCTTGCAGTCTGTAGATACGGGCACTAGATAAGGTCAGATCATTTGTTTACATATGGAAGAATTTAACAACAATCAATTTGGTGAATTCAAGAGGAAGACCTAGAGAAAGATCATTGGCATTATTTGAAGCCTAGTAGGATTTGCATGAGGATATGCACTGATTTGAAAATTTTCGAACATTGGGTTTGTTAACAAAATCACTAATTGAGCTATTTTTTTGCAAACATTGTGATGGTGCCGACCAGATGCCGACGTTCGGACCCAATTGCTGTAGATTTGGAAGCCTATGTCGAAGATCCGGAGCAATTGCTTTCGAATCTACAGCAACTGGACTTAGCAACACATATTGATACAGTTCGGTTCTCTGAACTTTGAATGAGGTAGCCTTCTTTAAAACATTGTAAATAGCGAGGGTGATGATGGGTGCACCTTCAGAAGAGTTAGAGCCCACTGCAGCTGCAAGGCGGGCGAACACACCGACCAAGGGGGCAGTGTTGTAAGTTGATGGTTCTGTCATTGCATGGTTGCTTCTAACATCTTGGAAATTGTCATTCTGATCTGGGCCTGCAACTAAAGCACCATTGTGCACATTGGGATTCGGATTTGGACTGTTGAAGTATCCGTTGTACCCGCCATTGCAGCTCACCAATTGTGGGTGGACTTTAATGGATGGAATGGAAGCACCTCGGTGATGCACCTGCTGTGGGAAGCTGCTCCCGAACCCAACCAAGTAGCTGATATTTCTAGGATTCTTTCCAAGTATGTAGTTGACCTTCAAGCACACATCCATGAAAAAATTAACCTCATTAGATTATTTGTATGTGCTTCACATTTGGAAAGGCCGATCATCAACGACTGAGTACTTCTACACAACAAGAAAAAAGTTCATCTTCAAAAGAAATGAAAAATACTGTACCTGCGAAGTGGCAACCGCCAACAATTGTGAATTCTGGATAGAAGATGTGCAATGAGAGAGTGTTTTTCCAGCATTGTTGTAGTAATCATAAGCAACAGTCAAAACAAAGGCGGAAGTAGCTACATATTGCATGTTGCTTGAGTTTTGTATCGACAACAAACCCCCTGGCACACATCAACAACACCGATTAACAAAATCATGAGCATCACGTTATGTCCAAGTTCTAGAAATCTGAAACTACAAACCGAATCACGAATGAACCTAGTGAGCTTGCCAATGCAAGCAACAGAAATCTTCACGAAGTTACGATATTTCAATTTAGACAAAAAGTACGAAGGACATATGTTATGTACCCACCAGGGGTGAGTTGGATTTGTGGGCCTTTATTCTTCTGTAGAGCAGCACAAAGGAAGTACTCGGCTTTGGCTTGGTAGGCCTGCAGAGTTGAAGTGTAGGCCGTGGCTGTTCCATCGAACAACAACTGTGAAGCTAGCAACATTTTAAGCTTCAAAATCCGCTAAAAATTAAACTCATGGGGCAACTAGTAGCTCATTATGAGTCATGACGTTAGGAAGATCTCCAGAAATTTGCAATTGCATGAAGAGTCGAGAGTATCAAGATCATGCACACAAAAAGACCATACCTTTGTTGCTTTTAGTTGAACTCCGACGTACTTGTTATCCCAACTGAACTGATTCATAGCAGTTCCAGTTCCTCCCAATGATGCTGCATTGTTGATGAAGTAATTCAAGTAAGTCGTATTCCCAGTTGCATCCCACAACCATATTGCTGCCCATAGCAACTCGTCCTAGAAGAGATACAAAAGACGGCTTATTGATGAAAAGCGGATTCCAAGAGAACTTGTGTGCAAATTCATTACTAAGTGCAAGTTGGTGTGTGAGGCTACCAACAGAAGAAAGCTAGATCAGATGGTGGATTGAGAATCATCACTCACTAATTGTGGTTTCCAAAAGCTGATCAAACAACATGGCACACATTTGTACTTACATCATAACCACTGTAAGAATCATAGAAGGGGTCAACCACTGTGATGCTGTCAGAGTACTTTCCTCGATAAGTATTTGCAAAGTTGAAAAGCTGCCAAGATGGTCATCAACACATGTCCCTCATCAGCATGTAGGAGCATCATGCATGACCCATAAACAAGCTTGGAATTTGAAAAACGCCAGTTTGGTCATGTCGAATATCTAGAAGCTTTTATGATATAGAACCAAAATTATGAATGCGAAATCCATGATTGCATATTGATGAGGCTTTCTATAGTAGAGAGTCTAGACCCAATTAGCTCAAAGAATGTTGTTTTGCTTGTAGTACATTGTACCTGTTGTGCATGGGTAACAAGTGTGGCAGAGTAGTTGGCATCGATGGTTTGGAAGGCCATGGATGCAGCTGCCATGGCTGCAGCCGTTTCACCAGCAAGATCTGAGCCGGGGTGGCTAGCATTAATCTGGTAAGCACCTCGAGGCGTTGTCATGTCTTCTGGCCTCATCCAGCAGGCATGGTCTGAATTTCCATCTCCGACTTCACCGAAGAACACGTTGGGCGCAACATGCGCTTTCAAGAAGTAATCAGTGCCCCACTGGATCGCACTTAGAGCGTACGAGAGCTGGTTAGTAGATTGCAACTGCGACTTGTATTCAATAACTGACCATGAAAGCATGGTTATGGTAAATGCCATGGGAAATCCGAACTTGACATTATCGCCAGCATCATAATAGCCTCCCGTTAAATTGACCTGCAATTAACAACATGCAAAATTAAGCTCACTCGTTGAAACTTTGCGCCACAGAAACACACGAGATAATTTACCTTGAACTCATTATACAGTTCCAGAGTTTTTGAAGTTTCTAGATGCATCATGCATGATATGCATTCTTAAAATCAATCTTGCACCTGGCTCATGCAAAATCTAGAATGAAAATTAGTTGTAGAACTGATTGTCAAGAAGAATAGAGTGAGGATACGTGATAAGGAGAAAAGAAACCAAGTAGAAGCTCCAGAAGAACATACTCCTGCAGATTCGCCATCCTCGAGAGCCGAATCTCCACGCCAAGTGACTCTCTGAGTAGTCGGAAGCTTGCCAGACCTTTGGCCCTCAAAGTAGAGCAGGCTCCTCATGAGAGCATCGCTGTAGTTATACTGCACTGTTGTCACGGACGTCACTGCACGTCCACTCATGCCCAACAAGTCGACGAAAAGGACAACAACCATGACCAGAAGACCAATTGCAGCAACAACAGATGTAACTCTTTGCAGACGCACATGATGTCCAACACCCATCACTCCACGATCACAACTTTCCGATTGTAATATCTTCAGCTCCAAGTACAATCCTATCAATAGTTAGGATCCTAGAGGGAATGTTGTCTTGGCAAAATCAGCCCTCTACAATGGCCAGTTCTGTAATACAGAATCGATCAGCCTTCTGTGGCTTGTTCCAGCACATAAGAAGAGGCCTTCTCTTGCCCGAATCTCTAGCGCATAAGAATAGGCCTTTTATGGGCCGTTCTCTAAGACACAATCAATCAGCCTTCTGTGGCTTATTTCTCTACTACATAAGAATACGCCTTCTATGGCCTGTTATGAAATACGGCATCAATCAGTCTTTTGTGGCCTGTTCTCTAGAACATAAGAATACAGCACCTATTGCCTGTTATGTAAAACAGAATCCATCAGCAGCCTTTTGTGGCCTGTTCTCTAGTACGTAAGAATACGCCTTCTATGTCCTGTTTTGTAATACCGTTTCAATCAGCCTTTGGTGGCTTGTTGTTTCTCTCGTACATAAGAATACGCCTTCTATGGTCTGTTAGTTGTGATACAGAATCAATCGGCCTTTTGTGGCTTGTTATCTAGTACATAAATGTTGGCAGTGACCTAAACTTGTGAGTAGTGTGGAGGAAATGTATTGTGCAAGTGAGGCTTGAATATAAGTTAGATGGGATATAGCCATGAGTTCATAATTTGATACCTTCGGACAAGCAAGGTGGGAGAAAGGTCGGCAAAAGTCCAGGAATGCAAAATCGTGAGCGCAGCAGAGCCTTGAGCCGGAAATTGGGATAGAACTCAGATGAAGGATGAATGTGGATAGATGGTTTAGGGTCAATGAACAGCCACCTGCCTAGTACAATTTAACGATAATAAATTGATATGTTGGGAGCGTCCCCAATATCTTTGCCCCGGCATCTCTCTTAAAATTTTCTACTTCCCTCTCTGACCTGTAGCCAAATTTGGCTAATTCCTCTTGTGGATGATTGCCAATGTGGCTACATCACAAAATTGAAAAAAAAAAAACCTTGATCCCTAGCAATGTTTTTTCTTCTTTTCAAGTTATGGTTGAAATGGCATAATCGTTCAAGATAATGTTTAGCTGAATTTGGTTATGAATGTGATATTAAATTAAAAACATTCAAGTGTCCTATATTGTTGGCTACTGGAACCTATAATAGGAATTTGGTGACATTGTTTTTATCTCTTGGGTGATTTTTTCACTGGAATTCCTTTGTACACGTAGAAATCATTGCTCCATAGGAATGTGACTAGTGTTTTTTCTCTAAATTGTTTCGTGAAAGTGATTTGCTTGCTGGAAAAATACTTTTCACAGGGAAGGACACGTTTTCCCGAGTTGTTATGTGTAAATATCACAAAATAGCAAATGTTACATTGCCACAAAAAAGTTACATCCACAAGGTATCTCCCCAGATACACAAAGTGATAAAGAGGCCTTTGGCCAACTTTGTCCTGTGCAGGTGGAAAACCCAGGAACAAATTGATGCGTGCTTCTTCCCCCATTTTCACTCTTGCTAAAATGAGAAAAATAGGGAGGAACATCATTTTGCTTTCTCAATCAATGATATGCAAGCTTATAATTGGGTCCTGGCTTCCCGTAATTGACCATCAATGGTCAGTCAATGGTTCAGTTTGATCACATTCCAAAGGATATTGCTCAATTATAGTTGGCTAGTACATTGACTAATGTGTTTTTTATGAGGTGAATGATTCAAATGTAACTTTCACGAAACAAAACAACTAGTTCAAGAGTCATGCATTTGCTTTAGCTACGCGTGTGATGTGACTCCAGGAAAGGCCACCCACCAACTAATTTAATGCAGATCTAAACCAATGAACCTAAAAATGTATTATGATCTAGTATAATAATATATATGGAGATGATTAAATTCCACAAGGCAAATATACATAGATAGTTGGCACCAACAATAGCTTAGGTATGTTATGAATGATCAACAGAGAAAATATGAAGATGAGCAATTAGTTCGGCAAAGAAAGAAAAGACTAAGGTTTGAATTCTTTTGGAAAAAGAATACAGTTCAGCAAAATCATTGGTAAGTGTTCAATGTCATGAGCCTACCATCAATTTGTTGTTATGTTTCAAAACATTTGAAAGTATTTGTTCAGCCTACTCATTTTTTATGTTTAGATTCTATCAAGTTATGTGTTTTCCATTATTCATGTTCCTTAATTGGTTGTTTATGATGCCCATACTAACTATTGTTGACTATGTAGCCAATCTAAGTTGCATTTGGGCAATAGCCAACTAGGCTAGGGGTTCAACTCCTTTTTATACTTTTTTTGGTTGCTTTCTCAAACTTCATCAAAGCTGGAAATGTAAGAAGAGAGGGATTTAGTGTTCCAAATGTAGTAGAAAGAGAGAATAAAAATTCATGGATGAAACCAAGATTGAGTGTACAATTTTCAGACGTACTAGCTTGGTTAAAATGTGTCTAGTATTAATGGGATTCTTTAAAAATGTGATTGTTTTCTAATTCATTTAGTACTAGGGTGATTGTTTTGGGGGTACACCTAAAAGACTTTTACATTAAAAATTAAAAATGTATTTCATTATTGTAATGGTGGTTTAATTTAGGTCAAAAAATGAAATTACTGGGTCTTCAATTAAGGTTTTACCAACCCTTTACACTGCATACATGGAGGCAAAACCAAAAAGTGGATTTTTTTTCCTTCCCTATACCATGGAATTATTTTAAACCTAGGCCACTGGTTGAATTATTAAAGAGGAGATGGTGAAGATTCTGTGCCACTCATGTGCAGGATGTAACCAGTGATTGTCGGTAAAAATCCATTCACCTTCCCTTGCAAACTCCAAAAGCTACACCCACATTATCAAACTACTATTTGTAATTTGTTTTGAGTTAGCGTGCTCACAAATGCAGAGTCTATTTTGTTTTGTTTTGAGTGTGTTGCAATATCCCATTGTAACCAATCTCCAAGAAACTAATTTTCAAGCACATTTTCAAATTACAAGCATTCTTTCATCAACTATTTGATCCTCTTGGTTATCTCATTTGTAGCATTTGAATTTTGAAACTTGTAATTTCGAGAGTCCTCAATCTATGGAACTTGGAATTGTTTTTGGTGAAGATGATTTTGGCCATGTTTTATCTTATGAACACTTAAAAATTGTCTTGGGGCTTTGTGGTGAGGGCTTTGATCCAAGGAAGTTTAGTATTGATGCTTATGCCACAAAAGCATATTGCATCAAACTATGAGGTCCTTACAAGGGGCACAATGGTTTTAAGTGGAAAGTAGATGGTAATCCTCCAGAGATTGAAACAAGAATCAAAGAAGTCAATAGTGTTATTTATTAGAGAGGCCAAGCAAAGAGTTCAATTTGTTTAGCCTTTGCAAAACAAATTATTGTAGAAAGGAAAGATATCAAAATGACTTGGGTGAAATTTTCATAGTACACTAATAAGGGTCAGGTGCGACACATTCATAACAAAGGGGTCCTACTCCCTTATGATTTTGGATCATTAGTTTTGCTACTTCTACAAATAAGCATGAAAGATTTTCAAATTTCAGGCACATTTCTAATCCTTGTAATGAAGGATGTGCTAGCAAAAGATGTGTTGATGAAGGATGTGCTCACAATTTGTTTAGAAGACATTTTGAAATAACTTTGCATCTTCCTTCACTTGCAAAATTTCAAGAGCATCACACTTGCATTGGACATGCAAACCCTATTTAAGGGAAAGGAACATTTTTTTACAATGATTCAAAGCTACAAGAAAGAATTTAACTTTGCTTTGAAGATTATAATTGGAGAAAAGTCCAACGTCTTTAATATGAAAAAATTAGTGAAGCAAATGAGGTTGGTTATTATCGAAATGAAGCAGGAGCTTCACAATTTGCTTGTTATGAACAGCTCCATAGTCACATAAGCTTTTCAAAATGAAGTAGGAGCTTCACAATTTGCTTGTTATGAACAACTCCATAGTCACATAAGCTTTTTGTACTAGCAATGACATTGTAAAGGTTAGATCAACTTTCACGAACTTCTTAAATCATATCAAATTTCTAATGTAAGTTCATTGTCTTGGTCTTCACAAGTTTTCTTGCACATGTCCTTGTGCTCTATTAGTTTGTTGTAATGGACATTTGCATAAAATTGACTTAGTTTAATAAAAATAGGGTTTTGCATTTGTGCTTGAAAATAATTCTTTGGTCTTGCATTCACGCCTTGGTTTTCTGTTATATAGAGGTCCAATTTTTTTTAAAACAATTTGGAAAGTTTACAAGTGATGGTCTTGCGAGAAGTTTGTGATAGTGTGAATTTTAAGCAATACAAAAATGTTGTTGATGCCAAAGAGAAGCTCAAAGCCACTAAGGGTGTATTGGTAAATCTTTTGGTGGATTTGGAAAAACAATCACAACATATTTTGGGTTTTACAACCAATTAATAAAACAACTATTCTCTTTTTAGACTACAATTCTAACTACAAGTTCATGTTAATGACTATGTAGCTGTAAAAGACATTATGGTGTCACATGGGATTATTGTTTTACAATTGTAGTCAATATCACGACTTGATGATTTTTACACAAATATCAAATTTTCAAAAATGTATTTTTAATGTATTTCTAATCATCCAAAATTAGGTAATAACAAAATTACATTCATTCTTGCAATTTTTGGTGAATAATAACAACTGATGGTCGTGTGATGTTGACATGGCATGCCACATGGCAACAAGGTTGATTAGTAGTCACAACACCTCATGACTTGTGACACTAATTTCACATCATGATTCATGTCATTGATTTGATGAATTAATCTCATTTATTAGTTAATTGAAAATATTGTTGTCCTTTGCAATTAATAACGACTCAATCTTCCATGTGATGATGACATGGCATGCCGTTTCGCAACAAGGTGTCACAAATTTTCATGGCAATCCATGATTTTTTGTGACACCATAAGTTTTTGTGTGTCTTGACTTTATGCCACCATTATTTGTCATGGCATGCCATTTTATTTTTTTGTGCCATGAGGTTTTTAAAGTCATGAATTCATATGCATGTGTATGTGTACTAAACAATCTATTATTAATTATAATTATGACTA
>Ga0209208_10001048_pt1 | contig 38376 bp, 23 predicted proteins | sample S1TSphfallax_3_FD_187694 | JGI IMG/M metagenome (GOLD analysis project Ga0209208, IMG submission 187694) | Host-associated microbial communities from peat moss isolated from Minnesota, USA - S1T2_Fd - Sphagnum fallax MG (SPAdes) (version 2) | ecosystem: Host-associated > Plants > Peat moss >... | reverse complement strand
CCCGAGTCCGGGCCGTGGTGTGTCTTGTGGTCCGAAGTGCCCGTGGCTTGTCCCAACACCCAAGGGTGTCCCGGAATGTGAACTAACCACGTGGGTGGTTTGTTTTGATGCAGATTCATGCTTGATCAACTAATACCTCTTCCTAGTTTAATCCCGGGGCTCCCAACTCGACCCTCTACCCCTTTCTAGAGTTGGAAGCCGGGAGCGTGCCTCGAAGTCTCAACTTTCCGCAACTTGACTTTGTGAAACCCTCAAGTGGGTTTCACCCCGTGACTTGGGAGCGCGTCACAGAGTTTTGTGATTGTAGTATTTGAAGCATACAACCTTTGTAATATTTTTGTTAGTTAATAAAATTGTTCCATTTCATGAACCTTAAGTGTTTCATTTCTTGCTTGTTTTCAAGTTCTTTCCAATAAAAACCACCTTCCCTTCCAAACATAAAGTTCAAACGAACTACACTTTACTTCCAAACCTAAATTTCAAAGGACCTACACCTCACACATGTTGATGTCACCTTTTTCAAATCAAAATTTTGAGAATCTCCATGTTAATTAATATATTCCATATTAATAATGCCCCAAATAAAATTTGTGGAATAAATCATTTTGAAGAAAAAAAAAGTAAATATTGTGTTTCATAGGGACTTTTGAAAATATGAGTTAATTGTAATGATTCAAAAGTCCTTATCTATGCCTTGGTTATGTTAATCAAAGTTAGAGCTTTTGATTTGAGTTTATAATTTCATCTTTAAAAATATACTAAGTCAGTAATTTGAATTTAAAATGGAAGTCAAGATAAACTTATCATTTTTTTAATGTTTCAGCCAACCAACTAGTCCATACAATGTCTTTTTGAAAGTCCATTGGGGCAAACTTATCATTGGGGGTACCACTAAGAACATCACACCCCCCCCCTCCCCCCCTCATCCAACTTTAGGACAACATAGGATTCACATAAAGAAATTTTTTCATTCCAAATTATTTATCAAAAGGTTACCCAAGTCATGTAGAATTCAAAACTCTAATTAAATTTATTTATTTTTTTGTTTTGATGTGGAAAATGAATGCATAAGCAATAAGTTTCACGAATGTCACATGGGGGAGTTTTTTCATTAGGAACACAAAAGGAATCTATTTATTTATTTTTCAAGAATACTTCAAATGCCAACCTACTTGATGTTTTTTATAAATAATTGATTGAATCAATTTTGAGTTAGTTATGAATTTTTGAAATCAAGATCATGAAGCCCTAAAGGGCCATTAATGTTAGGAACACAAATGATAACTATTTTCACCTTTTGTTATTTTAATGATTAGTTTGGATCATTCCCTTGCGCATGTACTAAATAAATGGGAAAAAAATCTAATGTGTAAGTGGACACTTAAAAGGAAAAAAATCGAGAACTAGGTCAAGAATGGGTGAGGAATGGTTCAGGAATCAAAATGTTAATGCATATTATAGGTTTTTGGGTGTCCATTATTTTTCATGAGTGTGTGCATAGGTGGGGAACACATAGCCCCCCTAGTCCAATCAAATAAACCAATGTATAAGTAGATGGAATTTTATTTTAAAAATTTGATCCGACTTTCTTATGATTTTGGCAAGGTGGTTCGAATTCTTAGTGATACCACCTGTCGCAACCCCACTTTGGCCAAGTGTGAGAATGAAACTCACACTCCCAAAGTTGGGGACTTGGAGTTCTCCGGGACTCCCAAATGTTTAGAGTTCGATAAAAGAGGCCAAAACACCTCAAATTGGGGTGTTCTTTGTGTCATTGGAAAGGTCTTGAAGTGTAGATGTCCAAAATGGCCTCGCATTGGTCATTTGGACATCTACAGTCCAAGTTATGGGCAAAAGAAGGGCCGGGAGTCAAACTGGCAGTTTGACTTCCGATCACAAAAAGTCTGGAATCGACCTCTTCCCGACGTCTGCAGATGGAGTGTGATGGGGCGTTGAAAAGCTCTCAAGGAGAGCTACAACTTTGGTTTAGACCTCACTCCAATCGAAGGTCAAGGCCAGGAGTTGTGAGTGTCCAAAGTCTCAGGAGTCTAACCCGAGACAATTTCGGGACTCCAACTTGGGAGTCCCGGGAAAAAAAACCATTTGGATGTAGCCTCCACGGAGTAATGCAGGGTGAACCCCTTGCGGGGAGGGAGGCAACAGCCCCTTCAGTCATTAGAGAAATTAAGGAAGTACAAGGGAGGGAGCAAGTGCCACGAAATGGCAGCCTCGCCCTCCCCAAAGATCCGGCCGTGAAGCCATTCGGCCCTAAAGGCCTGCTTAATGTCTAACTGTTTATCCTGACTCCTATCCTGGCTAGAAGATGCGGAGTAATGCAGATAATACTATATGGGGGAAGGTGGTGGCTTCCCCTGAGTCTGGGCCGTGGTGAGTCGTGTGTGTCAAAGTGCCTGTGGCTTGTCCCAACACCCAAGGGTGTTTCCGAATGTGAACTAACCCTTTGGTGGTTGGTTTTGGATGCAGATTCAAGCTTGATAATCTAGTCCCTCTTCCTAGTCTAATCCCAAGACTTCTAGCACGCCCCTCTACCCCTTTCTAGTGTTGGAAGTCGGGAGCGCCTCCAAGTTCCATATTTCCGCAATTTAACACACTTGGACCCTCAAGTGGCTTCAACAAGGAACTTAGGAGTGCGTCACCACCCAAGGAAAAGTTTGTCGATTGCTATTAAGGGATATATTATTATTGTAAAATAATTATGTAGACCTTTTTAAAATTAAGTTCTTAATTTAAAATTAGGTACTAATTAATATATCCAAGGATATGTAAATATGTAGATGCATTTGAACAAAGGGTACCTAGGAAAACTGTATAAAAAGTGAGAATAGTAAGTCACTGTAGCTTGCATCTATTTAGGTCCACCCTTTGTTGAGTTTTCCTCCACCCCCTCATGTCTTAAATTTACTCCAACTCATGACCTTGGAATAGAGGCCAATTAAAGGCTTATGGGTGTGAACACAACCTCTACTGAGTTGTTGGATGTGACTATGGGTGCTACCAACAAAGGGGGTAGAGTGGATGGTTCTAAAAAAATAGGTGGGGATGAGATAAAAGATGTTTTGGGACAAATGTAAGGGCTTGTTGTTACTAAAGTCCAACAATTTGGAATAGCTGAAGTCTAGGAGGTTATTGTACTTGAAATGCAAAGGCCTATTACATCTAAAGTGCAAAAGAAACAAACAATGGATATTAGAATAGGTTTTATTGCTTTGCCAATTAGACCTTCCCAAATTGTTTTAATAAACTATGAGTCTAACCCATTAAAGTTTAGTTGACCTAAAGTTGTTCAGAGCAAAGGGGATGAGGTTCTAAGGGGGTCATAGATGGATGACCTGGGCTATGCACCCATATGGCCAGAGATGTTGGGAAACACCAAATTGATTAACTATTCATGGGAGAGTGGTTATAATGCTAAATCTTTAAACTATCTCCTTATTGTGGCTCGAAATAGTCAATAATCTAGAAAAACACATGACCTTATTTGGCAAAGAAGGCTTGTTGTGCCCATTGGTTGTTGGAAATGAAGGGATTGTTAGAAATATTTTTCGTTTCTAATTCCCAATGGTGATGAATGTGTTAAACATTCATCAAAAGGATGAATAGTATTCTCATCCTCATAGTAATTAGGTTAGGTTGAATAGTGTTGGCTAGGGTTTAGAAGTGAAAATTACTTAGGGCTTGGTGGCAGCTAGGGTTAAGGTTTGGGGGCCGCTAGGGTTAGGGTTTGGTGGTGGCTAGGTTAGGTGAAGTGGCGGCTACTTTAGGGTTAGGAGATAGTGTATAGTGGAGTGTTTTTGAGTGGTCTTTCATTCTCTCCTTTCATGGTTTTGACTGCACATAGAATCTTCAAGCTTTGTAGTTTTTACAAGTCATAGTTTGCATTATAACATTTGAAGCATATAACCTTTGTAATCTTTTAGTTAGTTAATACAATTGTTCCATTTCATGAACCTTGAATGTTTCATTTCTTGCTTGATTTCAAGTTGTTTCCAATAGGGATCTTTTGAAGGTAAAGATGCTGATGTGTTGGGGATAGAAGTGGATGATGCAACTATTTACCAAGTGGTCATTGATGTGCTAGCAAATGATGTCAATGCACTTAAAGTTAGAGATGAAGTACTTCCCCAACACACACAAAAGTTGGCTATGGTGGTGCATAAAGATGTAGCAGAAACACATGAAAAAGCTAATGCACATGATGCAGCCACAATGGAAGTTGTAATCAAAGAAAAAGCAAAGTGGATGGTAACATATTCTAGTACACCAACTCTCCCTTGAGGTACACGGAGTTCAATGAACAAGTTAGCATTCAAGCTTGACCTCAAAGAGGTTCTGGAATTACTTGATGCAGCATTCAAACCAACAAAAGGCAAGGCCACTCAAAGACCCCCTACACCCTTGGTAGGAACAAGCAAGGATAACATGGGCATCATGTTGTTTCTTTACATCCTTGAAATGATTTTGTAAGTTGGGAGCTACATTTCATTTTTTAAAGTCTAACTTGATGGAAATGTTCATTTTCAAAACCCCTAGGTTTATTTTATAGGTGCCAATTAATGCTCCATGTAACCTTGACCTTGGAAATTATGTACATTCATGTAAGCCCCCTTCAAGGTTGATTCCAATTACATAATGCTACATCTAGGTTTCCCTAGCATTGTTGTGGTAAAGGCGGTTACTGGGGTGTGCAAAGGTTCATTGTCGCAACCTTAGCTTTGGGCTCGCGACCAAAGCAAAAGGGTTACAAGGGTGCGAGCCAAAAGGAAGCCCGGGAGTAACATCACATACTCCTGAAAGTGTAAGAAAGTGTGAGGGAGTGAACCCTCACACTCCCAAGGCAACTCCCACTTTGCAAGATGGAGTCCCGGTGGATTCCCAAAATTTTAGAGAGCAATTTCAAGGGTCAAAACTCAATGGATTATGGCGTTCTTTATATCATTAGAAATCTCTTGGAACCTAAATTTCTAAAATGGGCTTGCATTGCTCATTTGGACATCTAAAACACAAGTTATGGCCAAAAGAAGGGCCGGGAGTCAAATTGCCAATTTGACTCCCGACCAGAAAAAGTCGGGAATCGACCTGATTTACTTAGCTATAGACTACTTGCAACATAGCGTTAGAAAGCTCTCAACGAGAGCTACAACTTTGCTTTAAACTTCACCTTGATCCGAGGTCTACTTACAAACTTATGGGGCTCCAAAGTCGCGGGAGTCCCGGTTGGCGCGATTTCGGGACTCCCATGCGGGAGTCCCGGGAGAGAAAAGCCATTTGGATGTCGGCCCTGTGGAGAGGTGTAGAGTATACTATAAAAGGGAAGGTGGTGGCTTCCCCCAAGTCTGGGTCGTGGTGAGTCTTGTGTGTCCATGTTGCCCATGGCTCGTCCTAGCACCAAACATGCTTCAACTATGCACTAACCACCTTGTGTGGGTTGTGTGCAAGCTCGTGTGAATGAGTGAGCTAGGATGCGTGCCCCGATTCCTCCCCCTTCCGCTGTCTTGTACATGGACTCACTTTTGAATCTTACAAGGAATTGGGAGTGTGTCAATGAAACATAAATTTGAAAGTCCCCCAAAGACCAAAGATGGTCATTTTGTGTTTCTTTTTTGTTATTAGCTTCTTATAATAATGCATATTATAAATATGAGTCCCTTTTTATAAATTTCGTTATTAATTAGAGTTAGAAAACATTGCCATAATAAGAGGAATTGGATTTTTGCTTTGTGATGTGCAAAATGGATAGTGTAATCTACTTTTGCTTTAGCTCTAACCAATATTTGTCCAAATACAAATGATAATGAACCATAAATTTTTAATTCAATATCCATGGTATGGTTGCCAAATGTTAAGGCCATCTGGTGTACTATTAGGTTTTGAAAGGAATAAAATAAGGGAACATCCAAAATAAAATCTTATTACTTTCCCTAGGTAAACAAATCACGCCAGCTGGGACTCCCACGACTTTGGAGCCCCATAACTTTGCGAGTAGACCTCGGATCGAGGTGCGGTTTAAAGCAAAGTTGTGGCTCTTGTCAAGAGCTTTCCAACGCTATGTCGCAAGTTGTCTGAAGCTAAGTAAATTGGGTCGATTCTCGACTTTTTCTGGTCTGGAGTCAAACTGGTAGTTTGACTCTTGGCCCTTCTTTTGGCCATAAATTGTGTTTCAAATGTCCAAATGAGCAATGCGAGCCCATTTTAGAAATCTATGTTCCAAGAGCTTTCCAATGATATAAAGAACGCTACAAGCCATTGAGTTTTGACCCCTGAAATTGCTTTCTGAAATTTTGGGTGTGCATCGGGACTCCATCTCCCAAAGTGGGAGTTGCTTTGGGAGTGTGAGGTTTCACTCCCTCACACTTTCCTACACTCTTGGGAGTATGTGATGTGACTCCCAGGCTTCCTCTTGGCCCGCACCCTTACAACCCCTTTGCCTTGGTCGCGAGCCCAAGGCTAGGGTTGCGACAGGCTATCAAAGTATTTCAACATTTCCCTAAACATGCTTATGTTGCACCACAATTAGTACAATTCCATGGTTTTTTTCATGGATGGCACACAACTTTATAACACTAGGATGAAGTGGAACAAAGTAATGCCTCCACAAAAAGTAGACATTGGACCTCATAATTATCCTTCATTTTCAAGTTTTTTCCAACAAACTTTATATACGAAGGCACCTAATCAAAGTTCTCAATTTGCATTTTGTGAATTTCACCATTTCCACCTTGCCAACTTGGACCATACAAAGCAAGCACAATGTTAGTTGATGATGGCACCCAAATGACCTGTTGTTGTTGTGTTTAGTTCAAGTTTGCCTTTTGCCCTTGCCCCACCCACAAAGGCAATCGTGTTTTACGTAGTGGCCAATTTACATTCAAGTTCAATTCTATCGAGGAACTAGAATTAAAACTAATTGTGACAATATCACCCATCATTTTAACATGACAAAATTTTGGTCATAACATGTTTAGAGAACAACCAAAATTTGGCTAACACCTTTCCTAAGAATGATTTGGACATGCACAATCATTTAATAGGGCAATTGAAATTTGATCACACTCATTAGATACACAATAAGGTTGATTGCTACTTGGACAAGGCCAATCATTACTTGGATAAGGGTGAACAAAATTGGTTACATTCTTGAATAGGGGCAATTGTTCATTGGGGTGACCAAAATTTGGTCACACTTTTGGACAAGGGTGATTGCTCATCAAGGCGATTGAAATTTGGCCACATTTTGGGACAAGGGTGATCATTTGTTGAGGTGACTGAAATTCAATTACACTCTTGGACAAAGGTAATTGTTTCTTGGAAAAAGGTGGACAAATTCAATCACATTCCTAGACAATGGCATTCATTATTTGGATAAGGATGGAAAAATTTGGTCACATTCTTAGACAACCCAACTATCATTATTTGGACATGGGTGAATAAATTTGGTTACATATTTGAACATGGGTAAATGCTACTTCGATAAAAGAGGATAAATTTAGATGATCCATGGATAAAGTTAAATATATTGTGATTGAATTTTATTTGCAATTTGGATGGAGTTGAGATTAGTTGCATGATGTCACGAACTGTTGAGATCAATGTAATTGATTAAATGGATAGCTAAGATCTTTTTATTTTTTAATAAATACAACATAATTTTTTTGCAACAACATTTAATGATTTTTTAAACACTATTCGACTAAGAGTGCACATGTTGGTTCCACATGGTAATGTTTTACATATAGTCCGCACGCATTATGTCCACAGGGGTAATTATTTTACTTTTAATTAAAAAATTCCTATACTTAACATAACTTGACCGCAAGTTGACCTTAAATTGACATGATGCAGAGTTGTGTCAACGTCAAAACAAATGTGACTACAGTGATGTGACAAGCCCAACGCTAATAACTTTGATATGTAATGACATTGATAGTGAACAAAAGGTGAAAAAAAATTAAAACATGTTTGTGAGCTAGAAATGAGGCCTTTAATTGTTACAATACTATTCATTTTTAATTATCAATGTTGATGAATATGTGAAACATTCATCAAAAGGATGAATATGTGAAACATTCATCAAAAGGATGAATAGTATTCTCATCCTTCTAGTAGTTAGGTTAGGTTGAATAGTGGTGGCGAGGGTTTAAAAGTGGAAACTATTTAGGGCTTGGTAGCGGTTAAGGTTACGGCTTGGTGATGGCTAGGGTTAGGGTTAGGTAGCGGCTAGGTTAGGGTTAAGTGGCAGCTACTTTAAGGTTAAGAGATAATATATAGTGGAGTGGTTTTGAATAGTCTTTTATTCTCTCCTTTCATGGTTTTTTAGTGCATGTAAGACTTTCAAGCATCGTTAGTTGTTGCAAGTCATAGTTTTGTGATTGTAGCATTTGAAGCATACAACCTTTGTAATCTTCTTGTTAGTTAATACAATTGTTCCACTTCATGAACTTTGAATCTTTCATTTTTTGTTTGTTTTCAAGTTGTTTTCAATATTAATTAACTTTTTTAGTTATTTAAAAAAAAATTGGAGTTGTAATTCCCATGCTACTATACCACATAAGTTAAGTTGGATAAATAGACATTAGTTGCACATGTATTTATTTAGTTTTGCAAATTTTCATCTTGAATTCACCAAACTTGTTGAAATTATAAAATTGAAAGATTGAAGGTTCTTTAAAATGTGAAAACAAGATTGATCAACATATTTCATCCTTTAAAACATCTTGGAAATAGTACAAGATTTTTTATTACTAAGATGGCAATTGATTATAGTTTAGTGGAATCGGCCAAGGCCAATTTGTTGAATTCATGTGACATTGATATGATCCTAAACTTGCCATGTATTTTGCCCATGCTGAAATTTGTTAATGTTTTGTCGAACTTTGTGTAGGCCAAAGATGTGATGTTTATGACTATATGTCAAATTTTATTAAGTAAACTTGTACAAAATGTATGGAGATTCATACACCTCCTTCTAAGCTACAAACTTTTCGGAGTTTATTAATGTGGTTGCAAACATATCTTGTGGGATTGTGCAAGATTGGGTAACCAACTTGAATTACGCCATAAAATAGTTGGCTTTTTGGATTATGGGACAATCCCACATGGTTCATTCTATTGATCCTTTGACTGATATTCATTTTCTAATCACTCATGAGGGATTGAAATAGCTATCTTATTGTGAAGGCCCAATGCACTACTACATGTGATCTATCGGTCATTGAGTTAGAGCACAAGTTTTAGAACCATGAATTGATGTGTGCTTTTGGGATCATTTACCCACAATATTGGTTACAACCAAATTGTGAATCCACTTGTGTAGCTCATTTGAGCTTGATAAAATGACATTACTATATATCGAAGAACTTGGTACATTTGGTTCATGGGTTTCTTAACCACTTTATTTTGGATCTATATACTTCTTTTTTCAAACCAATTTGCATGTTGGAAATCTAAAGCTTGAATAAATGTATAAGCTTTTGTCCACTAAAATTTGTAACTAGGAACCACAAGTTGCTTCTACCAATTCAAAAACTCTTTGCCAAATTTTATTGTTTCCTATTGCAGCATAACCACATACATCACACCATTTATTTCAACAAATAGCCATATGGGCTTTGCCTTCACACATACCCTTGCTACTTTTGTTATGAACTAAAAATATAAAAAGAAAACCTGCACCTGCATAGAACATCCTGAGGTCTAACAAATGGTCTACAAAGTTCCTAACAATGTAGTAAAATCTCTCCCCCAAGTGCCAATAATGACATGAGACATGTTGAGATCTGGCTTGTTGCCGCCACCTATTCATTGATTTTCCACTGGATTCTTCCAATGGCCATGTCCTAATACATAATTGCTTTCATGTGGCCTGTTCTACCTCTTTTTAGTTCCCTTAAGGATCTCTTTCCATTAAGTTGCTCTGATCACATATCTACCCCACGACCATATTTTTGTTACATTTGTTCCATCTAGATGTGTCGACCTGTGAATCAACCTTTGATCATATTCCATTCAGTTCCATATAAAGTTCCTTACATATGAAATGTTCCCAACATTCTTAACATTAATTACTTGTAGATTTCCAACTCAATTGCAGGTTTCCAATGGAAAGTACCTCTCCATGTAAAAAGCAGGGCTCCATATCAGTAACTATTTTTATTAGGCTACTTCGATTGTAGCATACTATATGTAAATGTGATCACAAAAGCCTAGTGGAAAGAGACCCTTACAAAGCACGATGGATAGGTCACGTTTGATATAATTGAGCTAACCATTGTTCAAAATTTACATGCACATTCTGGAAATCCACATGCCCCATTTTGTAAATCCTCATGCCCATTGTCCAAATCAAGGAAACAATTACATTTTGTAAATCCACATGCCCATTGTGCAGATCATGGAAACCATTACATTCTGGAATGTGCTGGCTACAGAATAATTTCTCAACAGACATTTTAGGGCATAGATGAAAACCCAAAAGGTTCATCCAAGCTGCTCTAATACGATAGGGCATTTGCAAACTTGAAATGTTCTTATAAGCTGCCCATCCTATCATTAGAGAGGACTGCCAAGGTTCGCTTCACTGTTGGGTGGGTAGTAGAAATCCCCGCCCCGCCCCGCCCCCGCCAAAAAGAAAAACCCCCCTCCGTTCTTTGCCTGTTTTTTCAGGCTTTTGAGATAACTGGAAACCGGTGGTCCTTTTCATTCTGAACTTTTTCAAAACTGGAACTGGCCGTTGTAAACAAAATCAAATACGCAACCAACACTTGTTCTCTTTACCGAGTTCGAAGTTTCTGGCAGAGGGCACATTAATGCAATCCGTCATTACTTTAAACAGCAATAATACAGGAAGGGATCTCTGATAAGGCAGCAGGAGGAGTGGAGTAGGGTTGTCAGGGGCGCGGAGGGCTTCGGGCGGTGTGCTATGCTGTGCTGGAGCTTCTGGACCTGCTGCTTTTCATGTCTGACTGACAGTCTTTCAGGACATATGTAATAATAGCAACTACCCAGCCTGCTGTAAAGGAATGGCCGCAACTGCACGCTTATTAGTTCCCCCACAGCTTTTTCATCACAATCATAAGTAGTGGTAAGCAGTGGCACACGCTAATTGAAGAAAATTCCAGTGTATAATTTCTTGTTGTCGTTGGATTGGATTTGAAGCTATATTATGCCTACCGGCCCAGCGTACCAGATCGTTTCTAAACTTTTTGAAAAGAATCAACCATTCTGTCCGCTGTTGGTTGTTGTTGGTGATGACTCATGAGGCTCTAGAACCACCACCCACTCCCTGCCTGTGGTGCTGTACATTCAGGCTAATAATTTAGTGTGAGGGATCATGGGTAATGAGGGTAAGGTAGACTTGTCACTAAAGTGTCATAGAAAATGTCTGCAAGAGAGGGGGGGAATGCTTGCATTATTTTTCAGCGAGCCTGTTTCAGAAGTTCTGTAGCCATCTGCCTAAAACTTTAGAAACCAATGTCGATTGCTTTTCCAGGAATCTGTCCTAAACAAGGCTTGTTGCTAGCATGATAGTTCAGCAGATTTATCCAGAGTATCGATCTAGCGCACTCAGATGAACTTACTATAGCAAGAGGTGAATATTTGAAAAGTAGTTACCCCGCGCCCCCGGCACCCGCCCCCCCCCACCGGCCCACATTCATATAGAAAGATTCAATACAGAACAGTATCCAGACTTCCTCAGAGATTATTCGGTGTATCGTTGGCTTGCTCACAAGTATTTACGTCTACGTCACTTGTGGTGCCAAGTGACATAGGCTTTCGGAATGAAGTCTTTGTTTTCGCAATTCTCTGAATGTACGAGGGTATATAAGAAGCCTTATATGAAAGGCATAGATTCCATTCCACCTCTGTGGAGAAGCACTCTACTTGTACAGACAAGCGCCATCTTTGAACTGTCCGTGAATTTTTTATAATTAGGACGGCTCTGTAAAAAATTTCGAAGACATGATGAAGACTTGCTTGGATAAAACAAAAGAGCTGCTGCTAACATGGGCATGTCAGAAGTGTCAATGAACCTTTACTGGACTCCAGTGGTTGGGGCCGGGCAACGGTGTGGGAAACTTGACCACTTTTTGTTGGAATTTACTGTCACTAGATCTTGCATGTACAATGGGTGGGGGCATTCATGGTTCAATAACCCTGCATGTGGTGGAGCTAGGTAGCTAGCTACATGTTTGATACTCCCGAGAGTCCAGGGCCACCGACCCCTTTTTCTCCCCTCGTTATTAGACAGGTCCTGATGACAGGCTCCTCATGTCTGTGTCCCTGCTGCACCCTCACTTATTGCTTGCCAAAGCAATGTAAGAGATCAGCTCTTTATGAACTTTGCCTGCAAAAAGCCAAACTATGCATGATACGAAGAAACGCACAACAAACTGTTTTAGGGTCAACGGATTTATTTAAAAACAAAGGGCAGGCTGGTCATGAAGGAAGGAGGAAAGACTTCACATGATCACAAGATGCAATCCAATCCACCCAAGGGGACGAGCAGTCTGGACAGACCGTGGCTGGTATAGGGCCATTTTCTACCTAATTCAAGCTTGCTGGGAACAGGAGTACGGAATCAATAGACATTAGAACTTGACCAATTTTCCTTCACATCGTTTGAATCACTATTTCTTCTTTGCAACCCTCTTCTGGCCACCCGATCCATAATTCACCACATTTTGTAGTCTCAATTGCTTTGGTTCCTCTGCACATTATGCATAATTTCATTGAACTTCGTTCTGAACTGTGAAAGTGGTTTCTTTTGAAGCTTTGAGAGATCTATCTCACAAGCCGCTCAAAGATAGCATTAGCAGGAGTCAATTCTCCTGAGGCGTTGGAAACATCCTAAAATACCATAGATAGGGAAGAGACCACCCCAGCTTAAGCATACCATGCTAGTTTGCAGTTTCTGTTATGCAACAGACACACGCACAAAACATATTTTTCTGTCCTTTCAATGGATCAACCAGGATGTGTAATTTGAGGTTCAACTGCATGGAGAAAATTATTCTGTAGGAACCTCCCTGCAGTGTCAATTCAGGAGAATTAACCAAAATAGGAACCTTAATCCTCAGAAAAGATCCGAGACAGTCTCCAGAGAGAAGTATTATTTTGTAGGGAGAAAGGAGCGACACAGATCGAATGTGCCACCCTACAAGCAAAACTGATCGAGCATTGGTAATTATCTGAGCTCAGATGCGGGTCACCACAAATGTCACAAAGACTGCTGGAGGCCATACACAAGATAAACTGAGACATGGGCACCGACAAAGAAATTGCCTGATAAGACTGCCGCACCACCAAGATGCTGTTTCCAAATTGAAGAAACTCCGTTCTATGACTACTAGGAGAGAGGAAAGTCTAGTGAGGATCATCCGTCGTCATGAATCAGGCAATCAAAAGAGTTAATGGCAAATTCTGCTGTGCTTGCCTGACACTGTTGTTATTATGCCACTACACTGATTCGCGCTCATGTGCCACAAACAAAGAATTCCCTAAGTACATATGCAATTGATACAACATGAGAAGATCTGTCTAATATACTCTTTTGCTAGCGAACCTTTGGACCCTTTTTGTTGGGCCAATGAATTTTAATTACAAAAGCTGTCCTAGCACCCTGGCCACAGTTCGCTGTGGAGGGGAGGATGAAGAAGAACTCTCAAGGCAAGGGTTGGGCGGGCGACAATCGCTGATCGGTAGAACGCATGCCGCACAGCCTGCTGCATGCTTGCAGCCCAGGCTAGAATTTAATTGTGGACCATGTTTCATGCTCTCCCTGGAGATGTGTGCATCATGCATGCACGTGTGGTGATCAGTATCTTATTTTGCTCAAACACGCACTTTGTGCCCTTGCTGAATGAACGCTGTACAACCTCTCTCTCGTACCCACACCCACCTGCTAGATTAACCATGCTGATGATCTTGTTTAAGTTGTAATCTATGAAATGTATGACAAAAGTGCATCTAATAGATGCAACTCAGCTTATGGAATCCAGAGCCGAAAAACCTGGAGTTGATGTACGCTTGTTATACGTGCTGCAAGATTGATCTTGTTTGTGCTGCAAATAATTTAATGACTCTAAGTTGATCGAGACACCAAAGCTGATCGATCAGGCTTTAATCACCAACAGCCCGCTTGTGAACACGTCAGCACCGAGTAGTATACTGCAACTATTGAGAACCAGTTGGGTCATCCCCACTATCCCCTTGTTGTTGATGGGGCTCTGAGCCCTGCATCGGCCTCTGCGGATCAGGATTCTGCAAGTTACGATATGCATATTGCAGTGCTGCCAACATCCCTAAATTCTGTCCTTGATCCGGGCCTCCTAGGCCTAAGCCAGTGGGTGGATGTAGTTGCCGAACCGCAGCAGCTTGCTGCTGTAGTAACTGCATAGAACCTAGTGGCATGTGATGACTGGCCTGCATATAGCCGCCCTGCAATTCTAACCCCATTTCCCCTTGTACATTACTCCGAGGCATGAGAGTCATGGTTGATGCAGAGGACACATTGCCTCCTCCTCCTCCTCCTCCTGCACCCCCTAGTGGGCCTAGCGTTCCTCCAGGTGCAACCATGCGATACTGTCCAGCAGATGAGGGAAACGACCAAATGTGTTGCTCAGATGGACCTGCCTGCATCACCCCCGAAGTTGATTGACCCGCGCTCACTGGGAGCATCCAAACGGTGCCAGGCATGTTACCGCTCATTCCGCTGGGCACTCCTGGCACAGCAGAAGCTACAGCCCACATTGCTGGCTGCATCATGCTCGACGACCCACCTGCAGCTCCACCTTGTTGCATAGATAATTGTCTGGTTGGTGACGTCTGCAGTGACCTTGTAGGTTCTGTTTCTTCCTTGAGACGAGTGAGCGGACCGGCTCGAGGCCGCTTCCTCGATGTATCCGTGCTGCCTTCCCCAATTTCTGAAGGGGCCCCAACCAGACCAGCAGCTTCGTGAGCCTGGAAACCTTGCATCATTTCATGGGCGCCCGTGCTAGCCCCCATAGCAGCTCCTCTTGTTACATCCGTGCCTCTTTCCTCCGCACTTGGCATGCCCCATTCAATACTTCTACTCCGCATTTGCTCTTGTATGCGTGCGCTAGTCATCTCCAGCTCTGACGGTGGTCTGGAACTTCCTGCGAAGCCTATGTTGCCTTGCAATGCAGCTCTTCCACCTGCTGCTGCTGCTGCGGCTTGCATACTCGCTGAGCCCCGCAGTGGTCCAGCTATAGATGACGCAGAAGCTGGAAGAGTGCCTGTTCCCGTTGCTGCGATAATTGCAGCCTCCGAATGCCGCAGCAACCACTCAATAGTCTCTCCATCTGACTTGTGTCCCAGCTCGCGAGTAAGCTGAAAAATGCGCGCTGCACATGTAGCTGGCATCCGTATGCGTCGACCTCGTCCGTCGACCTTAGTATGGCGATCCTTGGTTGATGGACGCTTTGGAGCCTTTTTTTTGGCCGCCACTTGTTCTCCAGATGTTCCAGCTCCCAGCGATTCCTGCTGTTGTCCGCGAGACATGGACGTGCCACCACCCATAGGAACTAAAGACCGACTAGATTGTCCTTCGGCGCCGTACTCTCGACCCATGCCCGCTGCCATAGCCAAAGCTGTTACATCCATCTGCGATGACCCTCCTGCTCCTCCCATGCCCTGACCACCCATTGCTGCCATGGCTTGTGCCAGTGGGCCTGCATCATGTTGTTGTTGTAGTTGTTGTTGCTGCTCTAAACGCGACGAGGAACCATAACCCGTTAAGGCCCTCGATTCCGCTTGCTGATACTGTTGAATGAGTTGTGGTGGCAACCCCGTGTCGGAGGCTTCCCCACCTTGACCTGAGTCTCGCTGAGACTCTGATTTAGCTTTACCGTGCCCTCCTGACTCCATGTAACTGTAATCGCTCGCACTTAGACCAAATTTTCCAAATGTGAATCACCCAACTCCTGCAGCCCACCTCCACATGTGGATCCTGCGCACGTGATTGTCGCTCTAAGTTCTACTTGCAGGAATTGGCGCTGCGGTTTTGGACTTGCTCTAGGCTATTTGCTGGGTGTCCATCGCCCATCCTAGCGTTCACTTCTGCTTGATAACTCATCTACAACTTACGTGCCTACAACTCTGGTCATTTGCATCATCATCCTAGATTCATGCTGGTTTCGTGACTGTCCACAGGACGACGGGATCATCCTCCTGCCCAATCATTCTGCCGTGGAGCTCGAGATTTTCCAGATGTTAATCCCTCTGTGGCCCGTCTCTTCACCAAACTCGATACGTGAGACTTGGAGATTCTAATCAGGCGGGGGATTCTCGTCGGAGAGCAGCCGGCAGCCCATCCACAGTGGACTGCACCCTTAACTAAGGAGCACCATCGATAATGAGCAGTATCTGGCGTACAGCAGCTCCTAATGACATCAACTAGAATGTCCTCGCGGCTCGTCAGGAGGGGTTGCACCATCTCGAGGAGACTTGTAATCAGAGGCTCAGGCACTGCCTCTGTTCCATATTTTGTAATGCTTCAACCGGCCAAAATTTTTGCCACAAAGTCTAATACACCTGCAAAAACAACAACCAACACAACCAAGCCTTCAAAACGGGAACCAGACTTTCCATATTATCCCTGCGGACGCTCCATCTTTCCTAGCAGGAGCTATAGATCGGAAGTTCCGCTCAAGATGACCAAATAATGAGCAGAAAAGTTTCGAATCGTCACCATCCCCGGGGGCCTGGACTAGATGCCTATTCTTTTTTCTTAAGTTCTTCTTTGTGTTTTTGTAGAGCCCAGTAGCAATCCCCGGCAAGAAACAGGTTTCTGCTAATGATCATGAGGCACATAATTGCAGCTGGCTGCATCATCGCTCTTCGTCTGCAAGTCTTGAACCTGCTTGCAAGGGTTCCGAACACACAATCGGTTGACAAGTACAGTTGACATCTTCATCTGAGCTCAATGTGACCGGGGAAATTTGCATAATCAAACTATACATCAATACCTGCTGGCACGAAAAGAACAGATGAAATAGCCCTAGATCAGAGAGAGAAGCTTCGCGTCGGCTTTACTTGTTCATAAAATTTGAATCTTTCAAAGCCTTCTGCAAAACCCACATGAGACATGTATACAATTGTTAAAACTATTCAGTACAAAGTTCGAAGCTGTTGCCTGCTGATCTGCACTTGATCATTTGTATATGCCATCAGATGGGAAATTGTAATTGGACTAATAGACTCCACAGGTAGTAAGCATTTTATGTGAGTGCAAAGCAATCAGGCCGCGGGCCTATCTCTTCAGCATGATCCAATGCATAGAAACTTAGAACTTGTGGTTTTGGATGCGTGCGAGAAATCCAGAAACCTTGCCTGAATTACAAGGGTTATAGCCAACATGCGAATAGCAGCAGATTGCAGCTCTCCAAATGCTGCGACTTGAAGTGTAGTGTTCGCGCAGGTGCAAGGATCCATGAGGTGTATAAGCCAGCGTCGTAGAAGAGGCATGCCTGCATCGGCTTGCTGCATCTTTCCATTTTTTCCAATCCATGCTCGTGCACTACTAGCTAGCCAACGCTGTCGGAATTGGTTCAAGGAAGTGGCAACGACAAACGCGGAGGTGCTGCTATGTGTAATTCTACCAATCTCTACAAAACCCCAGCTAGTACCAGTACTCTTAGTTTTACTTATGTACAGAAATGAAGTATCCCGTGTATCGATTTGATCATCGACCGCTGTTGTCCTCCTGCTGGCTGGCATCAATAAGGTGCGAGATTATCATCACTGATGAGCAGGTCATCGTTTCAGGGCTTGGATCGTGAAAAGTCTGTCTGGCCTCTTTACGGGCTCGACAAAAGAGAAAGAAAGCACATGTGAATACGTGGACGGCTCTTAGCTCCTCAAGCGCCTGGTAGATCATCCTTTTCCGGCACTTGGCTGGAATCGCGGATGGACGTTCTTTTCTCTGGGTTAACCCCACTCAAAACAATGCCCTCAATATTGAATACCACGCTGCATGATTACATTATTATTAGATGCCCATGACGACCATGCCCGCCAACTAGGTATACGATTAAAAACAACAGACAGTAATTTACTGTGTTCCAATTAGGTAAACGGGCCAGCTTCATGACGGTTACAATGGGTTGGTAATCATGATCATCCCTGCAGCTCTGTAGAGGTTACATCCGAGAGCGGTTTTCAAACCCTCAATCTCCCTAGTGTAATTTCGCTCTACCATATCCAGCTTATGAGAAACATTTCACCTGAGTTCAGATAGGGTTTCTCAGATTCTCCCTATATCCCCTCTCAGTTTTTCCTTTTTTTAAATTTTTTGTGGGTGAAGCGAAATTACACTAGGGGACCAGGCGCTGGGAGCGAGTGTGACTACTACAGTAACGAGGCTACATGACCTCACCAGTAACATTTTTCTCAAGGTCATAATGTACATGGTACTCCGTGAGTTGTAGACTCATTGGTGTGATGTTCGAAGATTACTACCTAGGGCAGAAAGCAGGCAGGAATATATAGATAGATCTAGATATGCAGGAAGGAACCATGTACTAATTGTAGTGTTTGATGCGTGTATACATTCACGAGCTGGACCCCACATGAGCTCTCTATTGAACCTCTATGATTGTCTCGACCACGGTCCATGAGTGAAATCTGTCTTGGATGATAACTGCAATCAGGCTGTCTCTAAGATGTCTAGAAACATATATATATATACAATGGCCAACAGAGAAAACGCTTAGTTTGAGCATCTCAATATACCACATGCATATGAAATTGCGTGTTAATCATCAGACCAAAATTTTGGCCCAATTCCAAATTAGAAAAGTTCAAACTATTTGAAGTCAAAGGTAAATGTGTATATATTTTTGAGAACATTTGTTCTGAAATTTCCATCTATTGCCATTATAATTATTTTATTTTATTTCTCTGGAATTGTGGAATTTTGGATTAAAATTTAATCGTCCTGTCCTAGACCATAAATGTGCTTTGAGACCCTAAACCTGCAGATTCAAAGAATGGTGATCATCAGAAGTTACCAGATCCCTGCAAAAGTCATTCCATTTAGACAAACTATCATTCCCTCGCTTGTATATTCAATAGGAACCAACAAGGGAACGTGCCAGGGTGGAATTGCTATATTTAGGGTACTGAGATCCATTTAAAATCTTTTTGAGCACATGTGCTAAAAATAAGTTGCTGGTCTGGGCTAGACTTAAAAGAATAGCCATCTGCAACAAAGTCAGATTTCAAAATTGTTGAACTCCAGCCATATTTGCACAGGGAAGAAACTACAAATTGGTGTAGCATTGGGAATAAAGTTTTAGCTCCATCTTGATCCTATGTGTGAGTGACATCTGGAGATCTGTGCATGTGATGGATGGGCATGTGATGCATCTAGATGAAAAGTTCTAGATCCAGGATCATCTAGTTTAAAGTTTGAACTTGCCATAAAGGCCTTGAGTCGTATTAAGGGATGTTGAGCTGCTTGTTTTTTGGTTTTCTTTTCTTACAAAAACAAGCGCAATATTGGCAAGCTTTCTTCACATGTATTATTGACCATTGGTAGAGAAACCGCGTTTCCTCACGCCCCAGTTCGTTAACGACATCACTCAAGTTTTGGGCGAAGCTTATTAATTATGCCTAATTTGTCTTCAAGATCCAGTAAATTGCAAAGCCTTTTGGCCCTAGTATATTATTAGATACCGTAACAGCTAGGATGTGTCGGATGGTACAATGCATGATGGTGTGAAATTGGGGTGCTCTCTGGTGCAATGGTGCTCGTTTGGAAAAGGAGAGCACATGAGATTTGCAGCATTGTACATTTGTGATGGTGATGAAGCTTCTGGTGTTACCGAGGTCAACAAGAGAACGAAAAGGACGGTGAAAAGTGAAGATGGTGTTCAAAAGCTGGCGGGAACCCTAACCCTGCAGGAGCCATTGAAGGAGATCAGAAACCTTCAACTATTTTCTAGTGGCTACCCCCCACTAATAAGCTTGTACAACGCCACCAAAATTCTGGAATATTATTATGCTTATTACTTGAGCAATAATTCTATTATAATATGCTTATTACTGGATGGCTCCTTACTTATGCCAGGCAGAAGCTCCCTGCACAATAATTTTTCATTCCAAATTTAATAATGAGCAGTAAATATTCAACTTATGATGCTAATATTAAATTCTTGTATCACTGGAACAGTTTTAGGAGTTGCCTCTATTTGTGGATCCATCCTTCGAGCCAAATCACTTCTTGGTGCCTCCATGTAAGCAAATAAGGTGATCAATCAATTGATCAGATGTAAATGGGAAGCTGCTGCCTGAGGTTCTAACTGAATGCTGCACCACAATAGAAAGGCAAATCTGGATGCTTAGTTAGACCTACCTAAATTACATAATAGATGTTCAATTAGAATGCAGTTGATCAATCTTTTGAGGTAATCTGAGAAAGTTCTTTTAGTTGTGAATCTGTGGTGACCAACTGTCAGAACTTTTGTTAGTGTCGCCTGTGTTACTTTCAGTGCTGTCCAGTTGTGGTATGTTAAACTTCACCCCAATGCAAACAAATCATTTTTCTCTTTTATTTTTTCCAGTGTCCTAACATGAGGATATGGATCAAGAAGATTTGCAACTTAATTTACTTGTCAATTTAAGGTTCAACATTAATGTAATTAATTTTTCTTCCTAAATGACAAATATTTGGATTTGCCAGTTTTCAAAAACAAAGTCCAAATGACAACCATTACATGGATGTCTCAATTTTCAAATTTTAGTTGGCCCATTGGCCTTGGGTGAACCAGTGCCTACATTAGAACAATGGTTTAAAGTTTAAACCCCCAAATAATTTTTAATTCTCTCTAAACATCATATGTAATTTGTCCTAAAACTAAATCAGACTCTTCAAGTTCAAATTTACTCTGTCTTCCACCAAATTCTGGTCTGGCCCCACCTGGCCCAATGTATGTATATTTTATTGCAGTTTCCAATTCTGGTGCTAATAATTTTTTCACACTGACTTCTCATGCCTTTTTCATAAGATAATAGAGGAGACACACATCCAGAAACCTTCAGACTCTAACAAGTGGACACAAAAATTATCTACATCTGAGAGGATATGCATACATGAATAAGTTGATAAAGGGGTTGCATTTTATGTCAGATATTAAGAATTACACAAGTTCCAAATATGGTGAACTATCCATATCCAACAATTATGCATATTCATATTCCAAATAAAAGTGCAGAAGTACTGTGCTAAAAAGCTCTCAGTAGATAGCTATTGTGCACATTGAACTGTTAGTTCACACAAGATAATCAGAAAAACAAATTCAGACCACCAGATCCAGCAATCCCATTGGCATGAAAAAAAAATCTTCAAGTTACACAAACCCCTATTTTGCTGAACATTGAAAATAATGGTCTCTTTCTACTGGATTTCCATTGATCCTTTAAAATTTTCACATACCTAACAAAGCCTGTTATACATTTAACTATTACTTCATTCAAAATAATTGGGAAAAAAATTCAGACCACCAAATCCAACAATTTCATTGCCCACAACATTTTTTCTTCACACCTACAACCAAGCCTATTCAACACCCTCTATATATTATTAATAAATTGATACCTTTACCCCTGTCTTTGTACAGACAGAGTTAAAAACACAACATGACAACACCCAGTTACTTCATATTATACAAGTGTGGTACTTACAAAACAAACACCATTTTTGTAAAACAAATTGAAAATAAAATGCGCCCTGCTATGGAATACCATTTGCTCGTGTTAAATTCCCACTTGTTGAGTTTACTTCTTCGACAAGTCAATATTCAGTTCACTAGTCTGTTGAGCTCACTTTCAGCTAGGTCTTCAAGTCCACATCACCAAAGTTGTGAACTTCACAAGTCCACTTCATATTGTGAATTGCCGTAATGTGTCATGAATTTCTCACAATTGGAAAATTATATGTGCTACCTAATGCCCAGGAAATTTATTCCTTCCTCATGTTATTCTAGAAGGTGAACTCATTATTAAAGGAGTCAAGGATTGTTTGTACTACTAGAAAAATTTACACCCCCATGATTTTGAAAGAGGATTACATGAATTTTAAGCTTTGAAATGTAAGTTGGTTTGCTGAAAAACGTCTTATATTAATAAATTATTGTGCAATTCAAAAAAAAATTCATTTGTTCAAATTTAATGATATTAGGACTCAAGTAAGCACTTGTTGACTAGTTAATTTGAAGCTTGAACGTCTTTTATTTTATTTGAAATTAAACTATTCATTATCAAAATGCATGGAAAGCCATATAATAATGATTATGAGGACTTGGTATTGAAAAATACATGAAAATACATGTTTTAATTCAGTTAAGATCAATAAGTTTTTAATGTGTTTTTTGATCCAAAAAATATATAATTTAAGAAACTTCTTTGAAGAAAATTGTTATTTACTATGTAAGAGAGGGTCAAGTTGCATTTTCATGACAAGTAAATGTGTTATTAGGCTTGTGTGTATATTTGAATAATATCCAAGTTTGAAAAGTGCATGGATAATTGTTAAATTGTGATATTTAATGTAAATTTTGGTATAATATAAAAATAATATATAGCTAAATGCTCATTATTTGTGTTTCAACATCAATTTCATAACCATTAAAACACATGAGGCCAAAAATAGTGCTATAAGAAAGGTTCATAATGAAAAATATTATAAGATTGTTAAAAAAACCATCAAATGGATGATAAACACATTATATAATTTATGTTTTCATCAAATTTTGAGAGAAATTATCAAGTATATTGAAGCCACATGAGTGCATTAAAAAAGAAAAGGACTTTGGATCTGGGTTGGGTGGCTCCTTTGAGTTCGATTGCACCCAAGAGACTGCTACTGAATTCCAAGTTTCTCAAAGAAGCCCTCCCTTTCAAAGCTGCTTGGATTCTACTCGATTCTTGCTTGCTTCTAAAAGTGTACAAGTACAATAGCACCCCCTTTGCTTGCATGCAAATTCTTGGTGACACAATTGCTTGGATATTCCACACAACATGTAATTTCAAATCATGCTCTATTTAAAAACAGTATTGTTCAAACTTCAAGGCCATATATTCAAGTGATTGTTGAAAAGGACAGTGAAATCAAAAGCCAGAAAAAGTTCCATTTGCACATGGGCAGATTTGCTTCCTTTGATTCTATGCAATGCACAATTCTCTGGAACTTTATACCAATGTCAAAACCAGTGACTTTATTTGACACGCTTTGTCATTTTTTAGACAAATGTTTTCAAAAATATTGAATACATGTTTTTTTTAGTGTAAATTCGATTAATTTTGCTAATTTCAAAAATTGCAAAAAAATTGATATCACAAATTTGAGAAAAAACACAAATCCTGGTTTAAATAGTTGGAGCTCCTTGATACCTACAAGACATTACATGTCAGCCTACTTTAAAAGTATCTGGATCTCTAAGGGCTTTGAAAAAAATCCTAGTCAGCTATACTAATTATAGTATATCTTAACTCAAAGTACTTCTGAAATGGCCCATGATGTATAGACTATAGACAAAAGGCCTGCTTTGGCAGGCCTCCCCTAATCTCAGGGTCGTAGACTTGAGGGTGGTAGCCCAAGGGCAGGGGCCCAGAATTAAGGGAGGCCCCAGGAGCAGGGTTTATGGGCAGCACAAAGTACTAAAGGTAATTTACATAAATGGCAGGTCTCCATGCGAATGGGGAAAGGTCACTTCAATTGACAAAAGCATCTTGTGTGTAGGGAGGTGATTTCAAATACAAAGAAAGACAGGGTGCAGTCCTCTTGAGCGTGCACCAAGTACAAGTTACACATTTAGAAAACCAAAAAAGAACAAAGATCTTACTTACACTTCAAAGTTTGGCTCATGGTGAACTTAGCCTGCGATGTAATGGTTGCCTATGGACCAAGAAGCTCCCTACATACGGACACAACATAGACCATCCTAGCAACTAAGTTTACAGCATGCACATCATATTCTTGCAGATTCGTGCAAATCAGATTTTTGGCTAAGTTATTAAAACATCAAGTGTCAAGATGGGTTGATGGAACCACAAAATGTCATCAATGATTATGGGTGCTCCTATAGACATATACATGGGTAATCTTTCACATTCAAAAAAATTGATCTACAGAATAACTTTACTTTATATCATGTATGACCTAGATATACAACTAGTTCATAGCCTACACCTTTTCCCTTTTCTGCCTTATACTCCCTCCCAATCGTGCAGTACCTAGAGCTTTGTGTAGTCCACTTCCCTCTCCTGCTTTGTTTCCACCGGATCCTCTACTATACATGTTTGTTTTATTCCTCCCACTTCATGTTCAAGTTGAAGCATATCCTTAAAGTTGTGCAGTTGGTCACATTCCAATCCATGATGCAACAAATTGGCACATCAGCAAAGGTGGTCACCACCTTGCTTGCTCTATTCAATTACATTTTGTTTTCCTATTATGGTTAGCTCTACTCCCCATAATGTGACACTATATTTGCTCAATTAGTTCCCCCATCACAAGGGCCAATCCTTCACTCCCAACAACATCCACAAGGTGTTCCTCATGCTAACTTCCCCACCACAATGGATACTTCTTTTGCTCACTTTCCTCATAATGGATACCTCTCTTGCTCACTTCACTCCCCACAGCGGGGCACCCCTATGTTTTGCCCCCTCTACCTCATGGTTCTAAAAGTACTAGATATATTCGCCCTCAACATTGTGTTTTTCAGGCTGCTGTTATACTGGTCATTTTAATGCTCCACCATAATGTCCATACTGGTTTTGCTCACTACACTCTGCATACTGGGGCACTCCTATGTCTTGCCCCCTCTACATCATGCTTCTAAAATTTTGCTAGATATATCCCCCCTCCAACCCCCCCCCCCAAACAACATTGTGTTTTTCATGCTACTTCTATTCCCCAATTCGTTGTGGTCCTTTAATGTTTATACTTGGCATGTTCTATTTGCTTAGGTCTAGCAATATATAATACTCCACGTTACATGGCAATTTGTAGCTAGTTTTGTTCCCTTTTCCATATCTTGCTAATTTTACTCCTTTGAACCTCATCCTCCTTTAGACCATTGAATTTTATATATTGCATATATAAATCTTTGATTATGTGCTTGTATGTTATGTTAGTGTAAGAATATGTTTAATTGTTTTCAATAGATTTTCATTACCTATGCTAGCCAAGAAGCACAAATACCTTATTGCCTTCGTACATTGAATAATAAAATTGGATTGTCTATTGCAAGGTGTTGGTTTGCTTGAGTGGTTCAAAAACGCTGTCCAAAATACTAGATTGGAACATAATGAATATGTGAACAACTAGTAACCATATGAAAACTAGGAAACAAAAATTAAAATCTTGTGATTCAAAGAAGGTCAAAGGCATACCATGGCTTTTATGGAATTTAACTATAGTGGTGGTGTGAATATATCGTTTGAAGAAAAAATATTTCTGCACAATATTAGTCCTTTGTGTTTGAAAATGAAAACTTTGAAAGGGTTTCATTCAAATGAGATCAAATAATACTATTTAGTAAGATGATATGTAAAGCACCTTTTAAATACTTTATTGGCTAATTTACATTCAACAAAGGGCCCTAGGATGTTAGGAATGTGATGTGACATCACATTTTTGTTCACCTAGCAAAAACAAATTACATATGCATGTGAGGCCACCATCTCTCACTGTATTATGTACAATATGTGCTAATGATATATATCTTGTATCTAATTGAAGTTAGGCATACAATAGATGTAACAATGTAATTTGTTGAATGGTCACTTAAAGAATAGTCATGATTTAAATTATTTTAAATTGGTATTTTTTAATATGTTTTTAGTATTTTCAAATATAGGATTACATGTCCAAATTTGAATCATTCAAGCAAATTAACACTTGTCAAAAGTACTTGTGAAGGTTACCCTACCATAATATTAACCGAACATTATATTTCCACCAAATCAAACATAAGTTGTGAGGTGTTCAACTATTCTACCATTTTTATCCTTCATTACTTTCATTGTGGTTTTTTTTCCAAAAATCTTCCCCCTTATGAGAAGTTTTTTTCGTTGGAAAACATTATCATACATTGTAGACTAAATCCAAGAGGGATACAAAGTAATAGATTAATTTAGTTTCTTTTGTCAATAATGTAAAATGTGGGTAAAAGCACATTATACTCAACCACTTATGGTAATATAAATTCCATTGAAATTTTTTATTTCTAATGCATTTTGAGCCCAAGGTAAAACATTAAACAAGGTCTTTCACTAAAAACAATGAAATGATGTTGGAGTTAATCATAGGGAAGTCACTTCCATTTTATTACAAATGACATGCAAAAAATATAAGGTGCAACTTATTTTTAAAAGTAAAAATATAATTTATTTAAATGTCAATAAGTTGCTAATAATTCGTTTTGAAAATATTTCAAAATATATTTAGAATATATCTAAAATATGTTTAAAATATGCCATTATTTCATAGCATAGTAAAAACTATCATTCTGCCTCAAATACTTCCTAAATATATACAAATGACCTCCTCAAGGAGTTAACATGTTTTCTTTCGATTTTTTCACTATACCACCTTACTAAAGACCTTTTTAATAATGTTTAATCTAAATAATTTTTGGGGAGATAAATGTTTATGTAGGTAATGAACTTTGCAAAACATGTATATTTTGCAATCATTAAATGGAATTATGAAAAAAACAAAAGATTTTCTTTCCATATTTTTTGACTTAAATGCCATAGACCTTTGCTACATGCCCCACATTTTTGAATAATTTCCATATTATATGGTTATAAGCAATAAAACCATAAGTGGATGAGGACCCTAGACATACTTGAATTGAAGAGTTCAAATTGGAAAAGCGCCCTTTCTTGGGACTTAGTAAAGTGGGCCTCAAACTAATGATTCTACTAGGATTGAAAAATAAATGAATTGTTCTAGGTCCAATAAAGGTATGAACATCTAATTGTAGATCTACACGTACTAAACCAACTATTATGGCTAGAATGTGAGGGGAGAATAAATTGGAAAACTTGATGAAACAAAACAAAAGCAAACAACTATTTTTTTTCGACAACAACAGTATGTGTACATGGAAGATTGCCACACCAAAACAAAGACTACAATAATGTTATCTAATATATTAGAATTGTCAAAACATTATCAAGCCTCTATAAATTATTTACAGAAAATAACAAAATCTCCAAGTTCTTTTTTAGTACTACTTGTTGGGCACTAATTAGCCTAACCTAATTTGGGTTAAGCTTAGGTAGGCTAGCTAATGAAATTTTGGGGGTTTTAATCAAAGGCTCATGAAGTAATGTAATATGAGGATCTTATTCAGAATGGACTGCTAAGGATGGGTAGTTTGGATAAGATAAGGTGGGGGGAGGTTAAGAGCATTGGGTTAGGTTAAGACAAGGGTATTTTATCCTTACTTGGGCTGGGTAAGCCTCTTGCATAAGGGGTATGTATATGGCAACTAAGGGTTCTAGGAAGAAGCTAAATATTAAAGTTAGGTTAAAACAATAGTTTTTTTTTTCCTACAGCTTGTTGACCACTTTCATTCTTCTAAGTAGTAAATGGGGTGTGAGGTAGTGGGAAGGGAGTGAAAAGTGATGATGAATATTGTGAAAGCTATGGAGACTAAATATGTCCTAAAGAAGCAAACACACAAGAAGAAGCTACTGCATTATGAAAAGGTGGGCTAACCAAGCACGTCCAATCTAATAATAGGAGGACTTGGAGGTGGAAACATCAGTGGTGGTGCTGGCAGCTACTCAAAGTAGTTTTGGTGGGCACTCTATTCAAGGGCGAAGGTGGAAAAGGTACATGGATGTTGAGTTGGGGCTTGGTAAAAAAGGACGATGACGAGGTGGAGGAAGGGGTTAACATGACAAGAGAATAAAGGGCTGCCCCTTTGAAATAAGGGTAGAAAAAAACAAGATGAATTTTAATTTCAAGGAATTGGGAGGATTCATGTTGTTAACAAGGCTATGAATAGAAGTAAGATAGAAATGAAAAGCTACTAGTAGACAAGATAATGTTATTTCAGCAAAATAGAAGCTTGGTGGAAAGGAGATCCACACTAAGGACTAAACAAACCCATCTAACTCTTTTTTTTTTCTTATGTGTGAAGGTCTGATTTAAAGAATATTATCACTAATTGCTACAAGTTATATGTGTGTGGTCTTGGTTATGAATTGTTGGTTTTAAAGTTGTGGTTAGTTATAACAAAAGCAAAAGGATAGTGCAGGAGTAGGAAGAGTAGTTGTTGTCTTGCTCAAATTAAGGTAGGAAAATGATAATTATGCCTAAAATGAGGTATAGCAAAAAAGAAGAAATGCAAGTCCTAGTTAGCTATGATTCATTGGAGTAGGGTTAGGTTTGATATAGTAAGGGCAAAAGGTTAGTGTTGTGAGTAGAAGTGGGACTATTGTCTAGATTAAACAAGGCAGGGAAAGGGTAATAATATCCAGAAAGGAAAGAAGAAGTGAAAATCATAGTTAATTGTGATTCATTAAAGCAAGGCTAGGTTTAATACAACAAAGACACTTGAGGTTAGTGCCGTGAGTAAGAAAGGGATTGTTGGTCTGGTCTTGGACAAGGTAGGAAAAGGAAAATTATATCCACACACACACAAAGTGTGAGAGAAGGAGCTTAGTTCCTATTGTGACACCACCTTGGATGTCCTCTGGGGGGCAAGGAAGACTGGCCCAAATTAAAGTTGTTAAGAACTAGGTTTATTTTATGTTTAACACTACTATGCCCTACAACCCCTCAATATGGTTATAATCCCTTCCCTTTTGTTACCTAGAATTTTGTAACATGTGATTTAACCTAATAGGTGATTTAACAAGTGACTTAACCTATGATAGAACCTAATCAATTATAGAATTTAATAGGTAATATTACAAAAAATTAGGAGACAAGTTGAACAAGTAGTTAGACAACCAATAGTCTACAGAACTAGTGGTTGAAAAAAACATGCAAATTTTTGAAACGTTTTTGGATTGTTAGTGTATATACAAACTAATGACTATTTAAATGGTCTAATTCAAGCTATTTAAATTTTTAATTAGTTTTTGTATAAGTAGGAGGTTAGGAAGGAAAATTAGACATTGGATATGTTTTTTTATGGAGGATGTTATTTTGTGAGCATGTGAACATGAACAATGAGCAAGTGAACATGAATGAATATTTTGTGGAATATTTTCACTACTAGAAAACATGGTCCTATTCCACTACATAGTTCCACTCAAACCTATCCAAGTGGAAAGGAAACTATGACCTCAAAATTTCCACTACCATTTTCATTAAACATCCACTACGTATTGTGCTCTGTGGATTATTGGTGGAAGTCACCCATTAAATTGTTCACTTGAATGGAATGTGCGCCATAATTTTTGAGGCAGGCAGTGTTCATAAAAGCTAGAGTGGAAGTGAGTAATGGAAGACCCCCTTGCTGCTCAAGTGGATTTAGTCCTTTACATTATGCGTTTTGGTTCTAAACAATTCCACCATGCCCCACTTTTGCTCATATTAAGCTGTCAAATCCTTGTGTATGCAGCCTTTTCCTGGAATAATGTTATAACATGCACAACAACTTTGGACATTGTTGTGCCTCTTATAACATTGCCCAAGAGATGTCTATATATATAAAAAACCTCCATACATGGCCATTTATATCATGACTTGCACATAAACCTATATTAGCTTCAAGAAACATCACATTATACTAAACATGAACTTTGGTCATATATGAAGTTGCTTGTGCCATAAGTGGATAACCATCTAATTAGAACAATTTTTAATTGTGTAAAGTCTACTAGAGTTGGCAAACAACAACGCCATAATATATATATTCATGTGGAATGTAAACACCTGTCATATCTGTATCCAATGCCTTATTTTGATATGGCATCCATTTCATACCAAAATAGGTACATTGAATGCAAATAAGCCACAATAAAATATTCCCACATGGATTGGGTCTTGTCTAGTTGAATATGACTAAATAGAAACAAACAACTAATGTAGACTTGTGACCAGAAACCTCCATACATGCATTGTGAAACAACCTTATTCAAGTTCCCTCACAAACTACTATAAAAGCTATCTTTATTCCACTAGTTATGCACTCAACATTCAATGGCAAGGGCCAACTTTCACTTGAGTGGTGGACAAATCTTGTAACACTAAACAAGGTTAGCATTACGAGTCCATTATGACCCATTCCCTTCAATATGGAATGAACACAAGTATATAAGTGTTCTACAACTTAAAGTTTCCCACATCTAGTGTAGTCATTTGTTGGAAATTAACTATTAATTTATAATGATGATTATTGTAAAAACACCTAGTGTTAATACATTATTAAATCAAATCAACAGATTTCTAGGACATGGTTGATTGGCAAATCCCAATGACTAAATGACAAATCCCAAAGTGGCAATGAGAAATCTTAGTGTAACAGTGTCACATCCCAATGTGGCAGTCTCAAATCCCAATGTGTAATGTAATATCCCAATCTACAAAGGTTCACATAATGTTACAATTGTACCCACAATGTGTTTTATTGGATCTCAATCACTTAAAATCCTATGGGCCTACTACAAAATCTCATTTTTGTATAAATGAAATGTATTTTTGGACTTGAAATTGACAAGCTATTCAATCATCATGTCTAATTACTCCTATTGGTTGGAATTGAAAGGGCTATTGTTAAATAAACCCATTTCACCAAATTGTAGGCCAAGTACTATGCCATCCATTCTTGATGGTGCCTAGATCCAATTTGTGTTCAAAGTTTTTACTTTTAAAGCTCTATTGTTGTGGAATGGAATCAATTTCATTGTCCAACATACCTATGTATGCATGTGGAAATCACCTTCATAGACCACGTGGCATATGTAACTAATTTAGCCTTGGTGAATCCTATCATTATGCTTGAAGGCAAACCCATCGCCTCAAATCCATCCTTAAACCATCTTATTCTAGAACTCATGTCATCCACGCTTGTAGTTCATCAAAGGTCATGGTCCCTTCTTAGGTGGACAAAGGATAGAATCACATTACCACATTCTCTATAGCAAAAATTCAAGAAATAAGCATACCTATTCATCTTCTCATCCTCATTATAAAAAACATGGTTTATCATCCTTTGTGATAGTAACAAGCACATGACAATTTGTTTCCCGATCCATTGGGAACACATAATATCTTATTAAGCAAAGGCTTGGGTTCCATGCATTGTTTATTAATCCATACATGTGCAAGTTCACATTGCACTATGCAACCTTCATTAAGCTTCCAATATTGAGCCCATGTAAGCTTGCAATTGGGACTAATTAAATAAACACCTCCCTTCCATAGTACCATATTTTCCATTCACATAGACCCTTAATTGCATAGTATAATACCACATGGCAATAAAACAAGCTTAAGATATTAATTTGGACCAACTACCATTGAGGTCATATAGTGTGATTTCATCAAAACCATGTTAAATACTAGTCGTGATTGGATATAAAACCTTTAAAATCAAAACATTAAATTATTTGAACCCATTCGACAACTCTTCATCCCATTTTTAACACAAATATAAAACACAAGTTGTGTCATTTATGAAGTTGATGATGCACCTCATTTGTAAGCATTTATAGGTTACACTAACATGTAATGCATTGTTCAATGTCCACCAGTACTAATTGGACATGCATGTAATTGCAATGTCTTATGGCCTTTTAAGGCACACAAACACATACACACACATATATAAAGCAAAGGATGGGTGTGATTGAAACACATATAGATGTTACATGCATTTCATGACGCATTCCCAACTCCTTGAAGGACTCAAATGTGAATCCAAGTGAAAGACAACGGAAGGGGGAGGAGTCGGGGCACACTCCCTAGCTCACAACACTTTGAGGGGTAGAGGGGCATGGTTGGAGCTCCGGGATGGTACTAGGAAGAGTTGACAAACTTCATTCACTCACACGGGCCTGCACACAACCCACACAAGGTGGTTAGTGCATAGTTAAAGCATTTTTGGTGCTAGGACAAGCCACGGGCAACACGGACACACAAGACTCACCATGGCCCAGACTTGGGGGAAGCCACCACCTTCCCTCTTATAGTATATTTTGCACCTCTCCACGGAGCCTACATCCAAATGGCTTTTCTCTCCCAAGACTCCCGCAACTTTGGAACCTCATAACTTTGCAAGCAGACCTCGGATCGAGGTGCGGTTTAAAGCAAAGTTGTAGCTCTCGTCAAGAGCTTTCCAACGATATGTCGCACGTTGTCTGCAGCTTAGTAAATCGGGTCGATTCCCGACTTTTTCTGGTCGGGAGTCAAACTGGCATTTTGACTCCCGGCCTTTCTTTTGGCCATAACTTGTGTTTCAGATGTCCAAATGAGAAATGCGAGCCCATTTTAGACATCTACGTTCCAAGAGCTTTTCAATGATATAAAGAACACCATAAGCCATTGAGTTTTGACCCCTGAAATCGCTCTCTGAAGTTTTGAGAGTCCACCAAGACTCCATCTCCCAAAGTGGGAGTTGCTTTGGGAGTGTGAGGGTTCACTCCCTCACACTTTCCTACACTCCTGGGAGCATGTGATGTGACTCCCGGGCATCCTCTTGGCTCACCACCTTGCAACCCCTTTGCCTTGGTCGCAAGCCCAAGGCTAAGGTTGCGATAATGAATGCCTGGAGTTTAGATGTTGATCTCAAATTCCCATTTGGCACTTCTTCTTGATATAACTTAATAACAACGTCCACCATTGCCAAAAATTCACGCGACATAATTAAAAGCAATTTCATGCCATTCAAATGTTTCATATTAACTTAATGAAAGATTGAATGAGAGGGATTGTGTGAGATTCTAACCTTGTACATGTATCAAAATTCTTGAGTTAAAAAATACCAAGTCTTTCGAGACTTGTTTTCGCATTTCTTGTAAACATAAGAATTGATGACATCCTCGAATTGAATCAAGGGTATCATCCTAATGCTTTGGATGCAAAAATAATCATGCACAAGACTTGGCTTCACATGATCAAACTCAATAGACCTGTAGAGTGGGGAAAAAATGAATCGCAATTTCAAAAAAAACCAAAATTGAAGCAAAGCAAACTAAGCAAAAAGACCATTGAAATTTCAAATAGATAGTGGTTAGATGGAATATCCTACTTGTTCATGTTTATCATTGCAATAAGAAATTGGATTAAGCCCCTTGTCATATCCAGCATGCTAAAATCAATCAATATGTGCCATGAAAGGTCATCGGCATGAATTATCAAGATGTATGGCATCCAAGCTTGTAACTGATGGTTGCTATCCCAAAAAAAAAACATCCACCTAGTGAACCTCTATAAATTAACATCTAAGCTGAGGGATTTTTCAAAAAAAAACATTTAATGGACATCCCACTCTTGAATGTGGTCTTCAATATATTCCTCCTTGCCCTTCCAATTAGTTGGAGAGAGGTATAAGACTTTATTGCCTTCTCGATACCCCATTTGGAATGCCTATTCCATTTTGAAGACATCGATTTGGAGGGTTGGTGTCACCATTGGCATCAATATCATGCAAAAGAGAGATGTTCATTCAGGCTTTGGCCTTCAAGTGGATTTTGTGTTTTTTCAGAACCTCCATAGTTTTGAATTTGTGTTCCATTTAAATTTGGAGCACACCTTTGTCTCTAAAAGATATCAAAGCATTCGAATGGGATAGAGGGCAATGAACTTTAGCTAGTTTCCTAAGAAGACATGTTGTGAAATAATTTGTTAGTTTTTAGCCCAAACAATGAAAGATCCCCATTGTTGATTAAAAAAATTCTGAAAATTCATGCAAAAGATGATATGATTAGAATAAAACAATGAATAGAGAGTACCGGTGTACATGTTGTTTCAAGCACATCTTGTGAATCATGGACATCCATATCTTGTTTAGGATTCAAATCAAAGTTTTATTCTTGAGCACAAATGAGATTGAGATCAACTTGAAGGATCCATAGAATCGAATAAATTCATCTCATACATAATTGAGAAAAATAATTCACCTCAAAAATCTCTTGGAGCTCCTCTACCCTGTGAAATAAAACCTTTCTTTAAGATGGAACAACCTATAACACATATAACACATATAACATTAATTTAAGACCAAATTTTTAACTTAAGACTTTACACGACATGGTGGATGGAATGAACTCCACATGGTGGCCACCAAACTTAACAAATTAATGATCATTTTTTATGCGAATATCATATTATAAAATTTTCCAATTACATCATTTCCAAATAAAAACAACTTTCTAACCAACAATTCCAAAAAGATTATATCCATGTACACATTGTGTAAAAAAATTCATATCAAAGCTAAAACAAGACTATGAATTTTCATGAATGATTGAAAACCAAATGTTAGTGCTCCCATCGAAGACATCAAAAGACTCAACCCTTTGAATTTCAAACAAATTGGCAAAACTATAACATCATACTATCACACAAATTTTACTAATACTTTTCAAATATATGTACACCATAATTTTTTTTAAAAATAAAATTGAATGCATGGTGGGCACCAAGTGAAACATAATAAATTATAAGTTGTGAGAACAAAATGACAACTCCCATTAAAGTGAGAAAAAGAAACCCGATCTTTTGAGTCTAATACATTGATTAACAACATGCTAAATTTCTAACAATGGCAATCCATCGATGTTATCGTCCAATAACAAATCTATTACATTTCAAATTCCATATATATTTAAAGTAGTATTTTGCTTGGTGCCTAGCAAGTGATAGTACACAATAAATTATCAAATAAGAAAGTTACAAGTAAATGCTCCCATTAAACATAAATAAAAATTCAATGTTTTGAAATACAAACAAGGCACAATATACCAATAACAACACTGTCTATGCATGAAAATTTATTATTCATGTTATAACAAATCCATTATTTTTGGGGCTTTACATACCATGTAAGAAGGAAAGTTGACGTCTAACGGCCACTAGAGATTAAGGTTAAAAGTGGAACAAAATAGATTATTAATTATTAGTCTTCAAGAATGTACATGGATAAATTTTGGCAAAGAATAAATGTATTAAACAATACAACACAAAAATTGTATTAAAAAAAAATTAATTAAAAAAAAATGACAATCCAATTCAATACAATGATGCAAAAAAATCAAAAAATTACAAATATAATTTCATCAATGTCACCAACATCCTTCACAAATTGCTTGAGACATTAGCAACATTGAGAGTAACTTTAACTTTACCAACATAAGTAGTAGTAATATTGATTTGACTTGTTTTTGTTGTATTTTCTCGAGCAGGAAAAAAAAAAAGAATAGTTGAAATGTCAAGCCATTGTTATGGATCTACTAAATTACATTTCCACTTGCCATTCTAGCAATCTTCATATAAATGTCGTTTATCTTAAAGTTGATATTTTCTTCACATGAACCCACCATTGAACTCTCACCATTTTTCAATATTCATTGTTTTCATCGTTGACAACATCACTTTATGTTCTTTTCATCCAAAGGAGAATAAGATTAGGATCATGTGGTCTCATAAGCACAAAATCTACAACATTAAGATCTCCAAATAACGTGTATGTTGTTAAAGTCTCATGTTTTTTGGCCCACAATAAGGAACTTGAGTTGGTTTTTTTGGGTCAATAATGTCCATCATAATTAACAATGAAGCCTTAGTATAGTTGGACCTCCAATTGCTTGAACGCCAAAAACAATTTTAAAAATTTGTATTTTGAAGGGGTAATGAACTTGATAAATGCAATTTAAAATATCTTCTTAGTATTCCACATACGGCTTCATCTTCATTTCATATGTGGAACTTTGCGTAATGCCCACCTTCCAAAAATCCATGTATTTGGATAATCCAGAACTTATAAACTTTTATCTATCCACTAACCTCGATGCATCATTGCCCCAAATTGGGTTGTATAGAATAGGGCTTGGGACTCTAGTAGATAACTTTGGTGAACCATTTGGATTAGTTTTCCACAATCTAATCGGTGGCCCATCTATCAAACTCTAGACAAGATCTGTGGGGGAAACTTTGTATTGCATCACAAACCAACCTGATGAAATCAACAAAAAATCTAAAAAGATGCATATCAATATGCCCTACCAATGTTTTGGGGCCATCTTTCAAACAACCTAGGACCCAAGATTTGAAATACAGAATCTCTTGTATTAATTGAGGAATGAATGGTCTCTCTTGTGAGATCATGAAAGCCCTCATCAATTTTGTTAAAATGTAATTTTTTTTCCCTTAATTTTTTTGACAAATAGCCAAAGCATCCATCTATATCCTCATGAACATGGCCAACTACAAGGAATCCTAATTTGACCTCTTCAAACACATCCCTTGCCATCAACAATGGTAGAAACGTGAACAAATGTCGATTCTTATTATCTTTCACACAATTATTGATTTGAAGCAACAAATTTCTCGTCAAAGGCTTTGCACCAACATTTTGATCCAAGGTGCATAATTCACATATGTAACATGATTTCCTTTATAACAACTGCAATTGGGATCATTTGGCCACAACTCATTAAAATATTATCCACATCTTTCATCCTCATGACCATGGGCCATCATACCCATGATGGTAATGGGCAATTGTCCAAGCCCAAATATCATTTTGTTGCACACTTACAACCCTGGAAGTGCAATTTTTGCACAATCCATCTTATCATTAATAATGCATAGGAACCCATCCTTCAATTGCATTGACTTCATCCTCCAAGTATGGTATAAATTTCTATATGATTCTTGGTGTAAAATATGTTTTCTTAGCTTTGCTTCATATTCTAAAGCCTCATTTGTTGAGAATTCAAGCTCAACTAGTTAGGTTTCATTAGTTACTGGAGTAGGAAAGTAACTAAGTTACTTTCACAAGGTTGAATTATTTTCTTTACTTATATTAGTTTGGTTATTTATGGTTTGGTCTTGTAGTTAAATACCTTGGTGTTGATGGTTTGTTTCTATTTTCTTCATTACACAAGTTTGTGTATTTCATGTGACAAAAACCTTGAGGAGTTCTTGATGTTATGTTTCATGTTGTGAGCATCATGTTTTAGTTTCCTTTTAATAAAGATTTATGTTTACACTTGAATAGATCTCCTATTTGTTAACATGGTATTAAAGTTTAGGTTGTTTGATGAGAAGGTTGAAAGAGATTTAAAGCTAGAAAGTCTCTAGAACTAGAACTTGAGAGTCTCTAGTAATATCATAGGAGTTTGTTAAGTGCAAAAGAGAAACAGGGAAAGGAAAGAAGTGAAGAGAAAAAAAAAAGAAAAAAAAAAAGGGGTGAGAGGAGATCCACATATCAAGGGTTGTGGAAGTCAGATCTTTAAATCCAGATTTAGATTTACTGTGAAAAGATCTTGGAATGAAACTTCGGAGAAATTGTAAAAAACTATAAAACGCTTCTATGCTCTAAATTCCAAAAGGAAAAAAATTGTTTTGTGAGAGTTATGAGCTTTTGAAAATTTTGTGTCAGATCTGGGTTTTTGGTCATATCTCCTTTGTTTGAGCCTTTTTGGATCTGCATCTTTGGGATCTTATAGATCATAAAGGACTATATATGTGAGAAAAATTTCAAGTCATTTGGATATGTATGGAGAGAGATTCAAGTATCTAAAGTTTCAGCCTTAGTTTTGAAATTAGTTTCTTTTGAGAGTGATAACTCTTTGTGGTCATCACCAATAAAGCTGAAATTTATAACATATATAGAAGACATATATCTTATGTGTTTCAAAATCTCAAGGAGTTTGAAGTTGCTAAGAGCGAGTTGTAAGTCATTTTGTGTTCAGGTCCCAATTTGAAGTGACTTCAATGAAGTAGTAAGATCTTTCCATTTATGAAGTCAAATGAGCTAAAATTTTGAGAGACAGTAGTAGACATAGCTTTTCATGTTTCAACAGAATTTCAAAAGGATTCAAGGTCATATGTGAGCGGTGTAGCTTCGCAAAGTTATTATGATAGAAGTTTACATTGAGAAAACATCAAAACAAATTTTTGAAGTGGAACAAATATAATTTAGGAGAACTTGAAAAAAGGAGTTTGAAAATTGGGAAGCACAAATACATTATCAAGACCTTCATACGAAATTTTGGTATGTAATCATGTACTTTGACGCGCTCCCAAGTCACGGGGGTGAAACCCAAGTGAGGGTCTCACAAAGTCAAGTTGCGGAATTGGGACTTGGTAGCACGCTCCCGGCTTCCAACTCTAGAAAGGGGTAGAGGGTCGAGTTGGGA
>Ga0209208_10001047_pt1 | contig 38378 bp, 33 predicted proteins | sample S1TSphfallax_3_FD_187694 | JGI IMG/M metagenome (GOLD analysis project Ga0209208, IMG submission 187694) | Host-associated microbial communities from peat moss isolated from Minnesota, USA - S1T2_Fd - Sphagnum fallax MG (SPAdes) (version 2) | ecosystem: Host-associated > Plants > Peat moss >... | reverse complement strand
TTTTTGCTATTTTTAATTAGGTAGAAGTTAAAATAAACTCCATATTTGCATAATCTTAGATAACACATAGTTTTGGGATTTCATGCTTGAGCATGGCTAAAAGTTTCCACTTCTATTCCATTTCATTTATTTTCCCTTTGGTGAACAACCATTCTAGGTGATCATACAAGCTTAAACCCGTTATTTGGGTTCTTGCTTGATTACATCCAACTTTACTTTAATATTTTTTGGATGTATGGTGCCATAATTTTGTTCCATCACAATCTTCATTTATGGCCAATCTACAAGTGAAGGATTAATCCTTTTATACCACTCCTTTGCTTTACCTCTCAAAGGTTAATAGTTCAAACCTCAATGTTTAATAGAAAACAAAATTAGAATTGTTTTCTTACTCAAAAATCAATTGTGAAATATACAAAAACCATGAACACATTTATAATGAATAATCATTTATTAAATTATTTTATGTTTAATTGTCAAAGGTCTTGGTGAATTATAATGCTATGAAATTTGTCTCATGAATTGTCTTAGTCCTCATCATGGCATTAAAAGTAATGCAACCCCTAACAAGTTGTCAACAATTAGAATCATCCTTTTTGCACCCAAAATTTCAACTTGGAAGTTTTTACAAGAAAATTGCCCTCCCCATAGTTCAACATTTTTTTTGTAACAACAAAGGTTTAGCAAAATCCCAATTCAAACTTCATGCTAAGGTACTCACTTCCTTCCCCCATTTATCACTATTCCAATTTTCAAGTTGAACACAAACTCAAGCACAATCACTCTTGAATATGAAAATGCCAATGACAAACTAGTTCCACAAATCCCCTAGGTTCCTCATCATTTTCATCATCAACCCAAATCTTACAAAATACACAAAGATCAAACATCCTAACCTTCAACATAGCAAAAATTTGAAGATTGAGATCAATAGGTCACCTAAAGCATTCCTATCTAAACATTGTTGCTGAAAATTAAAAACAACAAGAAGCAAAATGTTCTATAAAAAACATTTAACTTTCAACTCTGAAACACCAAAAGATTGTGAATGTTTTGTCTCCAATTTTGATCCTCCATTTACTTGTTGTGCAACATTGACCACTCCACACATATGCCAAAAATCTTTTTTAAACCAAATGCATCAACCCAACCACACCATCCTTGTCCTAGAAATAGTATTTGGCTCCATGTTGTAGTGCCCTTCAACAAACTTGCCCTTTTGCCTTAATAACAAGTCACCATTCCTAGAATCAACACAAGCAGACACAACAAAAACACACCTTTGTTGCTCCATTGGCCCTTTACATTGCACTTCTTCATGCACAAAAGCCAAAAAGGCTCAAAAAATAGCCTTAACTTTTAAAAGTCCACATTAAAACCATTTTGTGGAGACATGGGTTCAACAATCAATCTTCTTCATAGCTTTTGGGTTGACTTTGGTCCTTTGTATAAAGTTGTTGAATCATTATTCTTGGCAAGTTTATTTTATTGGCATTACTTGCCAAAGTTCCATGGATTGGAAGGGTTTTAGTCCACTTTTTTTTTAAGGAATTTTAGTTTACAACTAAAGTGGTAATCGTTCACAGGAAGATGTAAAAAAAATGTGATCATGACTAAAAAGATTTAACCAAATTTGGTTAGAAATCAGAAAGAATTTACGCAATTTTAATTATCTAATTATATGTTTGTCTACACAATGAAAATCATATATATGAATTTTGATATTTTTACTTTTTTCCCCCCTAACTTCTAGTGATTAAAAACCTCCAAAATCTTTTTTTTCAATTTTTTTCAAAAATTCACATTTCGAAAAAAAAAAATCTTGCTCAAGATGATCATTTTTGAATTCTACAATCGTTCCCCCAACAACCCCACTTGTGGTGAATTAACACCTACATTAGTACCATGGTAAAAACATAAAAACTTCAATTTTTTAAGGTTGCTTCTCTAACCATGGTAAATATCTCCTTAAAAGAGGAAATCAAGGTCTTTGTGTCCAAATTAAAAAAATTGGTGTGTTCAACTATCCCACAACAATTTCAAAGTCATCAACTCTTAGGAGAACGTGATGAGATCTAGCATTAGCATATTTGTAAAGACAAAATAAATCGAGTGTTTTATTTTATTTACACTTCAAATACCTTGACAATAAACAAACCCTACAATAGAACAACATGATTCCATGTGCAATGCCACATTGACCAAGCTTAATAGTTTTAGGGGTATTTAAAGTCATTTTAGATGAAGGTCTAAGGTCCAAGTCTAATGAAATAAAACAATTCTATTGGCTAGGAACCATAAATTGGACCCACGTCTTTTAAATGAAGGTGCAAGACCAAGAACTGGCAAATCAAGCCTACACCTACATGGCTCCATTTTGGAGGGAAAATCAATTGGTTCACGCCAAAAAAGGGAGCTCAAAGGAAAGTTCATGATTTGGAGAATCAAGATGCAAGCTGGTCCAAGGCAAGGTCCAAATCAAGGATTCAATTTGCTTCAAATGAGTCCAAATTGGTTCCTAGGAATTTGGACCTTGGACCCCCATATAAAGTGGCAAACACTAAATAAAATCAAGTTAAATGTGGCATTGAGTTCGACGCATTTGTAGTACAATGCCCAATATGAAAATTTCAATTTTTGTTTTATTATACATGCATAATGTTGAATGATTAACATTCTATGTATCTTTTTTACACAATAGTTTTTTTAAAAAACATGTGATGTAGAGGTTAGAATCTTCCTTTTAACGCAAAGGTCTAAGGTTCAATCTTTTTCACAATTGTTTTTGCCAACACATAAAATGAATGAAAAAATATATAGAACATTTTATTTTATTTTTGAAGTTAATTGCCCTAGGGAACAATGGAAGTTCTCCATGGAGCAAAAACGTTTCCTAGGGAACAAATAAAATTCCCCAAGAAAAATGCAACTTCCTTGGGGAACGATGAATTTTCCCTGAGGAAGAGTCCAAGTTCCCCAAGGAAACATATGTTCCAAATATTTTTGCAATTACAACCATCACGTGTTCGTTTTTATGTAGGTTCATGACCTATCATTGGCTTAGGGTTTAAAGTTTAGAGTTTAGGCTCCTTCAAGCAACTCAAGCACTTGCTCACTGGGCACATGGTTGCTTGTTGGGGCAACTTAAGCTCCTTCTCCCCAAGGACATGATTGTTCTTCAAGGAAAGGGCAATTTGCTTAAGGAATAATGAATTTTCTTCAAGGAAAGGTTCAAGTTCCTTGGTGAAACATACATATGTTTCAAATCTTTTTGTAATCACATCCATCTCGTGTTCATTTTTATATAAGCTTGCAACCTATCATTGGAAATTTTTCAAGGAAAATCATAGCTTAATTTGTAGTTATAAGCATTTCAATCAAAATTCTTATGAAAAAGTTATGATCACACAAAGTTTCAAACACATTTAGTTGTTGCCATGGGAGCAACCGTGTCCCCTAGGGATAAATGGGCCTAAGTTGCCCCAAGGAGCAACCATGTCCCCTTGGGAAAAAGGATCTTATGTTGACTAGGGAACGACCATGTTCCCCAAGGAACAAATGTGTTTGAAACTTTGTGTGATCATAACTTTTTCATACGATTTATAATAGAAGTGATTCTAATCACAAAGTTATAGCTTTCCTTGAGACCTTTCCAATGATAAGTTGCAAGCTTATATAAAATGAACATGAGATGGTTATGATTGCAAAAAAATTTAGAATATATGTTTCCCTAAGGAACTTAAGCCTTTTCTCAAGGAAAAATCATGTCCTTGATGATGAGAAGCTTAAGTTGCCTTCGGGAGCAACTTAAACCTTTCTTTCCCTAGGGACGATGGTTGCAAAATAAGGTGGACCAATTTCAGTGGATAAATGGTCCATAAAAAGTCCATTCAATAATGTTAAAATTGTAATTTACTATGATATCATTGTTTAAATGGGGGATTAAATGTGGTTAATGAGATAATAAATATTATGTCAAGAAAAGCCCAATTACATAAGTTTTTAACATGCATGTTAAAAAGATTTTTTTTTGAAATCCATCAAAAAATGAATATGGTATGAACTTTTGAAAATAAGGTCCATTTTAAAACATTTAAAAGTTCACATATTCTTTCGGGTTAAAAAAATTTCTAACAATTTTTTTGCATCTATGTCACTTTTGTTTTAATATACCATATATTGAATCCCTATAAAATAACCTAAACAAAATTCATAAACAAAAATGTATTTGTATCAAGCGATAGACAAAAGACTAATCCATATTTTTCAACTTCAAAAGTCCAATACTCTATATTTGGATAATACATGTTATATTTGTTTAATATAAATGTCTTCTTATTCAAGTTGAAAATATTAAATCAATGGAAAATTTGGCATAATGATGATTTTAAGGCATGTTAATGACATGTTAATCCATGACATTTTGTAAAAACTTGCAGTGTGATGCAAAAAGTGGTCCACCTTAATTTACACCCACCTGGGAATAATCATGTCCATGGGAAGAAAAAACTTAAATTGCTTCAACAAACAACTTAAAACTTTTTTTCCTCATTTTACAATCATATATTTTGAGGAAAACGAGCTTAAGTTGCCCCAACAAGCAACTTAAGCCTTTTTTTCCCCTAGCTAAGGAACAAGATCATGTCCTTAGGGAAAAGGAACTTAAGTTTCTCCAAGGAGCAACTTAAGCCCCTTTCTCCCCTAAGAACATGGTTACTCCCTAGGGAGAATTTAAACCCTTGCTCCTTCAAAAACATGGTTGTTCCCTAGGGAGAAACTTAAGCCCCTTTCTCCTTCAGGAACATGATTATTCCTTGAGGTAACTTAAACCATTGTTTGAGAACATGGTTCTTTTCAAAAAAAATATTCTTAGGAATTTTTTTTTTAAAAATGCACAAAGGCAATTTATTTTCATCCATTTCATTTGTGGATGGAAAATAAAATTCAGGAAAAGGCTTGAACCCAAGACCTTTAGGTTGTAAGGGGATTCTAATCATTGCATTAGTTTTTTCCTTTGAAAACAATGTACAAAAATAAATATTTTAACCATTCATCATTGTACGAAACCAATAAAAAATAATATTTTTTCTTGTTGGGCATTATATTATATGGTACTATAATTATGTCAAGCCTAGTTCTACATTTAATTCGTTGCTATTATTTAATGTTTGTTAGATAAAATGGGCTTTAACATCCTTTATAGATTTCATTTGATCCCACATTTGAAAGATGTTTAGCACTTGTGTTCCTATGAATTCATGTCCATTGAATCTACAAGCACATGGTGTTTGGATGCATAAAGAATTGGTAGATTTTTTTTAGTACATTTGGAAGGCGCCCTAAAATAGAGAATCGTGGTTTTACACGGATTCCCCTTTAAAATATCTTAAGTGAAATTTCTTCATAGGACACCATATCTTTATGAAGGGAAGTCCCCATAATTCCTTGGGTTGAGGTGACAAACCTTCGGGTTAACACTTTCCTACCAACTTGACCCATAAAAGTCCCACAATAAGGGGACTTTTTTTATGCATAAAAAGTATTTTCCTAATTGTGTTCCACAACCCCATTTTGTCTCTGCTTATGTTAGGGGGAATTTGGTGGGGATATATTCACAATACCCCCATTAAGGCTAAGGAAAGAAATTGTTTCAAGGTAAATGGCCATAGGAAAGCACAATGAAAACTTTGAAAATATATAAGGCAAATGTCAAGTTGCATATATAATAAAGGAGTTGAAATAAGTCAAGGATGCTATAAAGGTAGATAGGGAACTACCAACTACTTACCTAAAAAAAGGGCCCAAAGAGAAATTTCAAATATTGTGCATTTGGACTAGAATTGCATTATGTTAAACAAGGTGAAACACATGGTGTTATACACCAACAAATAACCAATAGGGATATTTTTGTGTAAATTTAGGTTAGTTATAGAATAGAAGATTTCACCCAACTTTCGATTCCTGAAAGGTATAAGTCAGGCTATAAACTAGGGTTTATAGATTTTAAAAGTTCTTATTTTCATTTTCTTATTTCTACATTTTTTTTCTTATACTTTTCATTTCATTTTTTTCAACTTCTTCACCATAAAACTACCTTGGTCAAGCCTCTCAAAGAGACTTAAAGAGGAGAGAGGGATGCAAAAATCTTGATGTTTGTTGTTTCTGCTTTACAAAGTAAAGAAAATGGGCTTTGCCCTAACTGAAGCCATCTTGGGGTTTGGGGTAATATAATATATCAAGTTGATTAAGGTATTGATGGTAACACATAAACACAACAAAAGGAGGTCAAGATCTGGCGTGAAAAATGTTATTATTATTCCTAATAAGTTGACAACACAACCCAACAAATCAAGTTTTTAACACACCCAATATAGTTTACTATGTGTCATTATTACCTAAAGGCATTATTGAAAGATGGGTCATCTTGGATTGTTTTATTCTAGTAATTTACCAACCATACATATGTAATAAGTGCCAAAAATGGAAAACTTTTTTTTACTAGGTGTTTTCGCAAAACGTTTTTTTCCACACAACATGTAGAACAAGCTTGGCAACAAAACTTTGAGAAAAACACTTTGACAATGAATTGACAAACATAAATAAATAAAAATTATGGAATAAAAAAAAAAAAAATTTGGAAAAAAAAAAAAAAAGGGTAGGAAGCTATAGAGTTACCCATGTAGATCCTAACTTTGATGAAAATGATAACAAAATAACTTTAGAAAAAAAAAATTCCTACCTACCGAAATCCCACCACACTTATAGTTATGAATGCATTACAACAAACAAATATATAGTTTCAAACCTTCAAAACATAGCCAACATTATATATAAAACATATGGAAACAAGTTGTTAATAGGGTTGGCACCAAACTTACCCTATGATTGAAAATGCATTTTCTTTAGTTTACCCCTTGTATCTTTGATCTTATTTGATTGTTCTAGCTAAAACAACCCTACAATGGAATTTAGACCCCACCATCTAATAATCCATTTTCATAATATATTTTGGTAGACTCAAAGGTTATAGCCTAATTAGGTTTTTTAAAGTTGACCTATGGCACAAGACATTATGGCATCAATCCAAAAAACATGCAAGGCAAGAAAAAAATCTTTTATGCCCTTAGTAAAGTTTCACCACACTAGCAAAACTCTTTTTCCTTACATACGTTCCTTTCCACTTTGTTTTTATTCATCTTATTTTACAAATAAGAAAAAACCTTTTCAATTTAGATGACATTTGACTAGACTTGAACAATTCTACAATCAAGTAATGAATTCAAATAAGATTGGTGGAGTTGACACATCGTTAATACAACCTTAGTAGTCCATGTTGTAAACAATGAATGTTCATCCTTGGTTTGTGTTGTATGCAAAACAACCGATTAAAGGCCCAATTAACACGTTAAACATTTGACATGGGGAGCACAGTCACAAGGTTGAAATCAAAAGAATTGGTAGAGGCATGCATAGAGGCCTACACAAGCATGTTAGTGATATTTTTTAGCAAATACCAATTAATTAAGTTAACATGGTATCATTCGTTAAGGTCTTGTCCAACACCATCATTGTAAATACCACGTAAAAGTAACAGCTTGGATTCCTAATCCTTTCGAGATATAAATATGATGACATTTTAATGAAGCTCTTTGAGGAAACAATATATTTAACATTTCAAAATCACTACGTTTTGCATTTTTGACATAAATAACACATATTCAGCAAAACAACAACTTTACATCAAAAAACTACAAGGAAAAAATGCATAAAAACCACTCCTACCAACACTTGTTCAAAGTGTAAGTTATTCATTGATGAAAATCCATTTTACAAATGGAATTATAGTCTATAGTTATTAAGAGTCTACTCCCTTTCCTCCAACTCACACACCTCCCATACTTTCCTCAAAGTCTCCTTCAAAAACTTTGTAAAAAGAACCCCTTTACTCATGTTGACCATCCTTAAATAACTATAAACAATTATAACTATCTTGTCAATTATTCTCATTGTTGGGTGTTGAAAAATTTCAAAGATTCATAAATTCTTCAAAAAAAGAGCTCCAATTTTAATGTTTGAAAGGTGTATCTTATAGCCCTTGGAAAGATCTTTTCGAAGCCATATGAATCGTCTCAATCAAAATTGATTTGACCTCTGAAATCACCAAAAATGTGAAGCCTGATAATCAATTTTGGTATTTTGGTAGGTAGTTTTGGAAGATAACTTGGTAAGCCATTTTGCTACTTTGGTAGGTATTTTCCTTGATTCCTTACATTTATTGTAATAGACTAAACAAAATTATCCTTTTAACATTTGTTACTTCCTTCTATTGCTAAAAATTTCATCACCTAACAAAGCAAGGGAACATGTGGTTTATTTCGATATAATGCGCAAAACCTTATTAGCCTTTGACATATAAATAAGTTTGATGAAAGGAACAAATCAAATCCCTAATTTTTTGTTATGTAATTACTAGTTCAAACAAAAGTTTATATCAAGCTAAACTTCATGATAATTAACATTTATAATTCTCAAATGTTGAAACCAATAAAGCACCTTTGTGCAAAGGAGTTGGACTACTTTTCAACCGATGTGAGTAATAATTGTAGCACATTACTATGTTTGCTAGGTAATGTGGGTCATGGAACTCAGTTTCAGATGGATTGGCCCAAAATGTTCAACATTTGTTTTGTGATATCTAAGTCTTGGATATGTATCATATTCTACTAGTTGAGTGGATTATCATTAACCCACATAAGTTGGGGAAGCAAATGTGTGACTGAAGTAGAATTATTGATAATAACCCTATGGGTTTAAATATGAGGAGAAGGTTTATTTGACAATAAAGGAAATTGAATATTTTGTAGATTTTATAGGGGGAAGACAAGGACAATATGTCTTTATCTTTCAACAAATTGGAGGTGATAAAATGAATGTCCCACCAATGTATTTAATAAACTAATACATGAAGGACATGTGTACATTAATAATCCTTGGGAATTTCCATGGTATGGTGTAGACAAATGTAATCAAAATGAGAAAAATATATTCTATCAAAAAGTGTAGCACATAAAAAATTCAATCACTTTGAGTTATTTTAGAATTCACATATCATCGAGGCCACAAGCAAAATTTCATAAACATCCAAATGGAGTAAACATAATTATTTATAAATTCATCCATGAATGATGAATTTAACAATTATGAAATATATTTTAACCATTGTAGTTGATAGGTGGACAGTCATGGAAAACTTTCATCACCAACAACAAATTCAATTATTTGAATCATCATGTTGTACTTGGGACTAATGTTGGATGTTAAATAATTCTCAAGATGACACATCATACAATACTACATTGGTGGCTTTGACACAAATTAAATTATTTTTAATTTTGTCAAAAGTTTCAAACAATGTTACTTTAATATGTCAAATAATTCAAATTTTATGATCCTACTCAAACCTCTTCAATATAACATAAATTGAAAGTGCAAACACTCCAACTGGGAAAACAATTGAAAACTCTTGGTAGTGGAGGTAATTTATTATATTTATTAATTTTCAAAATCAAAACTAAATTATTGAATTAAAATTCCTAAAATATATTAATTATTCAACAAGTTATTGCTGAACTTACAATTGGTACTTTGATATATGTGTGTGTGACTAACCACACAACATTGGTTAATACCCTAAATTCAATATAAAGGAGAAATATTTATACTTAATTTTTATTGTTAAAATCCCAAAATTTTCAAATTGGGGTTGTTGGACTTGTGATTTTAAAACATCAAATGTTTCAACAAAATATGTCAATTGTCAATCATATTAACATTTAAAAATAATTGAGACCTTTCATGTTTCTACAATACATTTTTATGATGGAATTGATTAACATCATTTGTGAAAATTACTAGAGAAAGTTTCTAAATTGTTTAAAAACCAAAGTTTGAAAAAATCGATAATATTGTACCTATGATGAATGTTTTGACAAAAAAAATAAAATTGCAAAAGTTCTATTCGAAAAAAAGATAAAATTTTATTGACATTTATCAGTGTCAAAAATTGGCCTCCCAACTTGTGAAAAAATATTTATTGACCCAATCATTGGGTTACTATTGTAAATACACAACAAAAAATGTATTTTGCATACTTATTCTTCAACCATTGAAATTCTAAAAAATTTAAATTGAGATTCCTAATTTTTTTATAAATAAATAAACATTAAACAAAAAAATGGTGAACATGAATCTTATGTAGCAAAATAGATTAAGTTATATCAAGGTGCAACCCTTTCAAGGCAATTCTACATATTATGACCCACTAAGTTAACATAAATTTATAATAGTCAATTTTGATGAATTATATGATATTGGTATAAACCCTAAACCTTAACACCATGTGAAAATGAGTTTTTGTTAATATATTTATTATTTTTCATCAATTTTTCATTGATGCCTATGTTATCTCCCTTCAATAGTGTCCTTGTTATTTGGTATAATTATATGTTTCTTAATTGACATTTTAGTTGGGACAATAATTTTTGTCCTTGAAGGTCTAAGTTGCACATGTTTCGAACATCTTAATTCATAATTTTTGCAATTAATTCACGCTAGAATATTAGGAAGTTCCATATATGCCTTCAACCTATATATCATGTGCCAATTTTTGTTGAGAAATTTTTAATCTATATTCATAATGCATGTCACTTCCATATTGCATATTCATGAATTTACTCAAGGTATTTACTAAGGATGTTTATGTGGGATCATTGTACATGATACATGTACCATGTGGCAATATTATTCATGAACACCAAAATAGAAAGAGGTGAACATAATGCAAATTTCAAAATAAACATTAAAAACTCAAAAAATATATTGCCCATAATTATCATAGAATTTTCATTTGGAAATATTAAAAAATATAAGATATATTTTTGGGTAACATATTTATGGTTGGATACATAAAGCAAGAATTTATTTATAGTTGATATTTACAATGCAACAAATGCAATTTGTGAACGGAAAATATCATTGTCTACAAACTAGTTAGGCAATATAACTTGCTCGAGGGCATGATTCAATCGATGAATAATCATTATGTTTACAACAAATGTCAAAAGGACAAGACAACAAGGAGAAGCCAAGAGCTTTAAGACATGGGGGAGTATTTTACATGCGAACCAATCCTAAACAAATGAGAAAGTGGAAGATGATGGCAAGCTCTTGGAAGTGAACCTTGCAGGTATAAATGGTTGGCAAGCTAGAGGAATAAGTGAGTTTCAATGATGGTATGCAATTGAAAATTTGTTGGTAGTTTGTGATTTTTGCATTATTTGATAACTAATGAAATAATTCAACTTGGGTTGACAAGTTTGTATATTTCAACTAGGAGAAGTTTACCAAAGCATGAGGGTTTGAGAATGTTTTAATGAGAATCATGGTCATTTGTAGGTTTAGGATCCTCAAATGCCAAAAAACCCAAGGCTTGAAGGTAAGCTTCTTATCCAAGTGTTTTTGTTACAAATGTTTTACAAAATCTCATTTTGTGTTATAATACAATGGAAAAAAATGAAAAAAACTATGTAGTTCCATAACAAGGTATCTTGTGTAAAATCACTTCACGAAAACATGTGAAGCCCAAAAAGAATCCATTCTTTCAATTAACATTAGAAATTTCAAGCTTTTTCTATTTTTGAAACTAGCATATCACATTACTTGAAAATGTTCATTTTGTAACAAGTCCCAATAATCAATTTTTAGTCACAAGTGACATGTGTGACAAAAATCTTAATAGTCACGTTGGACGACAAATCGCATGTGACAATATTCACAAAGAAAAACGAATTTTGGATGAAAGAAAAGATCAATGAAGTACACCTTTATTTTTTAAACTTGACATATACATATTGTCGATTGCAATTAGGATGTGACTTTTTGATGAACAATTGAGCAAGTGATATGTTGTTATATGTCCGAACTTTTAGTAATTTAAAATACTTCTACTATAATTTTGAGATAATGTAAAATGTTTAATTTTTATGCTTGCATAGTTTTAGATTTTGCAATAGAAATTTGTCACATAGCACATTACTTGAATTTGTCCAAAATAAATTGAAACAAATATTTAGGCCTGTATGTTGAACTACGTTATAACTAACTACGTAGGTAGGTAATCAAACATTGGTGCATTAATATTTATATTTTATTTATAGTGAAACCCTTTTTGTTGGCTCATTCATTATGCTCATTTTTTCAATTTGAAAATGTAACACAAAACACCTTGTTTAAATATATATAAAGATGAAAATGAACATATAAATATAAATATAAATTATATATATATATATAAAATAAACTTTCAGTTCCAAGAAGTCTAAGAATATATCCCATATTTTTATCTTCATTTTAACTTTTGTAAATTATATAATTGAATAGGTAACTAACTAACTAATTGTGCAACTAATCAATTAATAAATTAAATAATTAACGAATAATATTGCTAATTAATTAACGAATAATAAAGTGTTTCTTATAGAGACACAATTAAACTCAACTAACACAATGTTTGTTATCGAGAGAAAATTGCAGAGCCTATCATTAGACAAAATGAATGAAACAACATTTACTATCATTGATGATGTTCATTGCCTTCAACATATGTCATAAATTGAATGAAAACAACAACTTTACTCCTAAAATTATTGCAACAATTTATAAAATAGTTCCCTGTATTTTACTTCATTGATCATCGATGAACTTTCAAGATAAACATCTAATCTTCCTCAATATTGAGGTCATTCCATGACCTATTTTTCATTGATATTTGAATGATTTTTATCCACCATTGTTCAATTTTTATCCACCATCAATCTAATTAACATAGTTTAACATAGTTAACCTTAGACAATGGTTTTTAACAAAAACTTCTATGATTGATTTATGGACCTTCAAATTGGTGCAAAGTAAGAAGTACAATGATGAGAAGGCATGGATTGAGAATCGGAGAAAGGAATTTGGATGAGGTTGGCAATCAGACCCTTCTACACGCAACCAACCTATCAATTTTCCATTAAACTTGGAAGAGATTGCTGAGATGACCACATGGCTGAGGGAAGCCATACAAACCCATCAACATCAACTTGCTAGTGATGTGCCCATTGATACAGACTTGCTAAACCTTTCAATTCCTCCCAGCTTCACAGCATCAGCTTCTAAAAAAATCACAGCATATGGCAATGATTTCCAAATTGAAGACGGAAGCACCAATATGTTGGTAGCATATGCTTCTGGTGTGGCATCTGGTTTCCAACAATCAGAAGGGAGTGAAGATGTTCTTGGAGTGATCCAGTATGTTGGAATCTTCAAACAGATCTTGAAATTGGATTATGGACCTATGTCCTCACCCATTGTGTTGTTTCACTGTAGTTGGGTGAAAAATGGAACTGATAGCAGAGGCAACCCCACATTCAACCGAGACAATGCTAGTTTTCTACTTGCAAATTTTCGACATCTACTACATGAACTCCATCAACCTTTTGTGTTGCCTTCACAAATCCACCAGGTATTCTTCTGGAATGATCCAAAGACACCATTTTGGAAAGTTTTACTCCATAGAGAACCTAGAAGCCGAAGAGTTCTGGTGAACACATTTGAACATAACGAGATTCACGCTGTGTTATTTTAATTCTCATCAATACTACCATACCTCCCACTGACACAATTGGCAGATTTGGCTCAAATATTTAATTATTTCAGAACATGGGGTGATAAACCCGATTAGGATATTTCAAGATTTTGACAGTCAAGACATGTAGTTTGTTGGTTCAAATCCATTCATTACCAATTATTTTCCTTGTTGATGTTACTTTCTACACAACTCAGCTTTATACATAACAGGTCAACCAATTGAACCTGACAAGCAACCCTTTGGTTCAAGTCCTAATCATAAAACCAACACTAAAAGCATTCCCTATGATGTAACCAACCCTGACTCATAATAAGGGTCAGAAGTTCAATTGGACACTGAAAAACCATGGTGAGTAAGCAAGAGGATCAAACCTTCCATAGGAAAGTTGGGCAAACCTCATTGCCCCACGCCTTTTGTTTTGCCCGTTAGAAAAGTGACCTCTGAAATGGGTTTTGTTCTTGTTGGAGCTTGGTTTTGTTCTTCTTGTTGGAGCTTTGACTGCATCAGCAATTGCATCAGCAAATCACCAGTCCGTCAGCTTAAGATCCAATTGGGTATTGTCTTCTATTTTGCTTTCTCCCTCTCTCTTCACATTTGCTGCTGCAAAAGCACCCCCCCCAACAATCAAATCCACAAATTCAGCTGTACCACTGGATGTGACAGGAAGAGGTATGAATCTTACAAATTCCAAACTATGCATAACAACTTCACACTTAGCATTACACTGAAACATATGTTATGGTTCTCCTTCTGAGTCAGTAATTGAAAAATAAAAATCTTTGCCACTGGTGCAGCAATTACCTCAAAAATTGACAACAGGTTAGGTAGCTCAGAATCAAACTTCAGTCCAGAAGCCAATGCAAATTACAAATTTCCCAAAAGCAAAGATCAGATGTTTTATGGGTAAGTTAAGTGTCAGTCCTATGATTCATGTGTTTTCTTGAATGCAGCATCATGTGTTGTCTGCATGAGACCAGTCATGGGTCATTGTAGATGACAACAAATCAGCTGTTGCACAGCACATCTCCAGAGTACTGGAAAAAAGGAAGTCTTTAGACTACAATTTTGAACTGCTTTCAGAAAACTTGGGAATCAGGCCTGGGAATTTCCCATTTGTTGGTTGCAAAACCACAATCCTTGGTTAGAGGTTTGCAAATTAGTACAACAGTGGGCCTGATGTTCAACATCAAGGAGGGACAACTGGTCAAGAAGCACAACAGCACATAGGGTCAAGAAATCTTGCTGTAAGCCTGTACCACACTTAGGTACTACGATATATATATAGCGAGAGAGAGAGAGAGAGAGAGAGAGAGAGAGAGAGAGAGAATGGTACAAATTGTGGAAGTAAATGCAAGCCCAATGTGAGAGATGAACTTAAATGTGTAACACCAAAACGCATGCCTATTTTGACAGGTGTCATTTTCCATTATGAGCACAACATGAGAGATGGCCTGAATAGACTTGAAAGGTGTAAACCACAACACATGCCTAGCCTGCCAGGCTTCATTTTCCCAGTTACCTGCTTTGCAGATAACATGTGGCTAATAACACACTAGTTAGGTGAGGGTGCAATATTTCGGTTGATTCCAACACCCCCAACTATATGTTGTAGTGTTTCTCGAACTGCCAGCACATTAGGCCTTGCCAATGTAGCATCATTTCTCATCTGCAAATGCAACTGAATACTGTTAGTGCAAACTCCTGAGCATCAGACCATAACATAACACCTGAATCCAACATGTAACATCCAAATTGATATGGTAAGTACCTTTCTGTTCATGTTTGAAGTACAATCAACAAGGTATGCATCCTAGCAGTTACCTTCGCTTTCAATGATGCGGCAAGGTGGTCATTCCCTGTAGAGGCTTGCACAGCAAATACATCAAACTGAAGATTGCTTAGGGTCTGTAAAATGTCAAGAAGAAGGTTTTTTCTCCAAGGGCATTTGAGATTCAAAATTGCTTCATCACCCTCGATAGAGACTTGCACATCTGCATCCCCAGGTACTTCTTGTCCATTTTCACGTAGACTGGAATTTGTTGAAGTTGGATCCCCAGCTTTGGCTGTCTGCTCTATAGTAGATAATTTATCATTGAATTGCATGTTGGGCTGGTTATCAATATACATCTCACTCTTGTTCATGTTTATGGGCCTTTTTGCTGTTCTTGCCTCCACCACTTCATGCAATTGGTTGTTCTGTGCTTCAAGATCCTTAATGCGCCGCTGAAGCTCCTTGACATAATCAATTGCATCTCCAAGGATGGATGCCTTGTCCATCTGATACACAACAGACATCCCATAAGAAAACAAAACTGTAGTGGATTTGATTTTGTTGTGGTAAACATTTTGAGATGGTAGAGCTAAGAAGAAATGCTTGAAGGCAGTGCAGTCATGGCATTACCTTTGTGACAAAGGGAACAAGTGCCCGCAATGTTATGAACCTATCATTAAGTTTTTCACGTCGTCGACGCTCTGCAAGAACATGGCTTCCATTAACCTCCTCTGCACTTCCTCCACCTTTCCGAGATCCTCCAGCACTCCTCCTCTCCTCCTGTTCTGTATCCAGAGAGGCAAAACCACTTTCCCCTTCCTTGCTATCATCCCCCCTGGTGCTACAGAGTTTGGTAATGTGGAACATGGCCTCTTTTAGTAGTCGTTGATGGTTCCCAGGTTGTTGATATTTCTTCACAGGAGGCAGGCCATCTTCCCAATGGACAAATGCACTAGGAATTGGTGCTTTTGGTGCCCCTTCTGGCTTCTCATTCGGCTTTTCTGTGTTCACCTGTGTGGCCATGTTCAGAATAAATTTTTGAGATCAAGGTCAGGCTTCTGATTCTTGAAAAAAAATTCCATCTGTTGAACATAAGAGACATCTCATTGGAAAATTGATCTCAGCTTTAATAAAACCCTACCACATTGCATGGTTCTGAGGCGTGGGAAGTCCAGGTTATAGGATCTATTATTGAACTCTTGCACATCCCCTTCCTCTCTCAGATTCACCTGGGTTATTCAAGGTCCTTGTCCACATTAAGTACCTGTGGGAGATTCCAGGCCTCTACACTCTTGCAAAGAACTTTAGCTTGCTCCCAAAACTGTCAAATTCTTCAAAGATAATCCTACACATCTCATGTCTACCTGCTAGCATAGTGCCACAAGGATATATCCTCCTGAATAAAGAGAGGATCAGATGATGAAAGGCAACCCCAATAAAGTTGCACAAAAATTAAAAGCAAGACTACTTTCAACAGTTCAAAAATCATCACTGATATAAATCTGATTAATTCTTGCCCACTTCATTAACATGCATTTTGAGTCTTTGCTCTTTCTGCTGGTTGAGATATGCTGCAAGTTAGGCATACTTACAGTTAATGCTGGATGACTTTGGTCTGCTGAACTGCCCCTTTGTACCTGCTTTCGGGGAAGTGGTAGACTGGACAAGGTGCTGTCTGGTGCAAGGGAGGGATCATTGGGTTGCCGCAATCCCAGCATCAACATATCCCTTGGAGCACGGGCTTCTGCATTAAGATGATCTGCAGCCTGCAAAAATTACCAACCAAGGAAGAAAATGGGAGTACAGGAGAGGGAGAGTGAATTTGGTGGTGGTGGTGTCCTGCGTGCACAAAGATAAGATTGTGGAAGACATGGCCAAAGGTTGCACGTCTTGCTTTCAGTTCACCACCATCCCCTTCACATAACACATTTTAACTTCTACGTCCAGAAAGTTAAGACCTAGAAGTCTGAATTTAAACCTGTCTCAGGGCCCGAGGATCCAAGACATCTACTGTGAATAAATGGGAGAATGCCACCTCATACATTTAGAAGGTCAAGGCCACTTTCTCTCATTAATGGTGGAGTAGGAGTCCAACAGGGATTCCCCATTCAATACATGTTAAGTTGATGCCCATCAAAATGTCAAAAGGTGGTTGTGGATTGATGACCAGAGGGCATATCAACTAAGAATCTTTTCATACTCAAGCCCGTCAGGTATGTAATGGGTCTTAATATTCCAAAATCCCAGGCCTGTGGGGTATGAAAAAACCCATCACCTGCCCAACAAGGATATGTACCTGTGAAGATGGTGCACGTTGTTTTGGTGGAGGTGGCCATGGCTGGGAGGAGTGCAATGAGTATCTCAAACTAAGCCCCTGAGCTTCATCAGACAACAAATGCTGGCTCTCCTTTTGCAAGCCTGTAGCTCTCTTTGAACTCTTTGGTGCTGCACATCAAATTCCCAAAAAGCATTATTTGCCTAGAGTCTTTGAAAAGTTGAAAAATCACAAGTATTCACCTCACTCAGGACTAGAATGTTTTTCTTTAAGCTTGCAAGCATCTTCTACATCCAAGAACCTAAACTTCAGTTACAAGATTTTGTCTAGAAAAGAAAATGGTATAGCCCCACAGGTATCACAATTCATATGCCAGTAATATGGACTGACCTTTAGCATCAGATTCCTGAGTGAAGCCTAATACAGGTGTTTCCTGAGCACTGGACTTAGATGGTGAGTTTTGTACTGGAGAAGATAGCCAGCCAGTAGTACCCTGACGCTCTAAAAGCTCAGATTTTTCTGCTCCTTGATGACTAGATGCAGATTGCTCTGTGGACACAGATTTCATGTGGTCTACAAAGAAAGATAGAATGTGCTGCACTAGTGTTGGGTCTTCCTTCACCTGTCAAAAATGGAAACAGTAAAATCAATTTACTACAAGTAACAGGTATTGGATGCTTAAAAGGTGGAACTAAGCCTAAAAAGGTACATCCTAATCATATTGAGATTTCAAAGGTCTATAGTTGACTAGGCACAAGAAGACCTTTAGACTGAACTACATGTGATGCATTCATTTTGGCAAGATCAAGGGTATCAGGGAGGTGTTGGAAAAGGCTGATAGTGATCCTGACACTGAGAGGTGTCTTTGGGTCAAACAGCTTAGAAGGAAGAAGATGTAGAAATAGGAGATGAAACCATTGGCCAATGAAGACACAGCAAGGTTAAACTGCAGGAAAATCTTCTCCCTGTGAAGTTTTCTTACATTGCTTGCTCCTCTCCTATCCTCTCTTCACTTTTGCCTAGTGTTTTTCTCCTCCAACGTCTACTTTCCCATGTCATTCAGGAGGCCACATTTCTGAGCCATTCTTTACATGTGTAATTTGCACACCTGATGAAACTACAAAACCAACCCAACTAGAGTAACGGTCTGGGGTCATCTGGTCACCAATAACTGTGTAGGTACTTTAGGTCAAACCTTGGGGAGAGTTTGCGAACCATTTTGCCTACATTATGGCTGTTAGAAAGAGACCACCTTTGAAAAGGAGAGGCACTAGCCTAAAAAGGGTGAAGAGCCACACAGTCACACTTGGTTGGCAAATGATCTGTCTTCCTATTGTTTCCTAGTTTCCTTCATGACTATGATGAGATTGAAGGGAAATCTCAACAACATTATTTGAAGTTAACATGGCAATGAGTGCAGTCCTAACCTTATGAGAGTTGCTCACAAAGTGCCAGACCATCACCTTCACCATGAAAAAACAGGGACAAGCTGCAACTATTACCCACTGACTCAATCAGCTCCCAATGGCAAGTGGAGAAAAGTATATTAGTATCAGCCCAAAAATACAGGCAAATCAAAGATCTGGGTACTGAGTTTCTATAAAATTTCCAGAAGAAACTCAAATGTTTTCCATCTGAAGTTATCTGAGTAAAAGAAGATGCTGAGATAAAGTCATGGTAAACAGAGAAGATAAAATGGAACAAAATATCCATAATGAAGAAAGTGAAGTCAAAAACTTGGTCAAGGAGAGGGAGAGGGCAGACATTGAATACTAGTCAAAGCTTTCCTACAAACAATCTTATGAGATATAAAAAGTAAATGTCCAGCTTAGCTGCTACAACCCCCAATTGATGTCCCCAGAATTTGAAAGAGGTAGCTTATACTGATGTGGTTATTGGTGCTTACAAGGTCAGTTGTCCCAAGCTCAAGTACGCCATCAGCAAGTGGGATGCAGACAACTGTCTGTTACACCCACAGTTCAATCATATAGCCATCAGTGTGCAGTATGCAAAATGTAGCACAATTGAAACTGACCAATGATTCTACCATATTCAGTAAGACAACAAACAATTCAAATGGAATTCCTTGCAATCACTTGAAAAATACCTGGATGCAGGCAGTCTACATGCTCCATTGAATGTGGTATTAGAATCATGCCCACACAAAACAGCCAATGGAACAGACTTTTAGTAGGCACATAAAAAAGTTGCAACCCCTATATCAGCCAAGAGGACTATTTGACAATCAATAATTTGCCAGCTCTTCTAAAACTGCCCTGGGGCTTTAGCAGATTTGGATAAGAGGAAAGAAGAAATCAACCAAGTGCTAGGAACACCTCTTATTCATAATGGATTTGAAATGCACCATACATATCCACATTTGAATGCAAAAAGTTAGTGAGGCTGATCTACAATACTACAGCAGCACAGTCCATCAACAACAAACTTCAGTCTACAACTCTCAAAACTCTTTCCAAAGTTTCTAATCATGTTCCACTGTGTAGGCCACAATACTGTAGGCCACAAATTCCCAGCACTGAGTTGTGTCCCATATTGTCTTCTTTCTCTAGCTTCTTCTACAATCATGTATCAATGAGTGTAAAAACCAAAGAACAAGTCAGGAGAAGAACTCACCTTAGCAAGAAGGGCACGATTGAAGACTTTAGTGTTGGCTTCATTGGCCCCATACAGCCATACATAGCGCCCCTCTCCTATTGTGCGCCCTGGCAGGCTATCATGTCACAAAGAGCATATCTCTACATTGGTTATACATTTGGTCAAAAAGCACCTTCCCATTCCCAAGAAACAAGACCAAAGTAATCATGAGATAGTAGGGAAGCTGTAAGCATTCAAGATTATCAATACCCAAAACACATAAAAATGGATGATTTGGACTGAAATCAGCAAGGCATGGAGACAGAAGATACCCTGCACCAGAAGCAAAAGAGCATGACATGCACACCAGGTAGAACCATTCTGTCTCGGCCAGATCTTCAGGATTCAATGATGATGGTTTCCTGGCAAGTTCGTGCCCTGTGCCAGCCACAGACAAGGTTGCAAACAAATCACGGAGCTGCTGGGTACGTTGCAGCCCAAATTCCTCGGGACTCAGCTCCTCGGCATGCACTGTTCTCCTTGTTTTAATGCTGCCGTTGTAGTATCCATTGCCCCACACTAATGCCCTGAGTTTCAAGATTAATCATGCTTTCAGAGCAAGAACCACTATATGACAGGAGGGGACTATCAGCTTCTTTGATCAGCATGTCATGATGGTTTCTCATAAGTGAAAGCTTCTGATTTCATGTTTAGAAGAGGGAAAAAAGGCAAACAGGCCTCACATCAGATGCATTAAGTGATCTTGATTCTGGAACTCTTAAGTTTTACCTGGAAGTCCTTACAGAAAAATTTAGAACAGCAAGGAGGAAGAGAATGGACTAATAACTAACACATATGCATCAAAGATTACTGATAACTCATGAAGCTTTGCAGTTGCTTAGGGTCTGGAAACTTAGGCTCAGTCTCCAACCATCCAGATAATGCATATACAGGGATAGAGAGAAGGTGGCTATTCAAGGCTGGACATCAAAAGAATGCAAGAGGGAAAGACAAAAACATGCTGATACAGATGCAATCAACACAAAGAAGAAGGTAATGTAACTCTCAAAAGGCCAATTCTCCTGAAAAGGAGACCTACTGTTGTTTAGGGGAGGGCTCCCAGAAAATTGCATATGTCCACTGCACACTCCGTGTTGCTGCCTGCAATTTGTGGCAAAATGATAGTTGGGTCTTTTCCTCCTTCATCCTGTCGGGAGTCATGAACTTCAAGCCTGCCATCACCTCCTCATGCTGCTACTACCTGCATCCCCATCCATTCACTTTACTCTCTCTTGCAGCAGAAGAAGAGCAGCCCAAACCGAAATTCCCATTAATACCTAACCACAATTCAGATCAACTGCTCCATGGCCAAACTACGAGGAACAACCTGGAGAAGGGAAGGTGAGTTTCCCAACTACATGTGTCATGCATCCATACTAAGGTTATTGGCAGGTTGTGATCAGTTGATTTCTGGTCTGACACCATATCAGCAAAGAGGAACAGAAACCCCAACCCCCAAAACACCCCCAAAGAAACAGAGGAGACCCAACCCAAAGAGAAAATACATACATTGACCAACATGTGAAGATTCTATCAAAAGACCACCAGTGACAGGGAAACTCAAAAATGATGCTGACTAGCTCAACAGAACATAAAGAGGTGGAGATGCAAAGGAAACCAAGGAAAAAGGTAAACACCAGGAGAAGGAAAATCTGAAATAGAACCAAGCAAGTAAAGAGAATATCTGTCATAAAAATAGAGAAATCTTCATTCTCCCGATGAAGAAAAAAACAGCAAGGTTAACACTTCCTCAGGAAGCCATTGAAAGAACCAAACAAGTAAAGACAGAAATTTTTTAAAAAAAAACAGAAAACACACACCGATATGAACAAAAGTGCCAGTCTCACGCCTATTCAGGTGCCATAACAGTAGTATGTATGATAATGACTTAACTACCACAACTTCCCCACTGACTTCATCAGCTCCCTACGGTGGGTAACAAGCATCAACCTGCGAACTGAGTTTCTGCTGCAATTCCGCAAGCAAGGGGAAGACTCAGCCATACTAATGGCTAGCAACAGACCGACAGAAAGGGAAAGAAAAACTAAAGGAAAGGAGAAGAGGGAAAGACTATGAACAAGTGGTCTTACAAGAAGCTCCCCAGTTACAAGACTGGAAGACAGACCTAAACCCTAATATCTCCGCAAATCCGTTTCTCTTCTCGTCTCCATCCAATACCTAAAAGAAGAAGAAAAAAAAGCACTCCACCGAAAAACACTCCCAACAATTGTTGCCGCTACGTACTACTCCCGCTCTCTCTCTACCGATTGACTTCTACAACAAACAAAATAAATCAGGAACCATCATCAACAACAAAAGCAAAAGCAGAAAGCTAATATTATTCTACATCAGTCAGTCCTGCCTTTTCCTTCCTTCCTTCTTTTCCTTCGTGACTAAAAAAAAAAATCCTTGAGAAGAATCAACACAAACAATTACGCGACAAAAAGGAAAAAAAAAAACCCAAAAAAGAGAAAAGAAACATAGAAAAACATAACAAAACAAACCCTAATTCCTTTGACTCAGCGACAGATTCATCGTCATCCTCTCGCACTTTGACGTCACAAAACAAGGAGCATCACCCTCCCACCGGAAAGTAAGAGCCAACCAAGTGCGACCTCGTGATCACTGCTCTGCTACAAGACACCCTCCATTTTGGAAAACAAGTCAAGAATTAATACACTAGCTCCTGATGCAGCCACCATTACCACCATCAACAAAAACAACAATCTCTTTTTTCTTCTTCTTCTTCTTCTTCTTTTTTCCTCTGGAACTATGACCAACACACACAAACTAATTATAACTAAGTTGTATGCAGAGAGATCTGCTTCCTCGTCGATGCAGCATCAATCAATCAATCAATCAATCTATCTATCTATCTATCAATCTATCTATGCTTTCAATCCTGATGCACACCCACCAAGCTCTTTGAATTCCTCATGTTATTTCATGCTTTATTCAATGCAGATCCATCTCTAGTGTTGCTACATGAAGTTGAAGCTCATTCATGCATGCAGCAAATCTCTTGAATCTTCTTCCTCTTCTTCTTCTTCTTCTCCATCATGCAAATCAGTCTTCTTCTTCCTCAATAGCATATTTTCAATGCACATATTCTCCATGTACTTGTGTATACATTTTTTTTTTAAAAATATTGAGAAATTCAAGGTCCAAATTCTTTAAGGTGTATACCACACAAATGTTGTTGTTTTAGGGTTCAATTTTTTTTTAAAAAGTGTATAAAAAATGTTGTTTTAAGGTTCAAGTTTTTCTCTTAAGATGTACCAAAAATGTTGTTTCAAAGTTTATATTTTTTTTAAGGTGTATCAAAAATGTTGTTTCAAGGTTCAATTTCTTTTGAAGGTGTATCAACAATGTTGTTTCAAGGTTCAATTTCTTTTAAAGGTGTATCAAAAATGTTTGTTTTAGGGTTCAAGCCTTTTTTTTTTAAAGGTGTACTAAAAATGTTGTTTTAAAGTTCAACTTTTTTTTAAGGTGTATCAAAAATGCTGTTTTAGGGTTTAGTTTTTTTTAGAGTATACCAAAAATGTTGTTTCAAAGTCCAAATTTTTATAAGGTGTATGAAAAATGTTGTTTTAAGGATAAGTTTTCTTAAGGTGTACCAAAACTATTGTTTCAAAAGTCCAAATTTGTTAAGGTGTATTATAAATGTTGTTTCAAGGTTCAAATTTTGTAACGTGTATTAAAAATGTTCTTCAAGGGATTAGGTTTTTTTGTAAGGTGTACCAAAAATGTTGTTTCAAAGTCCAAATTTTAAAGGTGTATCAAAAATGCTCTTTTAAGGTTAAGTTTCTTTTGTAAGGTGTACACAAAAAATGTTATTTCACGATTCAAATTTTTTAAGGTGTATCAAAAATGTTATCATAGCATAAATTTTTAAAAATGCAAAAAGAATGTCATTTCAAGTTTCAAATTCCTTCAAGTGTACCAAAAATGCTCTTTCAAGGTCCAAGTTCTTTAAGGTGAGTAAACAATGTTGTTTTAAGGTTCAAATTTTTTAAGGTGTACCAAAAATGTTGAACATCAAAATAATTTTTCGCATTTTTTAAAAAGTTCTTTGTTGGTCTTGTTTTATTGTCAACATGAATGTAAAGTGGATAATATTAACATTTCTAAATATTGAGCTCTAGAATCTATCATATTTCAAAATATAACATTTTTTTAATCATTATTAATGAATACATGAATTAAAATACATGGTACAATTAAAAAGAATTTAGACAAAAAATAACAACAAATCTCTATTCTTCACAACCATAATCAACATAGATATAATTCCAATCTACATCATATGCAACAATCCTTTTTTTTTCCTTTTCCCTTTATAGTTTCTAGACTAATTTTTAAAAATTACTAATAAAAATTTTGTTTTGCAAATTTAGTGCCATTTGACAATTTATCCTTATATATTTTTCTTCAAAAACCTTTAATGAAAAACAACTTGACAAAGATTTTGCAATGCAAAGTACTCAAAGTCATACAACATGTATATTAAAAGAAAAAACATGCAATTCTTTAAATATCACACAAGAACCAAATCTAAGGGAAGTTATTTCCATTTTCTTCAAATGACATGCAATACAAGATGCAATTTATTGGAAAGAAATATAATCTAGAATGCTTAAAATTAGAATATGAAAATTTTAAAGATATTTTTAAATTAAAAATATTTATTTGAAATTTTATCATGACATAACATATTTTTAAATACATTTTTATTTGTTTCACATGTGTCCCATAGAATACATAGAGACTAACTCAGGCTTCTTAAAATGTGGCATTCTATTTTTAGAAACCACATTTAGATAATATAAGGTTTCTTGGACATTGAAAATAAGAAATGAATGTTTTGTCCAGAATCGTTGTGTAGACGTGTCATTGGAGGTGTTCTCATTGTACTTGATGTACCATGTCGCGTAAAACACCATTCCAATTCCCTCACACTCTTGAGTTTGGCTTATTAATCACCAGTCGAGACACAAAGTCCTTAGTCACTTCAATGATGTGCTTCTATGTGTGCTTCAAGTGCGCATAATAGCTAGGGGCCAAATGTCAATGGACAAAAAACACCAAGTACTACTCGGCCCTTTTTCGCAAGGAAAACTATGAAAAACACAATAGTAGTCAACACCCTGTTGAATGGGAGAAATACAAAAAAGCTAGCAAGGAAAAAAAAATGGAGTTCTTTGAAACAACGAAATCTGTTTCAATCGAATGTTTCATCCGCATGAGTGGCAATATCCTCGAATTCATTGTGGATTCGAAGATTGTGGAAAACATCATTGCACAACCATTTTTTCATCCTAACAACAACTTAGACGCATTGTCCTTGAAGAAATCCATGGCGCTTTTCAAAAAAGTGCCCAACACCACAACCTCGTATTGCATCACCGTAAAAAACGTGAAACAATTCAAACTCGCTCTCGATCACACTTCAATTGATTTGTCATTTCGTCAAACGTCTACTGTTATTGATTAGCACAAAGAGGCGTGTGGGAATGCAAAGTTGGTGGGCCTCAATGATCACATTGTCAACCAATATGTCCACGTGGGTGTCGCCATCAATCTTCAACGCATTTTAGGCATCATGAGCTCTCCTCGTGTGTGGTCGTTCGCACTTGCTGCTGATAGCTCCACACATCGATCTATGTCGTACCTTGACATCCAAATCCGCATTTGTCCCAATGGTTCCCTGGAGAATCTACACCTGATTACAGTGCCCTTTTATGATCATCATACTGCAAAGAACATTGCTGCCATGATCTGTCACATTCTAGATGTGTTGTATGCATGTTGATGATCTAAGATTATTGCTTTCAGCACTGATGGCGAGAATACGATGATTGGGCGACACACTAGTATAGTATCATGAATTGATCACAAGTCTAAGATCAAGTTCATGCACATCTGGTGTGCGCCTCATTAGATTGATCTTGGCGTGAAGGACGTTAGTCATTCCTTGGATGGTAGATTGTTTTATAAGACGGCCCACGATTTCAGTGTTCATTTACATCGCCAACAAAACTTGTAGCTAGAAATGGGCAATATGTGCCCTAAAAATACCAATCAATGGGTTCATCTCGAATGCATGTTATCCTGGATGCTCAAACATCGTCGTCGATTGTTGATTTGGATTGATGAAAAGAAACCCACTTCTACACCGGATGACTCGCGGTGGCTGATGACAGTCGAGGTTCGGCCATTACTTGAACTCATCAATGTCACCTTGGTAATCCTACAATTTCCTAATATCATTCTCTCGCAACAAACATCAAAGGTTGAGAATCTAGTCGGCCACTTGGTGGGCACAATGAATATGGAATTGGAGGGTACTTACAATGCATTCAAGGCCATGCATGCTTCAAAATTCATTGTTGTGGATCATTAATGGGTAAAAATAGAGGATGTCTTGCGCCATTTCCATAACCAAGGATTATGGGCCCGCAATATGTTTCTGGGTTTGGATGCAACTAATCAAACTTTGATCTTGAAGGAGATTGCGCATTTCGGATTGAAACTAGTGCAAGGTATGTTGGCTATTCAGGTTGAGCACGACTCAAATAATGAGGCTGCACTCGATCTTGCTCCTCATGTGATGTCGTTCTAGCTTGTTAAGATGGCACTATGCGATTTTATCAATTCGGTTTTTGATCCATATCAAAGTCAACTGGCAAAGTTTTAGCTCGATGAAAAGATCGATTTCATTGAACAACATCAACAGGAAGTCTTCAATGCTTACAAAAGGGAACCCGACTCCAAGCTCTTCATTGATAAACAAGATCTACAACATTCTTCAATACAGGATGGGATGATTTGAAGGGAGGTTTTAAGCATTTGCGAATGTTCTACGATGGATTGGCAAATGTTTTCACCAACACAACAAGCGTTGAGTCGGATTTTAGCATTCTGAAATGGGAAAAAGATGACTTTCAACAATCAATGATGAACCTGACGCTGAAGGGCATCTTTCAGGCCAAGCAACATTGTGTTGTGATGGGAATTCCTATTCTGACTGGGTTCAATGATAGTGTTGGGGCCCAATAGAACGAGCAACTAACACTTTTACAACTTACGTTATGAAAATTGATTAAATTCGAGGCAATTTGCCACTTTTTATTTATTGCCAATTTTGAAGATTTTTGGATGCCAAATTTCAACTAAAAGTGGTAAAATCGACGTTTGCCATATCTTAGGAGGCTTGGATTAACTTCCCCTAGACCATATCATAGAAAAAGGAAAATTGAAAACATATTGATGGTTCTACCAAATTTATGATGGGTTTTGATCCAAATTCAATATTATATTAGCGTGCAAATATTATGTATATGTAAAAGTTCCTATCAAATTAATCTTTGCTTCCAACTCCATAATTCTTGCCCATTTCGTGATGGATCCAAAGTTAAAACACTTTGGAGGTAATTCAAAATACACCTTTATTACACATGTAAAACATCGTTTTTGTCATTGTTATAATGTCATAAACAAAGGTGCACATGATTATAAATTTAAAACTTTTGTTTGATGAACATGATGAACTCCAACCAATCAAAGTACATAACTCCAAGCATAAGTAATCAATAACAAACATAAAATCTTGGTTGGATGAAATTGATGAATGCAAAACCATTAAACTACAATGTTAGTATAAATGTGAAAGGATTTTTGGGCAAATCATTTTGATCTTTGAAACTATTAAGGATTAGTGCAAAGTTGAGTGGACCAAAATGGATGTTATGGCAAGGTGTATTCATAGAATAATAAGCCACTTGCAATCACAACCATTGTTTAATCATTGTAGTACAAAATTACTTAAATTAATGTTGAAATTTTGGATGAATTTGCACAACATTTGTAATATATTATGAAAACATTTGAATAAATTTGAATTGAATCTAATAGGTATGGAGTAGTCAAAAGGATTATCTTATGAGAAAAGGATTCCAAAGGACTAATTTAGATTGCTATAATGTTTATTGCGTTATAATTATTATGAATCCCTAAACCCTTATAATTAAACTGATGTCATGTTAAATTAGTAAAAATATCTAAGATGTTTTAATTGTAAATTTTTTAAAAGAATTTAAAATTTTGTATTAAATGGAAAATTGACTTCAAATTTTTTAATGGATAAAAAATGTTTACATCTATGTTTAACAATGTCCATTGGATGCATTTGATTAGCTTATACAACATACACTTTTTTTTTTGAAGACTACAAAATTCATTCCAAAGAACTACAAGGAAAAAAACAGTTTTTTGGGCCATTTGGTTGGTTTTTTGTAAATCAAATTAAAAATTTGTAGCCTCCAAATGTATGGCACATGTGCATGAATTCATCACATAAATAATGTGTTGATAGTTTCTATAAGCTTATTTATCCATTTTCTATTGTTCTCCTTTTGAACTAAAATATTCACACACAATTATGTACATATTGAAAAATCACCACCACCATATAAATTATTTTATTTTGAACTATTAAATTTGTCTCACTTAATTTTTTTTTGGTAGAGTACAAGTTATGAAAAAAAAAATTCTTAAAGTCCTTTGTTGAAAAAATAGCACCCCAATTTTAAATGTATTCAAAAAGAGTAATTTTATATTTTTTTGGATACACCTTTACATAACAATGTATTATAAAAAATTTGTGAATCACAATTGAAACAACTTTTTTGTTGATTTGTAAATCATACAAGATTCAATCCATGGTGTGATTCAATCCATGGTGTGAGTGGCTCATTATATCTAAAATACACCACCCATTGGCCAGTCGTATAATGTGGGTGTAATTCAAATGAAGCAAATATATTTTTAAAGTTAAGACTTGATTTAATGTTATTAATTTCAATATTTATACGACGTAAATATTTTTATGCATAATACATAAACTTACATTTAAAGTGAACATTAGAGACTTTACATGTGTATATGTATATATATGATCTAATCATTGATAGATTGTTATTATATCATCCAAATTTAGTGAGATACTATATGAATGAAAACAAGTTTAAAAGATTTTGCATCATGTGAATTGGATGAACTGTTTGAAGCTAATGGGTTGTTGTTGATCAATTATTTAATCATTGCAAAGCTTGAAAAATATATATATTAAAAATGTTGCACAAATGGACTTGGGAAAACTTGTTTTTTCTTCAGTTTTTTTATTTTCCTTCAATCTTTCACACACACTTTAATTGCCCTTCATATGGTATAAAACATTTGCTACCAAATTTACAAATGTATATACCAACACCAATTTTGCACTTCAAGTAGAGATTTTCCCAACATATGAAATGAAAATTTGAGAAACCATGATAGTAGTGGTGACATCAATTAGAAACCCCTTTTTTTCCTTTCTAGTTGTAGCCCAAATTTAAAAAAAAAATAGAAATCCGGGGATTTTTCGCCAAAAAAAAAAACAATGCTACCAAGGTAAGGATATTGTGTTTAGATTCATTATAGAGTATAATAGTAGCTTAAGGGATTTTGGCCCTTCTTTTATTAGAGGTATTTCTTAGTAGCCTTTTTTTTTTTGCCCTGTGCACTATTGTGAAATTGTAGAAATTATAAGTGGCAAATTCAATGGTTTTTTTGAAAAAAAGTTGCCAAAATTCAAAAAGAAAAAATCACAAAATGTTTGTACATGGTGGTTCAAGTAGCCAAAACTATATAAGGGTGTTCAAATATTTTGTTTATAGCCAAATTTGATTAAATTGGCTTATCATAGATCACCACCTCAGCTACATCACAAAATTGGGAAAAAAAAAATTTGATTCTTACCCTACCTAATCTATGTGGTTAAATCCTACAACCAACATACATGTATTACAAAAGGTTTAGTATGGTGCATTCCGAATGACATGGTGAAATTTGCATCATCATCGGGTTGATCATTCCATGCTAAGATTGAGCATAGATAATTTCTCAATTTCTCAACACGTATTCACTTGCAAGAACTTCAAGGTGGAGAAATCCTAGAGACTCTCTTGGAGGTGTAAAATACATCCAGGCAGAAGTTGATTGCAAGTAGCTTCCCAAAGAGAATATGATTTGCAAGAGTCATCCCATCTTTTTTTTTTTCCTTTGCAATTTGGCTTGCAAGAACTACCATAATGCTCTGTAAGAAATTTGATTGGATTTTATTCATGTTGTGGAATTTCAAGCTGCAATGGCTAGTATCAATGCCATAGGTTGTGTAAGGTTTGCATCAATGTACAACCTGAATCTTGCTCTTGTTAAAGACACAAGCTTCAAGACATCCAACTTCCAACACTAAATTTAACTAAATGACTTGAAAATGGAACATGGAAATGCTAATTTGGATGATAATAGCTTCAAACAATTTTCCATACAGAAATCTAACCCAGGTATCAGATTTGAAGCCCACTTTCCCACCTGTACAAAATTGTGATCTGTTGACATTTCAACAGCTTTGTGTCCACGTATTAGCCCTCCACAAGGAGCACGCCCTCCTCCTACGGGCGCTTGTACTCAAATGTTCAATTTTAGCATTTCAATTCTCTTGGTCCAGTTCATGATGCAACAGTACTCTTCTGGGCTATACTCAGAGCCTCCTCCACTGATGAGGCACCTGCCAGTGCCTTACGGTCTACTGCTGGCTGTGCCCTTGCCAGTTTCGGGAGCAATGCAAATTCCTACCCAACCAGAAAACCCCTTTTCTCACCTATTCAGGTTTCTATTAAAGCAATCTATACTACCCATTCTACCAGAATTTCTCAAAACAAGAGATCAATGAGTCTGCAAGTCTTGCTTCTGAACTTCTACAGCAGAAGAGAAGGAGAACGTTACCTCAGGGCTTCCACTTTCCAAAAACACACCCTTCAAGAGACCTGTGGAAACCAAACTACAAATCCACTCTCAATGAAACTTTCCTGTTTGGCTTCACAAATCATAGAGTACTTCATACCCACCACATTCAAAAAATCACAGCTGCTCAACAGTATGTACTGTTCTTGAGCTTCCAAGCACTTCCATACCAGGTATGCATTTCAACAAAGACATACAAATTTCCATTTTGCACTTATGATGGAGAAGTGATTGCACCCAGGTTCAGGATTTGATTGCTCCACGTTTTACCAATACCAGAAATAGGACACATGGCCAATTAAACTCCTGAGACTTAAGGTTTAGACCAACTTCAGACTGCTTGCCATCTAATAAGAGGGTTGAACTCTGTATTATTGTAAGCCCTTTGCACACAATTTGTGTATTTTCCTTGCATGAATAAGGTCAGCATGTCTATTGACATTTTACAAGCAAGTGAACCATATAAATTACAGGAATGCCTCAATGCTTCTTATGGTTCAAAGGTTGCTCAAGAGACAAGGAGATCTTACCTTTATCGATCCAAAATGTGGCATACTTGGGGTTGAAGTCACCGATCTCAACTGTCTCCCCTACTGCAAGTGTACATTGGAAGAAGACCCATGGCATAAATATGAAAAACTTCTACCACTAAAGAAGAAGTCACAAACAGAGCATCAAGCTGCAAAGAGAAACATGGTCCATTGTCCCCAATTACACTACTACTTTCATCATCCGACAACTAAGAAGTTCAGATCAATCGAATTACAGTTCACCAAGAAAGCACATACCATTATCTCCGTAAAACTGCCACCAAACCTTGCGCTCACTTCCTGGTGCCTCAAATACACGCGAGTAGAAGAAAGGTAGATAATCATACCTGGCCCAAATAGTTAAAACTCTTGTCAGGATTTCAACAGTGTTATGAATCTTTCTCACAGGCCCAAAAAAACACAAAGTAACATTTTCTGCATGTCTACAATGACTTAACATGTACAACCTGATACCCTGATATCCATAGCAGACCATCCAGGTAACAATCCAACCATAGCTCACATTTCCACAATCATTGCTGGAGGTTATGCCATTTACAAATGTATATGAAATCATTGTTTTCATAGCAGGCTCCCACAGAATAAGAGCCTGCTTATCAATTCAGCAATTTCTAAGATCATCAGAGGGCAGCATTACTTACAGTTCTGAAGAGCCCTTGAGAAGAGCATTTACACAGTGAGTGGCTGACTTGCGGGCATTGTCTACATGCTCCACCCTTGTTCTCCTATTGTATATCTTTAGACACAACTCAAAATCATCAAAGACCTTCATTTCCTTTTACTCTGTTAAAGCATGAGAGAACAAAAATCCCAGCTGAAGGAAATAAAGACCAACACATTGGAAAACAGCAAGTCAGCAAACTAGTACAAGAATCAAATGAAATTCGAGGAGGAAAAGCTAGATGTGAGTTGAATATAACAATCCCGCATCAGACTTTGCAAGGTATGGCACTTGTCAAGCCAATAGGAAACAAAGTATTTCCTATTATTTTCTGCGAAAAATATGCTGGACATCAGAAATTTGGGAAAACACAAATACCACTTCACAAGGTGACAAAATGCAGACCAGCAAGAACTTATTTAGGGTGTGAGTAATGGTTTCCAACACTAACCTTGAGAGGAAATGCTGCCACATCACCAATAGCATATACTCCTGGAGAGCTTGTCTGGAACTGACCATCAACCTTTTCACATAGACACTCTGTGTCAATTAGCCTGGAACACCAACATAATCTAGAGAGCAAATCCAAATTTGTAAATCAACTCCCTCAGTCCAGAAAAGAAAGGAAGAAAGAAAGAAAGAGAGACATGTTAATGTCATGACCCTGAGAGTAGCACTGAAATACAAGCCCAAGATTGAAAATTTGGACAATTTCAAAAAGTACCTCAATTGCTCCTTCAGCACTTTTGAGGCCAGCTTCAACAAAAGGGCCAATGGTAGGCTTGGCACCGATTCCCACCACAACCTTCCCACAACAGATGCCCATAACATAAAGTAACCTATCAGAATTAGGACCAACCCAACATGCAGTGATGGAATAAAATAGTTACAGTTCCTTACATCTGAAAATCAAACGAAAGCAGAAATCCTGCTTTCAGCATTGATGAAGAGTCGACAGTGTAAAGCTAACAATCACATACACAGGACAATCCAGTCCTATTCAATGGCTGGCCAATATGACCAGGATATTAGGAGTTAGTGTCCTTACCAAATCTGTATCTAGAACTGTGCCATCAGAGAGCTCCACAGCACCTACTTGACCATTAGGCCCAGCTTTTAGCTTTTTCACTGAAATTCCCTGCATACTTTCAGTACATCCCTTTCCAGTTCAATGTAACTCCACATCTTGATGACTTTATGCATAATGCATGCATACAGAAACATGAACTCGAGAAGCCATTCTTGTAGCATCTGGCCAGTATGGTGGATCCTCTCTGTTCTTAGATCTTAATTATTGGAATGCAAATGTGAAGAAAAAAGGTATCACACCTTTAAAAACTTCACACCATTTTTCTCATATAATTCCTCATATCTTTTGGCAATTCCTGCTGTAAAAAGACGTGGCATCACATGTTGCTCTGGAATAATAACCTGAACCCAGCAGGGTCCAATGCTCATCAATCTCAATTACTTGACAAGGATCTTCTTCTCCATCCTATTACAAAAAGGATGCCACTCCAAGAGAAACATTTCAAAAGGAAAAATTACATAACACAGACCGTGGTGTCAATTTTCCATGCTGTTAATGCAGCTGCCACTTCCATGCCAATGTAGCCACCCCCAATAACCACCACTTTCTTCTTTTTGCTCTGCCCTTCCACATTTTACAACATCAACAAACCCTGATGCTTTCTCTTGTCAAGATGTCAACCAAACCTCTCCAAAAGAATTACTATCTACAGTAGCAGGCACTCACCACTACAAAATACACACATCACACATGACAACTACGTGCGTGCATGAACAATATGTGGGGGAGCAACAGCGTCTCATAACTTCGATGAGAGATAACTTGGTCTGCAAGAATTTTACCAAAGTGGTGACAAGTGCATCAGCATCAGCAACCTCTCGAATGTAGTGAACTCCAGGCAGTGACCCACCAATGGATTCTGGTAATCTGCCAAAAATCCACATAGAATCTCCTTGACCATTAGAGGCTTGATCATGGAAAGAGGGCCTGCCAAATCTTCCAAGTCATGCCCATAAAACATAAAACACTCAACCCACCACACCATGCCCATAAAAAATACAGAATTCCTGGTCTGTGGTCTACACCCAAATTCTATGAGGAAACAACAATGAGACCTTGAGTGCTGGCACCTTAGACCAGGTTGACCTGTTGCAGGGAAACCAGCAACTGGTTGTTGGCCAAACTATGGATACCACTCTCTAGCAAGGAAAGAACTCACTTGGAAGCAGTAGCACCAGTGGCAATGATGAGTTTGTCATAATGTAGACTTTTTCCTGAAGAGGTTTTTACTGTTTTAGCATGAAGATCCATTGATGTCACAGATGTCTTGTAAAGAACCTGCACATCCCCAAGTCCATCCAAGTGTTTTAGACTGTCAGGGACTGCCAAAGATTGTGGGTTGCACCTTCCCATTCAAAACTCATCCACATCAGGTCTAATGTCCACACGGAAACCATCCCAAAGAGCTTCCCTGGGCAGCAAGTCTTGTCATGCTTTTGGCATTGAATCTCAAATAGGTGCACTCAGACTACACTGCCTCTAAACTTGTTCCATGGGGGTTGAATTCAAATTAGTCCAAATTTACCTCAATTCCTTTTTCAGCATACCATTCAGGAGTTTGTCGCTCACCCCCTCCTCCTACAGATGTGTGAAAACCCTGACAGCCAAAGAGTTCAGCAAACACCAGAATGCAACAAAGGTTCACTCATAAATTCCAAAACCTCCAACGTTTTGCCCTATTTTTCAATACCCTTAGTAGGGAAAGATCATCCATTGTTTGCTAGTCACAAATACAGAGACAGGTTACAGATGCAAATTTGCTAGCCACAACACACTCAAAACAAAGAGCTAATTATTATGCACAGAACAACCTATCCAAAACAGTATTACTTTGCAGAGAAACAGCCAACAGCACATACTGGAAGCCTTGCTGGTCCTTTATCGGGTGGAAACAAATAGGCTTTTGTCAGTGTCGGACGCTCATATGGAGCTACTTGCTGCATACAAATCAGGAAAAAAGTTGGTTTGAGAATCATTGATGAGTTTGTAGTTCGGAATTGTTAGACATTGCATGGGTTCTAGAGCACATGGGTTCCTGATTTGCATTGAATTCTGCAGCAATTACAGATGGAGATGGACAAGAGACACCTAAACTATGACAACACTTTCAGCTGCAACAAAATACAGATGTAGATGGATACAAGACACCACAAATCAAGTGTGAATAGAGAGCTCAATCAAGCACTGGATCAATCTAGTGCTGCAACAACAACAACTCCGAAGGCCCTTTTTGAATGAGAAACAAACAGAAAAGAAAGAAAGAAGGAAAGAAAGAAAGAAAGAACAAAGGGTTTAAGGTGGAAAACAAAAAACCTCTTTGGCAATAATGCAAAGCTTTCCTTTCTCAAGTCCATTTTCAACAAAGGCCTTGGCAGCATATCCCGCAGCATTGCCTCCTCCAACTATTATGTACCTTCTCCACGTGCATTGAAAGGGAAGGGAAGGGAAGGAAGGAAGAAGAAAAAAAACAACAAGAGATTTATCATGTCAGTTCACATGCAAACCCTAATTATTCATTTCACCTAAATTCTCATACTGCTGCTTCATCATTAATCTTCCTGTAAGAATTCAGAAAAAGAGTTTCACAAAAGAAAAGAATAACAAGAGATTTTACTTGTCAGTTCTCATGCAAATCTTGCAAGTGCTTAAACCCTAATAATCAATTTAACACGAATTCTCTCATACTGCTGCTGCTGCTTCTTCATCATCATCAAATCTTCCTGTAAGGATTCAGAAAAAAAGAGTTTGAACAGTATTGTCTCTCTGGAGTGGTAGCAGTTCTTGATCCTCGACATCATGTACAGTTTGTTTCCTCATTCAGATTTCAATATGAAAGAGAGACAGAGAACACTACTCTTTGCTGTCGGAGTCTGCAGCTGCAGCAATGGCGGTGAGCGATCGCCTAGCTCCTCCTCCTCCTGAGGCGTAAGACGATGTCGAACGGAAACGAAGAAGAAACTGCTGAAGCGCTCCTCCTCCTCCTCCTCCTCCTCGCATGGCAGACGAGGAAGACCAGATTGCCATTCCGGGTCTTATTATACCGCACCCTGCCACCATCGTCCCCGCCATCGGAATCACACTCTTCTCTCTCTTTCTCTTCCACTCCCTAAGTTTCCTAATCCCCCTCTTGCTCAAACACACTCCAAACACATCCCCCACGTGTCCTCGTTCTCGTTCGTCTCGTTCCTTTTCTTCCGGTTCTTGTTCTCCTTCTGCTTGTTTGTGTTCTCCTTGTTCCTCTTCTTCTCTCTACTTGTTCTTCTGTTTGATGAAAAATTCTTATACAGCTTTTTCTTTGGGTCTCCAGCTGCAGAAGCAAAAGTGTGAAAGGATGTATTTTGTGGGGCGATGGGTAATGCACAGGATCGTTACAAGATTTTGTTGTGCAATTTTACAGGTGCAAAAAACAGCCGAATGTGAGAGAAAACGTGATGATTCTTCCACAACTCTCTCCAACCCTCTCTCTCTCTCTCTCTCTACTTGGATGATGCCACTTGGGTGTTGACTGATGATGCCACTTGGGTGTTCAAGATCTGAGTCTGCAAATCTGCCAACTTACTTCACCAGAAAAGGAAAAAAAAGGGGAGATCGCAAAATTGCATCAACTCCCAAATTTCTTCAACACAAAAAAGGCACAAAGTTTTTGTTCAACATAAGCGTTTTTTTCTTTCAATTCTCCGACATAAAAAAATTGGCCAAGTTTTCCAAAAAATTAACAAAATTAGTCAAATCTACACTAGAATTATTTTTTTAACAATTCCTTCAAAACAAATGAAAAGTGTCCACTACTCAAGAGTATTAAGTGAGAGTAGGTTGTATAGGTCAAGTTACTCTTGTGAGTGGAGATGCTCTGATTTTGTATCCAAGCAATGCCCAGCAGCCCAAAAACTTGAGGTGTCAACTTCAAAACAGGATGATCAAAAATCTTTGTTTTTGAGGAGGTGTCCCCATCAACAACCTTTGGCATTTTAATTTCTTGGGTTTGTCTTTTTTTTTAAATTGTACACTTGGTGAGTGAGGTCTTTCACACATCATTGCTTCAACAATCTCCATGTCAAGAAGCTTTTGTCTTTCCAACCTATTTATAGTTTGGAGATATATTTGTGTTAATGAGTGTTGGGTGGGTATAAAAAAAAAGTGAGAACTAGATAGGGTTTTAAGTTGGTTCACATTTTGAAACCCTCATGTTATCACATTGAGTGATGCCTTTTATGAAACTTGGCTACAAAGTTTTTAGGAATGTGAGACTCGGGCTTTTGAAACTTTGATCAAATGTAGATTTATATTTTATTGAAATTCTAACATGTATAAAAAAAAGTCAAAGTCAAGGTTTCAAGCTTTAGGGTGTTAATATTTAGTAGGGTTTAATGTTTTGTCAGTAGTTAATGGTTAGTTTATAATTTAGTTAGATTTAGGGTTTAGCAAGCAAACAACACCACTTACTCCTTGATATAAACAAGTGTTTCAAAACTTTTTTCTCATTGTGTGTGAGTTTTTTGGCTATCTTTTTTGTTTGTTGTTTAGATTATTTCGCTTGATTAATTGTTTTGGTTAATAGTTGTTTTGTTTTAGTCTTCATTTGATGTTCCTTGCTCGTCATTCCTTGTCCAAACTTTTGTTGTTCCTCTTGTTTGATGATGTTGTTTTTATTGTTTGATGGTGTTATTTGATAGTGTTGCTCCTCTTGCTCGACATTGTTGCTCCTTGTTCGATGTTGTTTTTTTTTTTTTTTTTTTTTTTTTTTTTTTGTTTTTTTTTTTTTTTTTTTTTTGTTTTTTTTTTTTTTTTTTTTTAACACTGCTATTCCATATTCAATGCAAATGTTCCTCTTATTCAATGT
>Ga0209208_10001046_pt1 | contig 38409 bp, 26 predicted proteins | sample S1TSphfallax_3_FD_187694 | JGI IMG/M metagenome (GOLD analysis project Ga0209208, IMG submission 187694) | Host-associated microbial communities from peat moss isolated from Minnesota, USA - S1T2_Fd - Sphagnum fallax MG (SPAdes) (version 2) | ecosystem: Host-associated > Plants > Peat moss >... | reverse complement strand
TGGTAGCATGGTATATTCACATTTTCATTATAATAATTTGGCAATTTCAAAAAAATTGTCCCCTTCTTATGGCTATCTTGGGCTATTTCTTGAAAATAAAATCCTTTGTATGAGTTGCCATTTTTTTAAAAAAAATTTCCAAGTGGAAAATATTTTTCACAATTCCGTTAATTTACAAATAAAGAACATATGCATATGCATATATATAAACCTTAAACAATTGATCCATATTATGTGAGTACGATGAATAGTTCATCAACTTGAGTTCCACATTATTTCACGCTACTAATGATGGTCAATTTTATTTGGCTAGAGGAGAAGTAATCATATAACTAATAAAATCTAAACATAGAATTGGTATGATGTAAAGATTGAGACTATATTTTTTGCAAAGAACTTTTTTGCATGGACATAATATTTGTGAACAATTTCATAAGCTTGTATTGTACTAAGAATGTATTTGAACTTATGTATAAATTTGAATTGGTGTAAAATGATATGGATTAAAAAAAAATCTTCCTTTATTTATGAATTCAATTCTTTTGGTTGAATATTAAATAATTTGTCTATCAAAGGCATTATCAATATTAGAAATGGTAGATACCAACACCAACCACTATCACAATAGATTGAATCACAAATACAATGCAAAAATATTTTTTATATCATATCATAAAAGACATAAATACAACATTAAATTAATCCACTTGTAAAGTTTGTAACCATATTATTGCAATACAAATATGGTTTTGGGGTAATATGATAAACACAAATACAATACCATGATGAATATGAATATATTATTGAGTCAATGTGTTTGGAGAATTTGTAACCACATTGTTTTAATGTTACATCACCTAGGTTTAATGATGCACATGCAATACAACTACAACATTCACATATTATTATTATCATATGAACATAATACAAATATAATACAAATAAATGGTAATCAATCATCATTATAATGGTGCCAAACTTGAGAACTTCATACAATCCAAGTTGTGTCAATGTTGAAAACATGATAATAAATTATTAAATCTCAAGCACCATGTAAAAATATTGTAAAAATATTAAAATTCACTAACATTTGTGAGTGTGGTCAAAATATGATATATAATCATTTGACAAAATGACTTAACATGAACACTTGAAGGAGTTTAGGAGTTAGGTAGTATAAAAGTGTCGTGCTTTCATATTGGTTTCACTTTTGGTAAGTTGTAGAGCAAAAAAGAGGAGTTGGGAGATGAAACATTTCATGAAGGTTTATCATGAGTTGTGATCTTACTTTAAACTTTGATCTATAGTTACAATTAATCCCACCTAGTGATGAAATGTGTGAAAACATTTGAATGAAATTGGGATTGTCAAATGTTTCCATTTACTTGACAAGAATTAGTGTTGAAGGTCAAATTAATGACACTTAAATCTTAATTTAATGTCAAAAGATTTTGTTCAACTTTGTTGGTATTATAGGAGTTAATAAAACATTCTGAAGGTCTAAACAATAGTTTACAAACCATGTTTTGTGACTTGTTTTATGCAACTAAAAGTGTCATTTACAACTATCACTATGAAAAATCTTATCCATCAAAACCACGTGCTTTGCAACTAAAGCTCAAAAACAACTAATATATAACTACATTACATTTAGAGCATGGAAATATGAACAATTAATAAATAAAATGCCATTTAGAAAATCAAAGAATTGTACTATAGTTGTAACTTAGTTGCAAGTGGGATACATGTATATGGTGTAATGTATGCATCATAACATACAAACATAATCAATTATGTTTGACTTTTTGGCAAATTGCACTTTATTGTGTGTGGCAATTACATTACAACTTGTGTAAATGTAGCACCTCATTCGCAACTACATTGCAACCAATCTACAACATTCACACATATGATCATGCCATGTTTACATGCTTCCACCACCTATTCAATATGATTTTTGTAATTAATTGTCTTGATTATGATTCCCATTAATACAATTAGTTGTGCCACTATGTTGCCACTTTAACAATATTATTTTTCCATTGTTTTGTGATTGTTTTGTGATTGTTGTTTAAATGTTAATGTTTAATAACTAAACATATTCATATTTAAACCTTAATATTTAATAAGGATTTTTTTATAATATTTTATTAACTTTTAAATATTAATTAACATTTAATAATTAATTTGAACAAATCAATCTAATTCAAACAAATTTTCTGTTAATTGAAATTTGACTCAAATAATTAATTAATTAAAAAATTAAATTGATTCATAAAAGCTTTATGTTCAAATAATTCATCATCGATTCAAAAATTCAAATAATCAATTATTTGAATTCAGATATTTAATAAGGATTTTTTTAAATTCAAATAATAAATGATGAATTATCTGAAACTATAAAATAAATTATCCAAAATAACTAACAAAAACATTAGATGAATTAAACTAATTAATTCAAATAGCTATTTATTTGATAACTATGCATGCTACCCAAATTCATATTTAATAATTTATCTTTAATAATAAAAACCTAAAATATTTCATTAATTAATAATTAGTACATAATTTATTAAATTTTTATGAAATAATTAATTAAATGAAATTAAGTTTAATCTGAATCTTTTTTAAAATTTAAATAATTAACTGAAATTGAAATTTAGATAATAAATGATTAGTTATATGATAATAAATTATCTAATTAAAATAACTAATTATCATAAAATCGAAATAATTCATTTTGGGAATCTAGATGATTAGTTATTTTCATTTTATTTAATAACCAACTAACTAGTTATTTAGATAAAATAAAATAAAAAATAATAATAATGATTGTTTTAGATAATTGATTCACATATATAATTATTAAATAATCAATTATTTAGTTGTACAATTTACTATAATTTTTGAAAACACAAAGAATGTGAAAAAATCTTTTTCTAGTTGCAACCCAATTTCCAACCCAATTTACAACAAACGTGCAATTCAAAATTTTAATCCATATGTTTTGTTCTTGAATCTCATTTCATAAATTATATTAAAAAGTTCTATTTTTTGTGTGCTCATATTAACATACATGTGTCAATTTGGGATGAACTCAAAAAATCTTAAACCTAAATAGACATACGGGTTAAATTTTTTAGTTGCAAATTGGGATGTAGTTAAAAACAAAATCCAATGTTTTTCTGTTTTTTGAATTATTTGAATTGTACAAATAAATTAGTAATTATTTAATAATTATATATATGAATTAATTGTCCAAAGTAATCATTTGATTTAGTTTTGTGAATTGATTAGTCTAGTTCAAATAATGAGTTAATTAGTTATGAGATAAAATTAAAATAAAATATTTACACGGTTATTTGTTAATTCACCTACCCTTTGTTAACCCAATTTTTTAGTATGTACATATACTTGGTTGTTACTAGTTAGTAACTGGTGAGGCAATATGATTTTGAAAACTTGATTTAGTTTCTATTAGGTAACAAGACCTTTAGTGTACTAGTTTGTTGAAATAACAAATAACAAGTGTTAAAGTAACTAGTGAAATAAGTAAATTGGTAACTAGTTTGTTATAGTAACCAATAGTTAACAATAAAAATTGGTTTAAACTTGTGGCCAATAGTTGTTCTAGTTTAAGTTTAAAACTTTTATGTTGTATTGGCTAGCAACTATTAATTTGAAATAGTGTTATGTTTGGTATAAATAGAGATATTAGAAGATAATGAAAAACTTCTTTTTGAAACTTCTTGCAAAATTTTGAACCTTTGGAACTTCTTTCTTCTTTAATTTTTGGAGATCACTTCTTTGTTTTTACTTTTGGTTTAGGAACAAGTTTACTTGGAACTTTGATATTTTATATTCTAACTTGCTATGAAAGATTGATTTTAATTCTACTTTTGCATATGTGGAGAACATTTATATCTAATTCTCACATTATATCGATATGAAGCAACATGTTGATATATTTAAAACCTAAATTAGAAAACTTAGAAAAGAAGAAACCCTTAATTTAAGAAAAATAGAAAAAACCCTTTACATTTTGGGGACTATGTAGTGGAACGAAATTGTAAGTAATCACACTTATACTTTTTGCTTTTCAATGATTGTTTTATTTTGAAATTTTAAAGTTTAGATTTGTAATAATTTTAGTAGTTTTCTAAGAGTTTTTTGTGCCTTGATGATTTCTAATTTCTATAGCAACTTGTTGATCAAAAGAATTGGAATTAACAATTGTTTGGGATGAGTATAAAAATTGTCAAGAGTAGTCACAAAGGGCCTTAGGAGGCAATGAAAATTAGAAGTACCACAACAACTCATTCACGAGGCAATTTAGTCATAAGAATAACCACAGTTTCAAGTCAAGGGAATTCAACTAGTTGATGCTCCCAACAATGAGCTTCAACAACTAATTATAGTATATTTACCTCTTCATCATATACCAACAAAAAAGGATGAAAGAAGGGAACCATAAGTACTTTCAATCGGTCAATTTTTGACACCTGAGCAGTCATCCTAACAACGGAGGTTGAAAGCACAACCAGGTGGACAAAACATCGCACTTGTTCGACATGATGATAAAATAACCTCTATAGCATAGAGGTAGTAATTTGCAACACCCGATTACTACATTCCCAAAGCTGCTATACCATCCCAATTATTAATGGTTATTGAGTACTACACATCTAAACGAGTTTTTGTTTTAAATCCAATTGCATCAAATTCAAAATTAAAGCATAATCAACTTTTAAACCAATTAAAACAATTACACAACTTGGAATGAAGACCTTCACACTGATTTAGTTTTCAACAACATGCAAAACTAGTGGATGTGATCATAATACATGTTGTCCAACAAACACAACTTGACATTTAAAATGTTTGGCCAAGTGTACCTATTATGATAATCGCTGAATGACCACATGTTCAATGAAGTATACGAGTTACAACACCACAACCCACTATTGTAATTACATCAACATGTGCATATTGTCAACAAGTTAGACATGAATTCAAATGTCCCTTTGTGGATGATAAATTGAGGCAATTTTTGAAAGAAAAACTTACAAATTATTTACCACCTACCATAACAAAGCACGCCATCAATATAGGTTGGTGTACCCATGCCACAAATTTGACCATAGCCAGGTTTGATTATTCAGTCAACACTAGTTAGTCAACACCTAGGTTGGCAACAACCTGTTACACCATTAATAGTAGGACAACTTAGAGTTATGTCATATCCACCGTATCCAACGTGGTATAATACAATTCCACCTTATGTACACATGGATTTTAACATGTACTTTATGTATTATTCTAGAATCAAAGGACTTGATCTGTTGATTTTTGGAAGAAGGGAAAACTATGCAACTAATACTACCCAAACAAAACCAGTGCCACTTGTTGAACAAGTGGAGCATACTTAATATCCTATTAGAATACTAACTTATGGATTAAAATAACTAAATCTAATCCTAAAGGTAAACATGTTTAATCGATAGTGGCAACAATTCTACATGTTAACATATTTGTTGCTAATCGATTATTTGTCCATGATAATTAAGTTTTATTTCAGCAACCAAAAAAGGTTAATTCACATCCATAGCCGAGTGGAGAATTGCCTGGAGGATCAATAGGAAGAGGAATATCACTTGATTGAAACCCACTTGGTGGACCACCACCTAATCCACATGGATTTTACTAATGGTCGACACCTAATTCAAGAATGTTCATGCCATTATGGTACCCACCAGTTGTAATTCGATATGAACCAACTCGTAAATTACCATATTGGAAACTTCAATATCCAACATACATGAAGGATATTGATCTTGATGCTCACATTATAAATTTTTAAAAAACAATAAGAGCTAATGGGAAAATTGTGGAAGGTGATATCATCAACCTATTTGGTTTCACTTTATGAAACAATATTTCATAATGGGACGAAAACTTTGTATAAGATCATCCTAATTGCACTTTTGAAGAGTTGGAACAAATGTTTTGCAAATGTCTTCGAATTGTGAAGAATGACCAAAAAAAAAAATGTAAATGAAGAACCTCTAACAACAAGTTGGTGAATGGGTAGAGGTTTATTATGAGCCTTTGTTAAAACTTGCTAATTGTTTACAAGTTAATGCAATCCATGTGTTCCTTACTATTATCTTTAGAACTTGTTTACAACCATACCTTATACTAGCAATAGTAGGTATGGCAAGAAATACATTTATTAAACATAAGGAAGTTATAGTGATCTATGAAGAAAATGGATGGTCATAGCAAATTATAACATCTTGATAATTCACCTAGAATCGAAACCAATTGCACAACCTATAGTCACCTATATTATTGCTAAACAATAGTTTACATGTTCAAATTGTGGTAAAATTGGTCATGCTAAAAAAACTTGTCACAACAAGAAAAGAAAAGAACTTGCAGTACCTATTGTTTCCACTAAAATTGTTGAATCAGTAGTTGGAATTACTACACAACTTGTTAAACCAACTAAAATACCATTGAGATATCCATGTAGTATTTGTTTTAGTTCTGAACATCGTGCACCTAATTGTCCTAAAAAGACCAATGTTTTAAAAATGTTTTAAACTAAACAAACCATTATTCCCACTATAGCAGTGAAATCTTCTAAACTTGATAATGTATCAGTTAATGTAGTTGTTGCTATCACAACACGTAGTCAAGTACTGGAACATTAGGTGCTTAAAGAACATGAACTGATGAAAACAAAAGCAGTAGTTGATTGGTAAACTGAAAAACATATGTGTGATTCTTTTATCCATATTATCAGGGAGCTACAGGGGAGTGATTCAATATCACAAACAATAATTGAGTTTAACGGACCACTTCATTCAAATTAGGAATCCACGAATCAGTTCGTCATTGGCAAACAACCTATTTAGTTGACTTCACAAATGACATTACCAAAAAAGACTTTGGAGGAGATTTTGAAAGACATCAACACTCAAGTTTTGGAGACCAAATATGTGATCAACTTGGGACAACTATTGAGGATTGTGTCAAACATCAAAAGATACATTTAAAAATCGATTAAGTATGTTCAACTAGTACAAACTGAACATGTTCAACTTGAACCTGCTTGTGCAGTAGTGGCCATTGACCACTAGATGGTAGCAATTCAAGTCAAGGTTTGTAAAAACTTTATTGATGAGTGCTAATTGATGGAGGATCTGTAGTCAATATTATTATTAAAAACATGAAAGTATAATTAGGTCTTTCAAACCCTAATATAATGTTTTACAATTTACATATGGTAGATCAAACTATAGCCAAACCATAAGATGTTTTATTAGGAATTTGAAAATATTTGTTCATGGTATTCCTTATATCGTTACATTCATTATTATTAATAGCAATGTTCTAGATTCTAGTTACTCAATGTTGCTAAAACACCCATGGTTGAAAGATGTTAAAGTATCCCATGATTGGAAAATCGATAATGTTACCATACATGGAATGGGTACATTAAGAACCATACATGTTACTAAAAGACATGGTGGTCAAACCAAAAAACCAAAAGTCTTAATATGTTATGATTTCCATTCTAGAATATTAAATGAAAAGGATGTGATGTTTGTTATAGAATGAGACCTAATTTCAATAGGAACCATAGAAGTACCAACTCATATTGAACCAATTTTTAAACCAATTTGCATATCAGATTTTAGTATAACAGAATCAGTTCCAAAACAACTTATTGAACTGGTGTGTGTTTTAGCTACTAACCTAGTTATACTACCTCATATTATTAAAACAACACTTACCTGAAACTTTCTTCCATCCATAAGTGGGAGAAATGATCGTTGATGAAACACCTTCTTGAAAACAAATGCAAAATTTAACCATAGTGGGTTGGACAATTATTAAGGAGGAGCATCTAACCAAAATCAATTTGGGCACCAAGGAGAATGTGCAACAAATGAAAGTGAACTTTGCACTTGAATTAGTTGTCATGTAATAGCTAATTGAGCTTCTAAAGGAGTTCAAAGTTGTATTTGTTTGGACATACAAAGATTCAAAAGGTATTCCTCCAAAGATTGTTCAACATAGGATTGAATTGGATACCACAATACCACGCTCATCAAGCAAGCTACTAGTTGAATCTTAACTATTTTGCCATTGTTAAGCAAGATATAGACATGTTAATTGCTATTGATTTTATCAAACCATTTGAGGAAAAAACTTGGCTATGTCAAACAATGGTTGTTCCCCAAAAAAATGGGATGAAAATTTGTGTTGATTTCAAGAAGCTCAACATGGCAACAAAGAAAGATCCTTACTTGTTGCCTTTCAGAAATGAGGTTATTAACACAATTGTTGGGCATGAAGTTTATACCTTTCTAGATGGATTTTAATTAGAATATCATCATATTTCAATTACAATAAAAAATGAACACAAAATTCCTTTTGTTACTAATTGGGGGGCTTTTGTGTGAATTGTGATGCCACTTGGTTTAGATGTAGACCACCCACTTATCAGAGGGGACTAACCAAAGCACTTTGTGAATACATTGATGTATTCATGAAAATATTTCTTTGATGACTTTACATTTTTTTATCTACCTATCAACACACCTTGAAAAATTTAGGAAATGTTTCTTAAAGTGTAGGGAATTTGGTATTAGCCTAAATCCAAACAAGTGTGCATTCATGGTATTTTCAAGAACCATCCTAGGTTTCATACTATCCAAATAAGGGAAAGTTATGGATCCCAAAAAGGTTGAAACTTTAATAAATATGCCAATACCTACTACCCCCCCCAACAAATCCAAGTTAATGGGATGGCACAATTTTACATGTGCATTATAAAAACATTTGCCTTTATTATGTCACCAATTACCAAATTGCTTAAGAAATCAAAAGTTTTTGAGTGGACCACAAAATGTCAAATTTCTTAGGAGGAAATCAAAAACTGATATGTATAAGCCCCTATATTGATTAGTCCAAACCAAGAGCTTGAATTTCATGTTCACACAAATGCATCTTAGTTAGCAGTAGGAGCCATACTTACCTAGAACCCAATTGGTAAGTTTGATCAACTAGTTATGTATGTTTATAGATTACCAAATTCAATTGAGAGGAATTATATTACTACTAAGAAGGAAGCTTCATAATCTATGCCTTACACAAATTCAAACATTATTTACTTGGTAATTGGTTTGTATTTTATGTTGACCACATGGCTCTTGTGTACTTAATTAACAACCCACAAGTTTCTAGCAAAATAACTAAGTGGTTTTTGTTATTTTTGGAATATGACTTCAAAAATTGTTTATGAATCTAGCATATCCATTTGATGGTAGATGCATTAAGTAGATTGCCCCACTAAGCATAATCAGTTGGTGTACCTAAATAGACCACTAATGCTCACCTATTCACATTACATCTAAAGTGGTTATAGAGTGTGTATGATTACCTATTAAAAGGGATAATGCTAGAAAAAATGACTACTTCATAGAAACAATATTTGGCTTTAAAAGTTAAGCCATTTGTGTTGCAAGATGGAGTGTTTTATATATTTGGACAAGACAACATGTTTCATCATGTCCTGTAACCAGAACAAGTGCCAATTATATTGTAGAAGTTGCACAATGGAATTGGAGGACATTTTTCCTCAAACATTATTGTGAGGAAGATTTTTGATGTTGATTATTAGTTGCCAACCATGAATGGAAATGTTCATGAATTTTGTTGAACATATGATTTGTGCCAACAAACAAATAACCTATTAACACAAAATATAACAAAGCTAATTATTACTATGCTTGAAAAACCTTTCTAGAAATGGAGATTGGATTTTATTGAACCCATCAAACTAGTGAGTCATTACTCTAGCAACCGGTATATTTTAGTGGCCACTAATTATCCTACCAAGTGGGTGGAGGCGAGAGCTTTACACACCAACATAGTTGTTGTTACCACAAAGTTCTTATATGACCACATTCTTACCCGATTTGGTTGCCCATTGACTATTGTTACTAATTAAGGTACACATTTCATTAACAATGTTATTTATCTGATCATTTTATCCTAAGACATACTAGTTATGTTGTTTATTGTCCATAAGGGAATGAATTACAAGTTGAATCTACTAACAAAGTTTTTGGTGCATTATTCACAAAACTATGAATGAGAATTGGAATGATTGGGATAATAACCATTGATGTATTTGATCCTAACTTTATTTTGATTAACATCAATAAACTCAAATTGTATAAAGTCCCAAATACAACTGAATTACCAAAAATCATCTATCTTATTGAACTAAATGATTTACTTATCAAAAACTTGTCACACATGTTTTTTATTTTTCTTTTTACCAATATTGTTCTTGGATTAAGGTCAATTTATATGCTTTTATTTTTTCCATCATTACAATAACATTTTTTTTACTTTCATAACTATTATCTACATCAATTATTGCATCAATTTGAAGGATGTTATTAATATGCAATCTCAAGATAGTAATGAATAGTGCAAACCATTGCAATTCTTCCAATATTGTTTTTAAAACAAGCACCTATGTTTTTGTGTGTTGCTACTTCTTCATTTTTCTTTTGTCTTTTTTTAAAATGTCAACACCACGAGTGTTAAAAGTTACATCAAACTTTTGTAAAAAAGAAGTCACCAAAAAAAGGGTGCATTGTGACAATGTCATGAAGAATTACAAAGATGTGGAACACCTTCCAAAAGAGAAATTTTGAAAGACATGCCAAACATTCATTTGCTTGCAACACATTTACCTCAACTTGCAAATCTAGTACAAGCAAATGAATAAAAGCAAGAACTATGAGGTATCATCAATTATCCTTACTCTTGTCCAACATCAACACCATTAATTATTGTTATTCTATTTGATTCAAACATAGAAGTGGAGTAGGAGAATCTACCATCAACAAATTGACTAAATTCCCACATTTGTGTTCAAATTGTTTATAAAATCATGACTTTTCCTATGGATACCAATATATAAAAAATTCAACACTTTCTAAAGTGGATCACACAAAGACTACCTAAGTCCACATGGGCTACACAAGCAAGTTTGAATCGATTTTCAAGGTTCAATGGTACAATCCCATATCTAAATTGATTAATGAGTTTTTGTGTACTTGTGTTCATGTTAACAATAGTCACAATTTCAAAGCTACTATTAGAAACAAACCCTTTTCATCAACTTTCAACTTTTTGTTGAATGTTTTGGATTTCTAAACGAAGAGTTTATTCACAAAATTGAACTCTAACCTTTGATGATTAACATTGTTGGTGAGATGTTTATTTATAGTTGATTCTATCGCCATAGATATTGATAAGGTGTATATTTCATTAAAAAAATTCATCCATTAAAAAAACAAATATATCAAAATTTTCATCCATAATAATCCATCAATTATTCATCTAATAAGGCCTAGGATATAGGTCCAACCTTGCACATTATAAAGGAAATATTATTTTCATGCTCCAAGTTTTAGGTCTAGGCTCTATGTTCATGCGAAAACTTACCTCGTTGTTTTTGGGATTGATTTCAAATCAATTGTTAAATGTCTTTGTTCCAATGCCCTATTGCTATGCTTTCTCAAGACTATTTTATTTTCAAATGATTTTTTTAATTCTCTCTCACAATTTCATCCATGTTTTCTCACATTGTTTCTTTCTCTTGGTCAATGGGATATTCCATCAATCTTTCACAATAGCTCACAACATGTTGTAGATCAAAGTAGAGCTTCCAACTCATCCTAATAATGATATATATTGTTGCAAAGCTTGGGGGAGGTCCAAGCATTCGAAAAGAACAACTCATGATGGAATAAATGGAATATGATATCATGCAAATGCAAGTTTGGCCTTCGAACTTTGAGGATTATTTTTTTGACCCCTTTCCTATGACACCAAATCTCTAATGTTAATGTTTTTTCTCAAACTAAAACCATTATTCAATAATAACAAACATTGGTTGACGAGGAACAAAAGGTTGGAACTAAGTCTAAACCCTTTGTTGAAAGGATTTCTTATTTTCATGGTAGTGAACCAAAAAATCACAAGCTATAGGAATGACAAAGAAGTTATATGCATCCATTCTCGTGTATATTCTGATGAGCGGAAATGAATGTAGTTCTAAATTCACCGTGAATAATCTATTTGCAAGTTTAAAAAAAAAATAAATCTTCATTTTCACAATTTGTAAGAAACAATAAGTTGTGATTTTTGGGGTTTAATTTGGAATGATATTAAACATAAACAACATTCGCTCTTAACCAAGTAGAATTGTTATGTTCTCCAATGTTTGTGTTTCATTTTACAAAGTTATGTAGAATGACATCTTAGTATTGGTCAAATTATGATGGACTTGGCTTTTGTGGTTTGTTTCTTTTTATAATATCAATTTGATTTGGATTTCTTGGATAACCATCTATCTAGTAAACTTTCATCAACAAAATGTAGGTCCATAAATTTTTTGTTGAACCATTTTAATCACCCTACAACTTTTGGATGCATATCCAAGTCTTGGTCCTTACAATGGACCAAAAAAGGCTAGGTATTCTTAGAATTTTGGTATACAATTCATTGATACTAACCCAAATTCAACTCAACAAATTTCAAATCTAATTTTTTGATGAAGTATCTAATGGCCATCATAATCATCAAACCAACAAAAAACTTAGCCTCCCATATTAACTAAATCCTTTTCACACATGCCAAACATTCAAAGAATAGGCCATTTCATTATGATCATGGCATTCATTTGTTGTATTTATAGGAGTTTTGATTTTAAAGTCTATATTGGTAATTTGTCAAATTTAGATACTAGCTAAATACCATGGAAAATAATAATATCAAACTTATATTTTACATTTTTTTTCATATATTCAAATTTTCATATTCCCATATTCAGTTTCAAATCTCAATAATTAATATCAATGTATTTGGAAATTTTATGCTAGATTTGCTAGTGGACATGCATGGACAAGATTTTGGAGTACCTCTAAAGGACCAAGACCCATCTTTGAAATACAACATGTTGAACTTTCCAATGGATGGATGATGAAGTCTAGTTGATGGACATGGAGATAATTGTGTTTGTCAAATATCAAATATTTCATGTGGGCATGTACTTTTGATGACATGAAAAAATATTTTTCCATGTTAGAAATTATTTTGTCCATGTGAGATGATTCTATCAAAAAATATACATGAAAATATTCATGTTAGGCGCATGCTCACTTGCTCACCAAATAACATTCCTATTATGGAAAAGAAGGAAATAAAATGTTGCCATGAGGACAATTAAGAAAAGGTGATACTGGATATAAGGTACCCCTAGACCCTTTATCTTTTCTTTGTTTTCGTCCTAGATATTTCTTTTGTGTGTTGGTATCAAGGTGACTATTTGGATCATGTTCCATTGGCATTATCTTCCTTTGTTTATTTATCTTTGTTTATTTATTTCTTTTACTTTTGGTGATGGCAACATTTTCTTTGGACTTAGGAGATAATTATGCTACAAAGTAGAATTACCACCATTATGACTATAAATTATTTTCTCTTTTGAAAAGTTCTTCATTACTTTTGTTTCTGAGTAGTTGTAGTACAATTGTACTAATTTATTTTTCTCTTTACACTCAGTAGTTACCAGTATCCCTGGAGGTAACTACTGAGTCCTTCGTTGAGAGGTATCTTCACCTCCCAAAAAAAAAAAAGTTAGAACCTATTCACACTAAACTAAGTTCCAACAACAAATAATAAACTACAAAAAAACTGGTGTCCTGCAATAAATACATGACAATGGGAAAATCATGAGTGGGATTTGCTAATTGCCAAATGAATATATGTTACAGATGTTGTGAATTTTCTAGTCCTAATTTTGCATAGTAGATGCAACCGGTTCCTTAATGAGGAGTTTCTTGATCTTGGCTTTGATGATCCAATGTACAAATGTACCAATTGCATTGTATTTGGCAAAGTACCAGCCATGTTTAGTTTCAAATAAATTAAAATCCCATGTGCTCCTTTTGTAGGTGTATTAGCCTGATAACATGGTAACATCATTGTCCTTTCAAATTGCACTCCTTGGTTTTGCAACATTTATTGAATCAATGTTTCGCTTCCATCTTGAGGTTATGTTGCCAGTTTGATACCGGTCCTCTGTTGTAGTTTGGTACACATTTCTAGTGGCAAATCGATCAACAACTACTATGACTGATTATTTGTAATTTGCTTTACAATGTTTCAATCCAATTTCTAACCTAATTATTTCTGCAAACTTATGGTAATCACTTTGGGGGTTTGCTCTTCTGGCTGGGACTTGGGTCCTCCCTCTTTGTTCCTTCTTGTCCCCTTCTCCTGTGCGTTTTGTTTCATGAAGTTTGCCAGGGTTCATAACTGTAGACAATTTTGTTTACAAACTAATTATTAGTCCTCAATTCAATTTGATATTTTAAGGTTCTAGACCTTGCAACAGTCAGATTTATACACTGGTTTTCACTTAAAATTCAAATAAGACCTATACCAGATTTCGGATCCTCAGCAGGCAATCAGAAACACATCAGTGTCTTTTACATACAGTTCAGACAAAATGTTAATAATCATCCTATTCAACAGTTGAATATGTAACTTTAAAAACTTCCTAAATCAGCACCAAAAATCTTGGAAACTTAAATTAAACTGTATATTCTAATCTACTCCCAAAAAAAATGAAATCACTGAAATTGCTCCCTGGGATGGCCACCAAATGGAAATGGGATTCTTATACCCTTTTCATTGTGATGTTCATGATTTCAAATACAAATCTACATGAAATTTCTCTATACTCAAATCCTGCTGCAAATCTGCAACTCTATTGAAATCAATATATATTTTATTTTTAGTTTGTATTAGTTGAAATCTCTATCAATGAAAACTACATGTACAATATATCAAATGAAAATAAAACAAAATTTCAATTATACTTGCCTTCCTGAATCAAAAGAAAGATGAAACTTCTCAAAAATCTAAAAGAAAGAAAAAAGATGAAAACTCTGCCACCTATATACAGATCTATTCAAAAATAAAAAATACTATCCAATATAGCCAGTATAATGCTAACCAATATTAGCTAACTACTGATATGCTGATCATAATCTATCCCTTGACAACAGCTAGGGAGGATCTTGACATCATTTAGTTTGATCTATTAAAACATCCATTTCTCTTGAAATGATGAGATCTACACATGTTGGCTTGAAGAGCTTGTGGTTCCAGGAATGGAAGCAAAGGTGTGTTTATTACATATGGGCTCATTTAAAAGCAAGCTGAGAATGAAACAAATGCCTCAATGATTTTCTGATCATTTATCTCTACCTACTAGTGTTGACCTTGTGTTTATGCAAGCAAAACACCTTCTCAATTGATTGTCATGGTTTTTGTAGATGATGATGAGTTGATTTCCAGTGACGAAAGCTCTAAGCAGAAAGAAGAAAGTTTGAGGTAACTACTATTGATGCAGATGTGTATGTTGGACTATGCATTTACTGAGATCGCACTTAGTGAAAGTTGTAGATTGGTCAAGCTCTGTACACCACCCATATTGATTTGAATTTGACCATACCACCCCAATGAACACTCTGATGGATTCAAATGTTCATCTTGAACATTCACTAATTGATGAAGCTCCTGCAGAGTCTTTCTCATATGCACATGTTGTTGGCTGCATTATGTTTGCTCAAATTGGTAGCAGACCTAATATCTTGCATGCCATGAATTTACAGCAAAGCCATCACCTATTCATTACACAGCTGTTTAATGTATCAAGTACTTTTGTGGAACCATTTATTGGGGTTTGTAGTATTCTGGAGGGGTGGAAACTAAACTTCTTCAAGCACATTCTGCTGCTGGTTTTGCAGGAGACCTAATTGATGAGAAGTCAAGAACTGGCTTTGTTGTCTCTTTTAATGGTTGTTGAATACTTCGGGGTAGTTGCAAACAAACTGGCATTGCTTCATCTATCATGTTGCCTTAAGTGTAATTACACCAAGAAAGTATTTTTACTATCCCTTGATAAGAAGTCTTCTTTCTTTTTAGTGAGTTGATTTTTAGGTCTGGGCATCTTGCTCAGAAAGTCATTAGTGACCCTCTTTTGGCCATGAGATCATCGTTCTCACAGCAGGCCTGCATTGGCTATGTACTAAGTTTGAAGCACTAGTAATAGAGCACTTGAAGACATTTTTACTGCCACTTGATAAGTGTCTTTTTATTTGGTGGGTTCATTTTAAGGTCTGGGCATCTTGCTCAGCAAGTCACTAATGGTCATCTCCTTGGCTAAGAGGGTTCTCACAGCATGCCCACATGGGCTACATACTAAGTTTGAAGCACTAAGTAATAGAGCACCTTGTGTTTTTCTATTTGTACACTATCCGTTAGTTGTGTTTTCCTTCCAACTAATAACATACACTTTCTTTTTTCTCATCTGCACCTTTTAAAAAGCAAAAAGCAAACTAATCTATCCAGAATGTACAAATCTCCAAGCTTCTCCAAGCCGTTTGCCTTCAAAAGTTAAAGCTTGCTTGCTCACCAGCAGCAGCTTGAGAGCTTGCTCTCCTCACACTCCTTCACCAGTTCCAAGAGCTGGTGGTGAGATCAACAAGCTGGTGTTTCTGTGCCAAAATTTTTAGTACGAATCTGATTTTGTGAACTGTTAGTGGGTTGATAGAAGAAGAATTCAGTGAATAACAATCTACAGTTCTACAAGGAACCATGTAACAAGGCAACCTTAACAAGCAACAAGGCACTTTTAATATCCAAACATTCTTCATGAACATAGGACTTTTGAGAGAGGTGCTACCTCTGGCCTGTGCTGCAATCATTAGATTCAAAGCAGATATGTTCAATGTATGAACTCAGTTCAATCACATTGCATCATGAAGATGAAGATGTCCAAATACGAAGTCAAGTTACAATGAAACTAAAATTGAACCACCCTTGCAGCTACTCTTTGAAGCTGGGATAAAACACTAGTCCCATAACCAATTTAGCTTCAGAATCATGCTCGTAAAAGTCTTGTCACTTCAAGCAAAAAGTGAGAGAAAAGAAGACCTAAAAGGTTTCCTTAGCACAAGCAGCATACAGGTTCTTGATATCTTCAATGTCATCATAGCTTCCCAAGAAAATGGGTGAGCGGTCGTGGATCTTTTTTGGGACAATGTCAAGTGCCTGTCACCACACCACACAAGCAAAGAAAAAACATGGTGAGACATCCTTTTCCAAGTCAGCTGTAGGTACATTGCAAATGAGAATGTCACTTACCTGGAGTAAGAGAGGAGTTGCATGAAAATTCATCACTGCTTTGTGACTGAACCATACCAACCAAAACAAAACTCAGTTCAAATGGTTAAAAGGAAGGAAGAAATCATACCCGTCCTTTGCCAGTAAATGCCTGACCTCCGGCTTGTTCCATCAAAAATGACATAGGAAAGACCTCATATAAAACCCTGCAACAACATTGTTGAGAAAATTCAACAAGGTGATCATCCATTTTCTTCATATAACCAGATGTGGTAATCTTTTTAACACAAACATTACAGGGAGCCATCCCTGTTCTTCCTTAGTCAAGATGCAAAGCTGATCTATAGATGTTTTAGTGATTCTTGTAGTACATATCATGTACTGCTCCAATGGCTTGTCATGATCACATTGAACTTTGATGCCAAGTACAAGCAATCATTATCTGACAAGGGAGTATTATACCGAAGCTTGCCATTAGGACTCTTCTTATCAGCTGGGTACATAAAGATACCGCCATATAGTAATGTTCTATGCACATCTGCCACCATGCTGCATCCAAGAGTTCCATACAATACAAGAACAGAGTCTTAGTCAGATAAATTTGTATCTTGCAGGAAACACTCAGTGATTAGGGGCCAAGAAATAATCGCATCAACCCAATAAAGTTATCTGCTTCACCACTGATATACTGGAGTATCTTCTAAAGATTGGAGTTTGATTTGTGACTACCTGCCAATGTAACGCAAGGACTTGGGAGATGTCCCATCTTTTGGAAATTTTGCATTTGCCACATATCTGCATAACTCTCCACATTAGCATTGTGAGTTTATGGAAAAGTTATCCCTTGGCATTGCTCTAACTTGTCACTTTTGAAATAGTTAAATCTATTTGCCCAAACTCTTGCATTCTCTGATCAAGACCAAAATCAGAAGCATGACAGCATAGTGATACTGCTTCGAGAAAAGGTCATCAATCACTTGTCCACCACCCAGAGGTACAACAGAGAACTGTGAGATGTGAGAAGACTTTACAATGTTGTGGGCTTGTCCCAGTTCTTGGCATTTCCTTCATTTACAGAGTAGATCTTTCCCTTCTTCGGGATCTGCAAGCAAGTTTGAAGTACATCAATCCCACAGCACACATTCAAGAGGAAATAAACCACATGAGGAGGAAAAACTAATACCCTGTTAAGGTTGAAACTTGCAAGTTCCTTGTTACACCAATTGAAAACAAAGCACAAGATCTCAGATTGCTTCATACACAAGTCCATCAAAAAAGTCCAAATCTGGCAATGTCCATTGTCATCCTTGAATGTCAGAATCACCTCATATCATCCACCCTAACACACCATGCACAGCCGACACAATTGCCCACTACCGATTCCATAGAACATGGACTACCTTAATATCAGGGTGTGTCAAGATGAATTCTCCAAGTGATGGGTCCAGAGTAAAACCATTTACACCTGCACCTGTGCTTAACACAAACTGCAAACCACTTTTCAATGTGAGGCACAACTACCAGATAAACAACCTCAGCTTTGTCATCTCTAACTGCTAAAATTAGTTGATTCTAACTTCCTATTCCAAAGACAATCAATCATGTATTAACTTGAATACACCTTAGACAAGTTCCTTCTTCTGGCTGGCTCTGCAGGGAACCACAATTCCAAAAAACTCACAGATCTACTCCTGTATCAGCTACATATAAGCAGCCCATCAAACTTTTCTATGGATAGAGAAACTTACAGTGCAAGAGCTACCATACATGCAGTACCCTGCAGCCACCATGGTGGACCCAGGCTGCAATACATCCTCAAGTGTTCCTGCACTCCCCTCCTTGAGCATGTAGATTCCAAAAATCTGCAACCAGCAGGGAGTTGCATGTGAGTCTCCAAGAGCATGGTGCTGCACCTCAGACAACCTGGATACATGATGAATATACAAAACAGGAACCATAATGGAAATAAGCATGCTAAATCTGCCTCCTAAAAGAGACATTAGGACTTCACAAGCCAGACAAATACTGCTGCTGCAAGGCCAAAGCACGAGTCTGGATTACCGTGCCAATAGAAACACCACAATCAATGTTTGAGGATCCATCAAGTGGGTCAAACACAACACAATACCTGCAAGACAAACAAACCTCCAGTAAAATTATAGACTCTCAAGACTGTAAAAGTCATGTTGTGCACACAATCCATAAGCCATCAGAAGAATCTGAGTCTTCAACATGCAGAACCTTTGCTCAGATGGAGTGCAACAACTCACCTGCCCCTCTTAGAAGCCTCCACAATGATTGGTTCCTCATTCTCTTCAGACACCAGGACATTCTGCAACATGTTCCAAAGTTAAGGTTCAAATCATTAAGTGCATTGTGAGGCAAACATAAGGATGGAGAGAGAACAAGTAAACAGAGAGATGTGCCCTCTCCTCCAACATGATTCAATCTCACCAATGTTGCCCTATGCACATTTTTTGAAAGGATTCAAGGTATGAATCAGCTGCAGGTGAAAAGAAGAATGTGAAAACCATTCTGGAACATACAAAGCAAGGTCCTATTTGTAGTCAATATGAAGTGACTATAGTCTGCTCTTGCAGTGTCAAGTGAGTCATCTTCCTTCAATTATAACCCAAACAAACAAGGCCAGCAACATATTTGCAAGGTTTGCAACAACTTACAGTGCGACCACTGCTAATAAGTGCATTGATAAATACATCATTGGACAGAACATCCAGTTTCTTCTGTTCCTCGCCCTGCAATTTCAAGCCAAATTCTTCAGTTCCATCATATAAGGTTGGACAATAGATAAATGTACAGGGAAATTCAAGACTGCAATTGGATCCTTTTATACCTAGTCTTCTGCCATGCCATGTACTCAAACTCTAAGACTATGAAAAACAAAGCAACAATCTACATTGGAGGATCTTTTGAGATATCTAAAGTTCATAGAGCTACAGAAACATTGAGAAACACAAATATGTATATGCTTGATATTGGAGTTTGGTTCACAGTACTACATGCTTGCAGTTCTGGGACTTGGATTAATGCAAAGCTCGGATGATCACTAATAACACCAAAGACAGTGTGATTGTAGGTAGTAGATTGGATCCAGTTTTGGAAAAAAGAAGTGGCAGTGTCACAGTGCTTGAGAATGAGGGAGACTGTGAGAGTGCGGAAGGTCCACCTGGACATTTGTATCACCTGCCAGACCAATAAGCTTTGCCAGCCCAGCCTGCAGAAATCCCAACAACAGATCAACAGTCTTCACAACAGGTCTGATTGAACAGGTTTTTGGAGGAATGGCCTGTAGCATCAAACTTGTCTCTGAATTTAGTATAAAGAGAGAAAACACAGCACAGAATACAAGGTCATGCAAAAATACGGAGTTTTCACTGCTGAAGCTGGTCAGTTAGATCACCGAGAAAACATGCTATGGACTGAAACAAATTCTTATTCAGAGTTTCTGTAACTGTGTACCAGCAAACAAAAAGGCTCTCAGAAATGATTGCTGAAATTTTTAAATCCTCACATTGGTTTCAACTCTATTTGGCTGCATATGAAGAGATCCAGGCCTGCATGTAAGCAGACTTGCAATCAAGATGGAATACACACCTATGGGATTGCAGAGAAAACTTCACAATAACTCAAAGCTATGCATTTGTGTCAGTTTCTGTAAAATTAAAACTAACACAAAAAGAATGTGCGCAATCATAAACTTATGACTGTCACTCACAAGTATCAAATATCACCTTCATCACAACTATCAGTGACTGGCTGCCATCAGTCTCCATTGACTTCATCAGCTCCTGACTTAGGTCTAGATGAGTATAACAAACTGCCCAAAATTTTGGGCAAACAATTAACAGAACTCTGTGTCCTGAGTGAGTTTCTGTTGTGTTTCTGGAAGTTGCTGAAAGGCTCATTCATGATTTTTGGCTGACACTTGAGAAATAGTAGAGAGCCTTCTGGTGTGAACCAATGCAAAAGCCACCCTGGAGAAACTAAGCAGTTCCAAGGAAGGTGCTCTGTTCAATTAGAGCATCAAAGTACACATCCAGGCCTTACACAGACTCAGAACTCCTGTAAAGTACATGAGATAAAGCATAGTGAACATTGGTTTGTGAGAAAATGCATGTCAAAACCATAAATTTGTGACCAAGAAGAAATCATATACCCTCATGCCAACAGAAAGTATGCTTCTAAGGGTTGAGTCAAGGCATAAGCCATTGATGAGAATCTCAAGCATTAAAAAAAAAAGCTCCTGAGGTCTTTACTCTGTGGAACCAGTGATTGAGCCAGTGTAAGGTTGTGATGGCAAAGAGGAAAAACAGTAAGATCTTGCACTATACAATATCACACATCAATTCCAACAATGCAACGATATGACAAACATATCCTGGTGAGCTGAGAGACCTTGCTGACAGAGGAGCAGACGAATTTGTGATGGCAAAGAGGAAAAACAGTAAGATCTTGCACTATACAATATCACACATCAATTCCAACAATGCAACGATATGACAGACATATCCTGGTGAGCTGAGAGACCTTGCTGACAGAGGAGCAGACGAATTTGCAACCGAGCACGATATTGTTGAGGAGAATGGTAAGATCACCACGCGCCTCCGGAAATTTGCTCTGCTCATTCAGAACGTGTCTAGTAATGGTCATCAAATCAGTCCTCATGGCATCTGCAGCGTGATCCATGACTGCCAAAGCTAATAATTTACTGTCGACGGCGTTATCTCCTCCTTCCTTCTCTCAACTCACCACCGCCCCCTCGCTGGTTCGAGCTGCAAAACCAAATAGTTCCACAAGCTCTAAGTCACAAATTCCGAGAACACTCACAAATTCCGCTAAGATTTAGCCATTACCAAGAAACGATTGAGAGATTGCCGCCGGGCAGTTCGGGGAAAAGAAAAGAAAAAAGAAATAGTTCCACAGTTCTAAGTCATGGCTTCGGAGGACCCTCGCACATTTTCTTAAGACTTGGCCATTGCCGCCCAACAGTTCTGAGAAAAAAGAAAGAAAGAAGAAAAAAGTACAGAAAAGAGAACCTTCCAGATGATAAAACTCCACCGATTTCAACTCCCTCAAATTTGTTTCAATTTCGAGATTGGGCTCAAAATTGCTGCTCTCACACCGTCTGCCACCGTCAAAAGAACTTCAGTCGCATCTGCAGCTCCGATTCCGCGCCTGAAAATCGTATGGCAACACGACACTTCACTAAACACACGCAAATCGGATCTCCTAACACATTTCCTTAAGACTTAAACCATTGTCGAAAAACGATTGAGCGACTGCCACCGAAAACTTCAGAAAAAAAGAAAGATTTTTTTTTTAAGTACAGAAAACCTGCCAGGTGGTACTTTCATTAACCTGCCGGTTTCAATAATAAAAAAACTCCACCGATTTCAACTCCTTCAAATCGGTTGAATTTGGAAGATGAGACTCAAAAACGCCTCTCTGACACCGCCTGTAACCGACAAAAGACCTCCAGTGGCATCTGCGGCTCCGATTCTGTGCCTGAATAGGCGACTTACAATACACACAAATCAAATCTCCACAGAAACGCAATGCTCGCATAGGAGCGAGAGAGAGAGAAAAGCGGGACCTTCGATCCCCAAACCTATGACCTAACTTATCACGTAAGCTCGTACGAGGTTCGCTCCACGTTCGATTTCAATGCCTGCAGGACAAGGTAGATTCGTAGATTCTTGATACGCTCTGAAACATTAGCTTTCGAAAACAGAGGCTCGGAATCAGTTCGGATAAGACAGGCTCTGAAACATTAGCTATGGAAAATAAAGGCTCGGGAACAGGTTCGGCAAGTTAACTCACTCGGTTCCCATTATCTTGGAATTGCGGAAAACCCCAGACAAATAGGTAGTGTCTAGTACAAGCCAGTGACTAGGTTAGGAAAGATGACTAGACTCGGATATCATGACAAGCGAGGAGGTATCGGCATAGGTGCGGTTATTGGCTCGGTGAGTGAGTTTTCGTTCCGAGAATGGTAGTTCGTTTCCCATCATTCATTTCTGTGTGGTACGTAACGCTCCTCAATCATATAAACAAGAGGCTTAATGATCGGAGGTGACATTTCAGAACGTCACGTTACTCACCACATGACATCGTTTGGAACGGGAGATCAGGGTTGTTATTAGCTGTTATGATTTCAGGATGTCCCGTCACTTTACCCTTTGGGACATTGCTTAGGACGTCATTTACATTTTTACGACTGCAGTTTGAGGGCGTCCCCTCACTTCACCCTTGGAGACATCGTTAAGGACACAGTTTACTTGTTTAGGACGTCTCCTCACTATATCCTGTGGATATCATTTCAAGATATCGTTTACTTTTGGAACGTTGTTTTAATGCCCTTGATCACTTGGACCTCATTTTTAGGCATGGAGCTAAAAATGATGCCCTTCCAAGAAGTCCCCTCTCCACATTTTACCTTGGGACATCATTTCTTTGCCTCACTTTGACCTTGGGAGATTGTTTTCTGGCATGCCCTCAATTTGCTCTTGACATCAATCTATGAAGCAAGGTAGTTTGTTTGTTTTGTTTGTACCGATGAGACCCATTGAACCAGGATGCTTCAGATTGGGTTCTTGCTCTCTTTGGAAAGCTCTTGAGGAGGAGGGGTGCACTGACTTGGTTTCATGGCATTTGGACTTGCGGTGCAAAAGTTCTTGAATATTGAATGATTTTTTCGCTGAAAATTAAATTAAATGATAGCTGAAAATTTCGGAGGAATTGGAATGTGCCTTTGGTGTTGTTGGAAAGATCTTGATGAGCAGGATTTAATGGAATTTATTTGGTAAGATTTGGATTCAGAATGTGGGAGATATTGATTTTTAAGTGATTTCTACAATTGAATATGCAAATAAATTCCAAAAAACCAGGTTTTGGAAGGAAAAATCAGTTGAGGACGTGGTAACACTTGGGCCAATGGCATAAGCCACACTAGTATCAATTGAAGATATCGTTTATTTTTGGAGCATCACATTAATGGCACCTCATCATTGAACTTTGTTTTTTGAACAAAGATTAAAATTGAAGGTCATTTGAAGACATCCCTTCGCATTATGTTTTAACATCATTTACCTTTTTATACACAACATCATTTCAACTTGACATATCATTCAAGATGTCTTATCTATGTTCAATTATTGTTTCTTTCACATGAGAAGGCTTTTTTTGTGGTACATAATACATTCACAATTGTTTGTTCTATTTTGCAACTAAACCATATGATGATTGGTGTATTTGACACTTTTTTTTTCTAAAATTCATAAAAAAATTAAAATGCCATTGCAAAACCAAGAAAAGGCATATTCAAAACACTCCAAAACAAAATTGTTGCAAAAATGAATGTGAAGATCCTTGTGTTAAGCAAGCAATTTGAGCACCAATCAAGTTTGAAGGTTTGTTTCTTGTTGTGACCAAACAACTATAAGCATGAAGCTCAAGCTTTTGTCAACATGTTTTCTCCAAAAGCTTGAATGTGATGCAATAATAATTTAATTTCAATTAGCATGAATTTTTTGCAATTGAATGATGAGTTTTTTTGGGGGGCAACTTTCCAATTAATTTTTTGGTGGAAACACACATTGTTATATCTTTCTTTTTCCATGCAAACCTATTGTGATGATTCTATTTTTAAATCAAATTGCTTAATTGGAATTCAATTTGTCTTCTTATCCATTTCTTCTCCTTTTTTCTCTTATAGTCAAACTTATTATTTTGTTGAAATAAATTGTTTGCATGTTTTACATTATAAAGTTTGATTGGACCTTCTTTCTTTCCAAGAATTTTTTTCATGTTTTTCATTAAAATTTGATTATTTTCATGGTGCATGGTTGGCTTGTTAAAATTGAGGCCTTAATTATTGTTGTTCAAAGGGGTCTTCAATCTTTTGTTGAGGGCTTTTGCATAAGAAAGTTTTGTCTTCTTTTATTGGAATAGAATTTCCCATTATTTTGTGAAGTTATATATGTAAAAACAAAAACATGTACATTATACAAAATTCGAAATTGGGTTTATGTTGCAAGTATCCAAATTGTGATGGCATTAATTTTGACCACATCTAAAGCTAATGTAACAAAAGAGTACAAGAGTTATCCACTACTCAGCTTAAGATGCTCCTCCTCCCATAGGGTGTTAGTCCCCTCCACATCTTTTAAGATTAGATGTGGAGGGTCATCATTGTGATTTGGGCCAAACAATTCAATGTTGTTGTTGATAACTTACAAAATTGCCACCTTGTAGATAGTTGTTTCAATTTCCTTAAAGTGAAACATGTCACTTTTAATTCTAGTCATTTCTCCACTTCCAACCACTCACTCAAAATTACACAAATCCAATAGCTCCATTTTGTCTCCTTTAACAAACTATGGACATTGGGGGAAATCAATATGTTAGTCCTAGTTGCCTAGAGTTTTAATGCATTCAATGTTAAAAGTAGCAAAAATAATTTCAAACCTTCATATCGGTTTACTCGAATGCCCTTGTTTGGTATTTCTACATAACAAAAGCCCACAAATCAGATGTTAATGAACATGTTTTATGTTATATAATACATACATTATGCCCACAACACCACAAGAAGCGAGAAAAAATGTATCTTTTTTGTCGGGTTGACACAACCATTGAAGTTTTTCATGCATTATGAACTATGATAGATTTCACAACCTTGGTCCCCATGGTTTTCTTCACACTTGGAACATTATTCTTTAGCCTACCTACTTGTTTCGTAATTTGGCCTACCTTGTTCGGTTTGCTCATAGTCCTTAAAATTGGAAATCTTTCATCAAGTAAACTTGCACCATCCATGGGGTGAATTTATCCCTCTTCTATCTTATCTTTTACATTTTTTTGCCCATGTTTCATTGTACTCTTATTACATACTTACTTGTCATGCCCTACCTCATTACATACCTCCTTGTTTAGCCTTCCATCATTACATGCATGCTTCTTTTGCCATGTTTCATTACATACATGTGATTTTTTCGTTGCCTCATTACATACCTGTTTTTCCTACCCTATCTCAAGCCATATTTGCTTGTCTTACCCCACCCCAATACATACTTACTTGTCTTGCCTTGCTTCATTACATACCTCCTTGTTTTGCCCAATTTTTTATTCTTGGCCCAATTCCTATCTTGCCTCATTACATGTCTTCTTGTCTTGCCCTATTTTATATCCTTGGCCCAACTCTTGCCTTGCTTCATTACATGCCTCCTTATGTTGCCCTACTTTATATCCTTGACCCACATCCTTATTGGCACCTCCATAGGAACCCCATTTAATCATTGTGATGCTTGTGTGACCTTTTCCATGTCCATCACTACCCCCATATCCCCATGTTAAGTAATTCAACATTATCATATTTACATCAATTTCCATGGTATTTGATGTTGGAAGTAATGCCTTCATGTACCTTGCAAGCTCATGAAGGCATAATTATATGGTCCCCAAACACCCATTTGTTCATTTCGTGAATCCAATAACATTGTTTTCCACCATAGTCATCCAATTGTTAATAGAACCTACACCCACCTAAAGACCAACATTTATCCTACAATTACATAATTGATGCAATAGTAAATCATTCCGATGAACTTTTAGCAAGTTTGAAATCGAGGGCTTAACAACTTAGCATTAAATTATCCAAATTGTGGAGTTTACAAAAGAAAATAAACCATAGAAACATGCATCAAACATAAAGAGAAAGGTTGGGCAAAGTTCATCTTGAACCCATTAATTCACGAAAAAAATTCCAATGTATGACCACCATCATTTGCTGTCAATTAGGCTCCAAAATGACCATCAAGGCTATCTACAAATCTGATATAAAACTAGGGTAACAAAAATTTCAACTAAGATGTAACAAGTTTGTTACCATAAGAATTAATTTCACAAATGAAAACACCAAATTCATTATCAAATGTTGCCAAATCAACCCTTTTATTGAACAACAATAGCAATTTTAAAAATTGGGTTTACCAAATTAGTTCAATTACCCAACTTGTTTTTTGATAGAAAATATAAGAATATGATGATAATCATTGTAGACAAAACTTCAAAAAACCACAAGAAGTTACCCAAATGTAAGGCCACCAAAGCCATTGTATAAAAATATGCTAACAACATAAAAGGGAGGTCTAAACACACCGATTTTAATTTGGATGCTTCGTTTTTTGCCATTTCAACCAATGATGTTGATCTTGTTTTTCCTTCCCTTTGCATAATTTCCAACTTCTTTCTTTTTAGCCCGTGTTTATTAAAAAGAATACCAATTTTTTTCATAAAAAAAAGATATACATACCAATTTGGCAAATGTCTTAGCTCTTCCAAGTCTCCCATGCCTGTTGATGTGATGGACATGGGTGTGAGGAATTCTTGCACACCTTCACCATTAAAATATGCACTCACAAAAAACCCGGTTGGAAGTGGAACTACTATGTAGTTGTAGTTTAACAAATAAGGTGGTTCAAAGTAAGTAATGAAATTCACTAAGGATCTAATGCGTTGTGTCCAATTTGAAGATACAAAGATAGGGTGAAAGAACCATAACTCACCATGATGGAATATGAAGGAACTGTATGTTGATGTTTAATTCAATGTCACACTTGATGGTTGGAACCCTTCCATTTCAATTGTCATAACATCTACATACAACCACATAATCTAACATGCATTGAATTTTTGGAAAGCTAATATAAAAGGAGCCATGTTACAACATCTCATAAGTTTTTATTTTATTTTTTTGATCAAGAGTTAAGCCTCGGAACTAGAAACCACTTGCTTAGATTGAAGAAAAAATAGACAATTCAACCCCCTCTACTTCCAACAAATGTAGTTCCCTTACAGCAACCCTGATGATGCTGAAATTTGAGGAGAATCTTCTACACCTTTCAAACTAAGACTAATTTAAATTTGACACAAATCCAACGGTGGATTTGGGAGGAACAACTAATTGAAACAAAAATCCAGAGGCTTTGTCATGGAAATCCTTCCATGAACACCACTACAACACCCTCTATTTCCAACCAATGTAACTCCCTTAAAGCAAACCTGATGATGCTAAAATTTGGGGAGAACCTTCTACACCTCTCAAACTAAAATTGATTTAAATTTGACACAAATCCAACGGTGGATTTGGGAGGAACAATTAATTGAAACAAAAATCCAAAGGCTTTGTTATAAGTACTTGCTACACATAACTTCCTTCCATGCTTGATTCTTGCACACACACTTTTCCATGAACACCTCTCCACACATAAGAACTAAATCATTCTTCACACTTCATCCTCCTCTTTTTTTCTTCTCCACATACCAAAAAAAATCTCTCCCTTGGTAAGCCTCCATGACCTTCCTTGAGCTTGTTCCCCTTGTCTAATGAAAGCTTCAAAATCCCTTGCTCCAATCAATGGTCTCCTCATCCTTCTAGAGCCAATGAGAATTGAGAATAAATTGCCATCCAATTGAGTTTAGGATGAGAATTATTGGGCCCAATGAGACACAAGAATTATTCCATCCTTCAATCAAATAGGAGGACAATCCTCGTGACTAATGGGATTGGAGGATTCATCCTTCCCCTTATATTGGATATATTGATGAGGTCTCTTGAGCTTGATCTTTATCCTTTCCGTTCGTTGACCTTCACATCCTACTTCTTCATCCTAATTACTTCAAATAACTAATTACTAGGATAATTTATTGATAGTAACAAGTAACGTCCTTGAATTCTTACCTGACTAATTCAATAGTTGAACTAACATCCCCGTGTACGATTTACTCTTTTGATATCCCCTACCCATTTATTTTACCATGCACTAATTAACTATGTAGTACATAGTAAATTGGAATTAAAATTTGCATCACAAAAAAAACCCCCACATACTTCTAGATCCATCGTCGAAATTAGGGTTTGATGAATCCATTAGATCTAGGATGTTCGAGTTTTCATAAGGTTCCGCCATCACTCCCACACCTTCGCCTACCTTAATTTGTTAAATAAAAAGCCTCGACCCCCTCTAAATGTAAGTACCACATTGTTTCTGTTACCTTCTTGGTTTTTTGTTGATGCAAGTGAGAACTAGTCATGGCGGATGATGTCGCTACGCCTTTGAATCCTCTAATTGCACTAGTAGAATAGGAAGAGCTTGAAGAAGCACCACTCGACGTTAATGTTTCTCAACAGTTGCGCGAAAAAGAACCGTCCAGGCGAGTGGTGCGCATTCGAGTCGATCGTTCGACATGGGATCGTCGATTGTCTCCTAACCCACATGCTTTAGCAATCTATTTAGAATTCATTCCTGCTCATGGAGCCATGCCAAAAAGGTTTGAAGAGTGTCAATGCGAAAATGATGATGTTTGTCTGCATTGTCGAACGTGGGTTCCTAGTGATGGCCATTACCGTTGGCTACGAGTCCCAATTAACCCCCTTTCCATGGAACATCGAGCCGAATACCTAGCTCACACCATCCGTCGCATTCTGGAGTTTTTGCGATTGTGACCTATTCCCTTCAAGTTGTTTACTAAGTTGTAATTCACCTAAGGACACTCAGGTGGAAATGTTAATACTTAAGTTTGATTTTGATTCTATCTAAACGTATGATAGAAGTAAAAACTAAGTAAAGATGTATTAGGATTGCATCCTAGAAATCTTTCCAGTACATCATTCGTGCCTGAAGATTATTCTACATACTAACTTAATATTGTCATGGCGAAATGTTGTTGTGAGTTATGGGCTTGTATTCCCAATATATCAATAAATCACATCTGATTCTACATCCCCTTTCCCTTCTCTACAACATAAAAGGATAATGCACTTGAAAAAGGGTTATTAGGTCTTAAAATTAACTAAGCCTTACATCAATTTAAATAAAAGAGTCTTCTATGCTAAAATATCCAAATGCTAATCCAACTCCTAATAATTATTACTTGGAGGTTTATCAAGATTCAAATCATTAATACTAAGGAAAACTATGGAACTAAAGCTTAACAATTTGTGGTATTATAATCCATGGCTCACAATGGGTTCCGATTCAAATCATTTGCTTCTCACAAACACACCACCCAACTCGTGAATTCAAATTTAAGGTTCTTGGCATACATAAACATTTTAACAACCAATAAAAGATCACAATAACATGTACATAGCAAAAAACTCATTAAAAAAATTTCAGTGGATTTTTCATCTACCCAATAAGCTTTCAATTTCTCCCACTTTCAAGTGTTAATATATGTGGGAGGCATAAATAATGGATCACAAACCCAACATTTCTTTAGTTTGGAGTGCTCTTGTTTCATAAAAGAGGCCAATGACCTTTTAAATGCATGGAAGGACACAAGAAGGCCATCACATTCAAATTTTTTGTTCAAGCCCTCTCTAATCTATTCAATGTTTTATAGGTTTTATTCATTGATGTCTATGATCAAATAGTCCACAAATTTATTGCTAAGGGTTTGAATCATCTCATCAAATGCAGCATTGCCATTTGAGGCCCATTAATAACCCCTAGCTTGTTAATTTTTATGGTAGCCCCCTTTTTTCCAAGAATTGAGCCTCCTCTTTTTGTCCTCATTCTTTTTGAGCTTTCCTTCATGCTTTTTAATCTTCACTAATACTCCTTTTTTGTTGTTGTGGCCTTTCACCATGGGGTGCATGTCTTTTGCCTTTTTGCTTTACCAAAGGTGAATAAGGTGCCCAATATCCATGAGGGACAAGCATGTACCCTATTAGCACCTAAAAAACCTCCCCTTTCCTTGCCATGCCCTTTAATTAGTTTATGTTTTCTTTCTTTTTTTCCCTACACATGACATAAATTTGTTCTAAATCAACCTCGCACAACTAATAAAATTTTCATTGAACTTATGAAATGAAAACTTCTACCAATTTTCAAGTTTGTAGAATCTATCTTTGTACTTGTTTTGGACTTATAGTTTTTTGCCTTTTTTCCCCAACTTTAACCACTAAGCTTCCAATGGGTGTATGAAAATTAGGTCTTAATTCATTTGATAGGGACTCTAGTTTTGATTCTTTAGACTCCTCATTCTTATAGGGGCTTGCCTTTGTATGTCCAAATGAGCTAGATGAAGAGCATGAAAAAGATGTAATGCCCTTCATGTTGTAAAAAACAATATTGCACAATGGCAACCCACCTAGTCCAAAGCATGAAATACATATCCTAGCACGAAGAAAACACAACTTCTACATGCATTAGTAGCCCTTGATTAAAACTTAGAAAATCATATTCAACAAAGATCTTAGTCACAATTACACATTGTATGATCGTTATGAACATACTATGTAACTTACATGGTCAAGAGAATAAACTAATATATAAAGTTATTACTTCATAGATCAAACAAGGTTTACAATATTAAATGTGAGTTTAAATCCCCTGCTAAAATCATGTTGCCCAAAAATGGGTCAAATTTTTTTTTAAATTATATTTAATAATTTATACTAAAATGGAAACACTTACAATGAAGATGGATCTTTTTAGGTAAACTTGCTATGAAGTCGATCTACATTAGTATTTGAGATCTACACCAACACAATGTCTAGTCCTGATTAGCCCTTATGTCACATCTCATTTCTTGAAACCATACATGGAAGCTTGAACCTCCGAAATATTTTTTTTTTGGCAAGAACTAGAATTTGTTGAAAATTTGTACAAAAATTTCCAAAACCAACTTTACTTTTGTGAACTTGTAGTCATTGTTGAGAATTTGTGTGAGTGACATGTAAGTAATTCAAACTAGGTCACAAACATGTGTACAAACCTATACAACAATTGTGTTGCTTGGTAGGCCAAAAGGAAAATCACAATATTTGATTTGGCAAATGTATATTTCAACTTAAATGTTACACCAAAAATTAGAAGCTAATTACACAAAAGTTGACCAACTAAACCCATGGTACAAAGTCCTACAAGGAAATCTACCCACTTAAACCCTAAGCAAAAGTAGAAACCATCAAAAACTTACTAAAGGCAAAACACCGCTTACTTTTAGTTGATTGAACCTAGAGTCAAGACACCACTTGCTTCCAATTAGGTGAACCTGCAATCATCACTAAACATTTATAATTAATACTAAATAACTCAACATGGGAAGACACATAACCTTTATACATATTTGGACCATAGTTGAACAATTTCATTCTTACCCTTTGCAAGTTCAAAACACCAGTTCGATATAAGCTCTTAATGTGACAAAATCCACAAGCAAAACATGCAAAATAAACTCTCATCCCTTAAGTAAGAAAAATCCAAAGGGCACCCTTCGAACATGAAACATCACCTTGCACTCTTGTAATGCAACATAACAACCACCTTGGAAGAAAAGTTGATAAGATTCAAATACCACTATGTATTAGAGGAATGCATTAGTGTGCATTAATTCTAAAGTTTGGTATCTGGGATGAAACTAAAGGTGACAATGAAAACCAATATTGGTTATGCACAAGTCCAAAGGAGTAACAACAAGAAAAAGTCTTTAATTTTTATCTTTTGGCCCATGACAATTGAATGAAGTTGTAACTTTCATTATTTTTTGTGTTGTTTGTACATTGTTTGATTTTTTTAGATGGAACAATATGACATTATCAAGTTTTGGGCTTCCATTTGTCTATGAAATCAGGTTGCCAAGTGGGCAGAGGCTTTATTTTCTTCATAACATCAAGGTGGTTTGAAATTTTGTCTATGTTTTTTTGGGGAGATATATTATTCCCATAGAAGAGATAGGATGTTTTATACTTGTGAGCTCCCACACGATGTTTCATTGTGTTATGGGTGCTTCCAACACTACAATAAAAATAACAAAATGGACCAAGCTTGTAGCTTTGTTGCACGAGTATTTGGATTGGCTATTAGTTGGGGAATACAAACATAATACCTCATCTAAATGATCATTCCATCATATCATTTGGATTTGGATATGTTGCATATAACTAATGTACTAAGGCATTAAAAAAGCTAAGTGGGATTACTAGGTTATTCTAAATTGGGAAAGGAAAAGGGAATGACCTACACCATATGATGACTACATAATGTATGCCAATGTTGTGGTGTCAAAAATTACTCCTTTAGCCCCATATTATGGTATTGCAAACACACTAAACAACGATATATTGATATTGTGTAATATGAGATTTTGTAACTCCATAATATAATGTTGTCTATATTCCCCAACTCCTTGTCAAATGAAAAATTGCTAAAATTTCTACCATTTTTAGCCAAAACTAGTGAATCCCCATTTCTAAAATAATATTTGAAGTTTAATTCTATGTGTTGTGTGTGGAAAAATGTCACTTATTAGATTCAAAAAATGGGAATGTAAAGAATAACAAGTTCCATATTCATTGATGATAAAAATGTTGCTTCCATTATTCTCATCTTGGAAGCAGTGGGTAAATACATTTGGAGTGACCTTGGGTAGTTAAATGTGACAAAAATATTATAATTTCATTAATCTGATTCAGTAATGTGTCATTTTTAACATAATGTTTACAAACACTTGGGCATTCTATTTGTTTGTTTGTTTTAAAACAACAATTCTACAATACTTGGCAATAATGTTGTCTATCTTAAGAATTATTTTTTGCAGAACTTGGAAACAATATTATTTATCTTGAAACAACAATTTTATAATACTTACAAACAATATTGTCTATCTTGGGACAACAATTCTATAGTACTTAGAAACCCAAATCAACATTGCTATTGATTCCTTCTTAACTTAATAACTTCAAACTTCCAAGTTATATTCTAAATCTTTTTTGCCAATGTTTAATAATTCACATAGTATTATGATTTCAACTTTTGATTTTGATTTTTTTTAGGGTTTGTTGTTGTCATGACCCTAGCCTTGGGCTCATGACCAAAGCAAAGGCATGGAAAGGTACAGGCCGAGAGTGCAACTCGAGAGTCACATTTGCACTCCCGGGAATGTGAGGGAATGAACCCACAAACTCCCAAGTGAACTCCCATTTATGGGAGTTGGAATCCCTATGGAGTCCTAAATCTTCAAAGAGGTATTTCAAGGGTCAAAACTCATTTTATTAAATATATATTTTATATTACTAAAAATATTTTGAAACTTAAAATGTCTTTAATGGGCTCGTATGACCCATTTCAGTATTTAAAGCACAAGTTATGGCCAAAAGAAGGTCGGGAATTAAAATGCCAATTTGATTCCAGACCACTAAAAGTCGCGAATCTCCTTAAAATACTATGTGAAGGTGGCGCGGTACATATCTTTGGAAAAATCTTGACAAGGGATACAACTTTGCATCAAACCTCACCTCAATCAGAGGTTTGCACAAGAAGTTATGGCCCTTTAAAGTTTTAAAAGTCCCAAGACAAAATGACATTTGGATGCAGCCCCCATGGCTAATCATAGAGAATACTATAAAGGGGAAGATGGTGGCTTCCCCCAAGTTCGGGCCACAATGAATCTTGTGAGTTCGTGTATGCCTATGGCTCATCTATGCACCAAAAGTGTTCCAACTCTGCACTAACCAACTTGTTGTTTAGTTTGGGCAGGTTCGTGTGTATAATTGACCCACTTGTCATTCATCCTAATCCCCATTTTGGAGCTCCAACATGTCCCTTTAACCCCCAAAGTGCTACGAGCTAGGGAGTGTACTTCAATTCCTTTTTCTTTCGTTGTTTTCATTTTAAGACTCACATTTGAGTCTTTCAAGGAGTGTGGGGGGGGTGCGTTAGTCTTGTTAGTTTTTGTTGGTAAAATCTTTGCCTTTTAGATGGTATTAACAACAATTGACATGACAATCTCCAACATAATTCAAATACCACCCAAGCTTGTGTATTGAATGTGTTCGTTCAATTTTGACACTTTGCCTCATTTTGATACTTTGCATTTTGCAAATCCTATGGTTCAAAGAATACACCAAAAATATGGGGAAAAAAAAGAAGTCAAATTAATGGTAAATATAAATAGAATCAACCTATGTTGTACAATTTTGACCAAACTTTTAGAAACACCAAAACTTATAAGTTACAAAATGAATTATTTGATTGCCTTGATGTTGAATCTTCCAAAGACCAAAACTTTACCAAAAACCTTAAAATCAAATATATGTGCCTTCTATATTTGGCTCCACGTTGTTGTCATAGACTTTCATAAAATGTCGTGGAAACTTTCAAATAATCAAATGGTTGTCATGAAAGGTGTGTTCACTAGGATGGTTAGTTAAATTTAAAGCAGTTCGGGTTCCTCTAAGCCCAATGGGCAGTGCATGGAATGGGGATGACCCTATTACACCATCCAAGGAAACACTAGCCAAGTTCTTTTAATATTTTTTTTACATCACCCATGCCTCATGCAATTTTGGGCCACATAAATTGAATTTGGTTCAAGAAGTGCATTCCCATTATGTACAACCACTACACCTTGGAACACAACCTACATTCCACCACCCCTCCCACCCATCCCCAACTCCCCCATTTGCAATGTCTATCAGTAGGTAAATTCATATTTTGAATGAAATTGGTAAAATGATGAAGTAGCTCAAAAAATGGGAAGCATTGATGTTCTAATCAATTTGCATGCATTGTGTGCCAGTGCCTTGAGATGCCCACATTTGCTTGTGTAATAGTTGAAGATGTGAACTAATGCAAAGTTGTTATAATCCTTGAATTTCCTTTGAAAAAATTCGGACATGACAAAAGATTTGCAAATCAAAACAAGACAAAAAAAAACAACATGCAAGAATTGGTTGACAAAAGGGGTACCTTGGTGCCAAGAGGAATATCCATAGAGAGTGATAGAATGGGGTGATACTTGACAATTGTAAGCCACAAATGACCATTAATGAAGCGCAAGCACAAAAGCCTTCATGTATGCCCTAGACTATGGCTACTTTGACTGATGTCATTCATAGAACCCACCTACAACATCCCATAATACAAGCATGAACATTCAAGCTCATTCCCTCCCCTTGTGAAAGAGATTAAGTAAGTCTAATATGTCTCTAACAAAATTTCACTTTTTCATATGTCTAGTTTTTGTGGGAGATTTACTTAGCTCTTAGAGAGGTGAGGATTGAATAAATGAATGAATAAATGAATGGGGTACCTACAAGATGCAAGGAGTTGTTGGTAGGCTATGGAGTTAAAGTAAATAGTGAAGATGAAGCAAGAATTGTGCACCCACCACATTCATATCCGTATCCAAAAGCTTATTGTGCACTCTCCTATTCCAATTCTTTTTATCGCCACATTAAATAGTTGTATTGCAATAAGCAATAGCAACAAGTGATACATACTCATGCATACATGTGTCAACCTTAATAACACACAGTCTAACAAACATGGACAATACAAATATAATCAATGCACAATATACACATCATACACATTGCAAGTTGCACTTCCATTACAAATGAAAACTTGAATCCCATGTGTAAGTGTTAAATGTAAAGGATCTAAGCTTTAATCTATCTCAAAATCTAAAGCTAGTTAAAGCTTGGATAATACCATGTAATGAGTAATTTGGCAAGGTGTACATAGGGTCATTATTTATAACTACGTGGTTAGAAGGTAGCATAGGGAATTTGATGGATTTGACATGGGACACATGTATAAAGGTTGTTGGAGAGTTTTGCACAAATACATAATTATTAATACTTGACCCCCATTTTTGATAATATGTTCCTACCACAACAACATTTCCTTCTTTGAATTATGTTTTCCATGGGTTTGTAAAATCCTTTGCCACAATGTGTACATGTTGGGTACAAAGCACAAAATAAAAGTTGACATCCTCTTCATTGCTTTCTTCGGCATTGACCACAAAATTATCACCAACCTCCAAACAAATGGACATATATTCACCACATTCATCCAATTGATCCCATTCATCTTCATATGTACCAAATTGAATGGCAGAACGAACATAACTTGGATTATTAGAATTCAACAATTCCACATCCTAAGATTTAGTCTAGGCCAAATTCACACATGTTGTGAAATTACCATCCAAATAGTGGCAATCACTACAACAACAAACGGCTATTTTGCGATCCACATATCATCGCAAACAACAAAGAAAGAACTTCCCGAAAGCCCGCATTTGCGAACCATAATTCCTTGCAAACTCTTAACCTTTTGCGATACAATAACATTCGCACCCGTACAATCGCAAGTCCTTCACAACTCCCGAACTTGATACCATCGCAAAACGTTTCCAATACTGCTTCTATATACAATTTGCGATTAACATTACATCAGAAATTATTTGCAACAAACCCATCCCCGCAACGACTTAACGAACTGACTCAAAAGCCTCTCGGTTTCCGATACAAAACCTATCACAAACTTTTAGCGGCATTTTGAGAATCCTAACAAGTTTGCGTTAGATCTTATATCGCAAACCGATAGGCTTTTGAGATCTAACGCAAACTTTTTGGGATTCTCAAAATGCCGCTAAAAGTTTGTGAAATCTATGATTTCGCAAACATGTTCTGGAATGATTTTACCCGTAAGAGTGTAGCAATGTTTGTGACACGGTATTATTGGTCTTTTGGCTTTTGCAGTGTTGCGAAGAATTATGACTCGCAAATGGTTTTGAGATGCACTGTGTATCGCAAGAGCATGGCACTGTATTCTTATTTTGGAAGTAGGGGTTATATTCATTTGGAGTCACTTTGGGCCGCAAAAAAAAAAATCTATATCAAAATTTCAAAATTTACAATGTAAAAGGGTTTGCAACCCTTGGGTATCTATCACACTAGCTGTTTATCTAGACTTCCTTCCCCTCTTGGATTTCTTCCTTGAATCTTTTTTCCTAGTGTTCTCTGGGGGAGGGGGAGGCTACTCATCCTCCTCCCTCTCTTCATCGTCCCCCTGCCCCTCGTCCTCGTCCTTGTCCTCCTCCCTATCCTCTTTATCTTTGCCCCCTACAGAACATTCATTTCGACTAGCAAATGAACTGGGTCCACTACTAGTGGTAGCACTGGGAGCAGCAGTGCTAGCTGCTCTCTCCTCCTCATCAATACTGCCCTGGGATCTCTCACTCTCACCCTCAGATGCCTGTATTTCAACATGCAAAGCTTAGTCAACACCATAAATGAAA
>Ga0209208_10001045_pt1 | contig 38410 bp, 43 predicted proteins | sample S1TSphfallax_3_FD_187694 | JGI IMG/M metagenome (GOLD analysis project Ga0209208, IMG submission 187694) | Host-associated microbial communities from peat moss isolated from Minnesota, USA - S1T2_Fd - Sphagnum fallax MG (SPAdes) (version 2) | ecosystem: Host-associated > Plants > Peat moss >... | reverse complement strand
GGAAGCAGGCCCAAAGACAGGGTGACTTTCTGGATAACTCCAGTACACAGAAAACAAAAGGGGGACCAAAACTGGTTTTGTCACCTAAAGCCGTCACTGCACTTCGACCCCTAAAGGACGACCACCGCCGGCGGCGGCGTCCGCCACAACAGGACAAAACCACGGATATTATTATGTTGGCGATACATCATACATATGGCACCAAAAAAACGATGAAATCAGAGGAAACACCTTCGAAAGTATAGAACTAGATGCGCTGGAAGAAGCTTCTTTGATCTTCCACCAAGTTCCATAAGGTTCCGTTACCTTCCCCAATGATCCATGACCTTCTACTAACCTCCATGACCTTCCATGCTGCTCTGGCAGGTTCCGGAATGATTTTTGTTACCCGCCATATAATTTGTGTAAACTAATATCCTCCATAAACTAATATCTTCCGGCCGGTCCCAAGGATATTAGTTTAGAGAGAGTTTATTGTATAACCTTTAATCTAGATTCACATCAAGGTGGTGAAAGGGATAAACTAAAAAAACTAAACCTGATGCTATCTCATTCACACAACAGGGGTGAAAACTGGTTTGGCATATATGACATGACATTGGGGTTAAGGATAAATGTGTTGAGATCTCTTAACCCAAGAATAATTTTCTTCATTTTTTAAAAGGTTTGGGATCAAGTTAGGGTGGAGTAAGGATGTTAGTTTGACCCCTTGATTTCAAAGGGCTAAAATACCCTCTCATGTTCACAAGAGCTTCTAATGTAGTTCTACCCAACATATTGACATTCATGTGACAGAAAACCTGGAATGGTGGGCAGGAAAAAAAAACAACTTGCATAATCTTGTCAATCTACGAAGGAAGGTAATTTATTTGTTTTGTTTGTACTTATGAGATTCACAGAACCAGGATGTTTCAGATTGCCTGCTTGGTCTCTTTGGAAACCTCTTGTGGAGGAGGGGTGCATTTTCATGGCGTTTGGACTTGCAGTGTAGAAGTTCTTGAATATTGAATGATTTCTTCACTGAAAATAAATTAAATCATAGCTGAAAATTTCGAAAGAATTGGAATGTGCCTTTGGTGATGTTGGAAAGATCTTGGTGGGCAGGATTTAATGGAATTTATTTGGTAAGATTTGGATTCAGAATGTGAGAGATATTGATTTTAAAGTGATTTCTGCCGCTGAAAATCCAAATAAATTCCAAAAACCAGGTTTTCGAAGGAAAAGTCAGTTGAGGACGAGTTCACACTTAGGCCAATGGCACACGCCACACTAGTGTAGCCTAAGTTATCAGGCAGAAAAAAATTCCAAAAACTGCCCAATTTTTTTCAAGGATTAGGATTTTTCCAGAGTGCCCAAAATTTTTGGGCAGAAATTCAAACTTTCTTCAACCTTTGTAAGGGGCCCAAAACTTTCTGCAGCATAAAAATTCCCCAAATGCCCGAAATTTTCAAGCGTCAGGAAATTTCCAGAGTCCCCAAATGTTTTGGGCAAAATTGAAAAACTTTCAACCTTTATGATTTCCTGGACAGGGTAAAATTTCCAAAATTGCCTGGAATTTTTCCAGAGCTTGGCTCGAACAAATTTCTCCTGAATCTTTCCAAGCATCAGGATTTGTTGAGTTCTCAGTTTTTGAGCAAAATGAAAAAAAATGCAACCTATATGATCTGCCCGAAATTTATCGGGCAGAATAAAAATTTCTGAAACTGGTGAAATTCTTTCAAGCATCCTGGAAAACACTTCTCAGGAACTCTAAAGTGCCAAAAAAAAAAAAGCAGCATGAAAAACAAATCCTAAATTTCCCCATGCTGCCCAAACTTCTTGTGTAGTTTTGAAAACCTCTCAATGTGAACAATTCAACATAGGTTTAAATTAAGCCCATCACATTATTTTGTTTATCTCCTTTGAACATCTCAAGGGTTATTTTATTCATTATATTTTAGTTGTTTTGATCCCCAAATCAAGAAAAGGTTGAATGGAATAAAAATATCACTACTAACCCTTGGTGTGAATCCAACATTAAACCTAAATAACCTTTAACCTTAAACAAAATATTCTTAAAATTAAATTTTAGGTTTCATTGTTCAAAAGATTTTTAACTTAAGCCAAAATAATAAAAAAATTATAAATTTAAGCTTAAGTGTGAGGCCTAAGTGCTAAATTTTTAACCCCAAGCTCCAAAATGTTAAAATATGTCCATTTTGGCATTCCATACCCAACACCCATCAAAATGTCTTTAGGTTGAACCATGAGCTAAACAAAACTTTCCTAAAACCCAAACTAGACTTGCTTCCAAATATGTCCATTTGATATTCCATACCCAACACTCATCAATGCACATGTGACCTAAAAACAATATCCAACATTTTATGTGGCTGAATGAAGATAGGAACCCTAATTCATTGTGTAGTAGCTGATGTTATAGCTATTGTGTTTCAAGGACATCAAAAGTTCAATTACTTGTTTTTATGTTTTTGGCTTTGTTTGTTGCTTTGCAGGTTATTATGGAGTTGTTTAGGTGAGCTAGTTTCGGTGATGGAGCGGGATCCTTGTTGTTCAATTGAAAAACTTTATGGGGAGTGTGAGTCATGGTTCTTGGAAAAAATTAATGCCAAACTTTCAACAGGATGGAGGGAGTTGGACAAGAGGTAACTATGTGAAATTTGCTAAGGAAAAGGAGTGGGGGGCAATTTTTTTCTTTTGGGAGTAGGAGAAGCTAAGTTTCGATTTTGCTCGTTAGGAAATGTGGCATTTGTTTGGATTTGGATTGTACTAAGTTGGGGACGAAAGTACCTATGGATTTTACTTTTCTTGAACATGGTGCCTAATCTTCCATTGTGCCAAGAACGTCAAGAAGGAATTAGGACGTCTAAAGTTTACATTTTAGGGACCAAAACAAGGGAACTTATGAATAAGTGTAGGATCTCAGGAACGGTTGTAGTGGTAACCATCATTTTTGATAGTTTGGGAGGTTTTAATGTGAATGTGTAATGTGGTCATTCTGAGAAGAGAGTACTTGCGATATAGTGGGAGCTCCAAGGATTTTGGAACAAGAGGATACTATGAGGTGTAGCTAGAAGATCACATCCACATGTTTTGTTTTTAGTCTCTATCCAATTTCTAAGAGAAACCATGTTGGAGTTGCACTTGTGGGATTTTTGTTGTTGAAGCATGAGTTGCCACAGTCATTAGACAACTAGTTAGCTCCTTGAGAGGAAATCAAGAGAGGTTTAATCCCTTGAGGTCCATAGAACTAGAATAACAAAGTTTGATGACTGGAAGGATTTAAATTTAGAGATAACACTTGTAGTGACCTTCTTTCTGTTATATGGAAATTCCAACAAATCTTGTTACATTTGTATTCAGAATGTTTGGGATTTCCATCCCAAAATCATCATACCCTTTCTTTTGGTGACACACCATCCATTGAAAGCAAGTTGCGACTTAATTGTTGTGCAACTAAAATGGGGAACTTAACAATATACATAGATTTTGTGGTTTCACATTACAAAGCAAACAATTTCATATCAATATTTTATTTAATGATAGTCCCTACTACAAACATTGGTAGCAAACCCAAGCAATACAACAAACCTACAATCCTACGAATTCATGCTAAGATCGAATCACTTTGGATTTACTTTTTAGAGATATCTTGGTTTTTTTCATGGCATTTAAATCCAACATTTTACAACCCAATTAACCTTTGAACCACATGCACCCAATCAAGATCATGAATCTTTCAATATCCCCCTATTAATTCCCACATCCTAGAAGCTTGGACAAGTGAAAACAAATTCGCTTAGAAACCTCAATAGGTTACATTTTCACATTTTTGCAAGATTTACCCCACTAACATACCCATGATGTCCAAAGGAAAATAAAATCCCATTGAAAATGCTTATGTATAAAGGTATTCATTTCCTTCAATAGATATCCATTTACAACCTAAAAAAATGCATGAGTTTCCTCAAATACACTAAACTTGAAAAAGAGATTGTCATTACAAACCAACTATTTCAAATCCCCTAATGATATCATTATGTCCTTATGAACCCCTATTGTTATATGCATGTACACAACCTAGTTCTACACTTAGTTATATTTCTCCATGCATAGGGAAGATTTTTTGAAAATTTGAACACCATGATAGTTGATGGATTAATGATCATTCACATTTTTACACACCATCCATACAAAGTTCACACAAGAAAATGAATTCACTTAGCTTGAACATGATTTGTTTTGAAAACCATTGCCTTTGAAAATCCAATGACCATGCCTTAAATCCTTGCTTTCAACCACATATTGCACTTCACTACAATCCACATATAAACCAATCCCCATCCTTTCATTTTCCTTCTCCATCAAGAACAAAGTTACATAATAAATAAGCATTAACCATGCACACCACACACAAAGATTTCACAACTAAACAAAAAATGTTCCATCAACATTAAATAGAAATGTCATCGCCATAAAAAACCTACAACACATAAACACAACAAACAAACCATGCCAATAACAAGAAACCTTATAAATTCTTTGTTGTTTGCATCCACATCTTCTTAAACAAAAGTGACCTATCATCGTGTCCTTTGGAATTTTTTTTGGTCTTTGATGTTTTCATGCCCATGACATAACCTACTTACACCTACCTCCTTATCTATTTATGTCCTACCTTTTTACCTAGCCCAGTTACCTACTTGCCTACCTATCTTGTTATAGGTAAACAAGTAAGTAGGTAAGGAAGAAAATAAATAAGTAGGTAATTAAGTAGGAAGGCTAAATAGTAGGTAGTAGGTATTAGTTGTTAGTAGTTAGAATGTAGTAATTACTAATTATTAATTATTAATAGTTATTAGTTGTTGGTTGCAATTTTTTTTTAAATTATATTTTTGTCTTCATTTTCAATACAAACAAATGCACTAAAACATAAAAATGCAAGTTTTCATTCTAGATGAACCAACAAAAAAGTCTTAACCCAAAAGGTTAAATCCAAAACAAAATTAAATTACCTGCTTAGGCTTATTAGCTACCTACCTATTTAAAAAATAAAAATATTCATAATGTTGATGGACAAAAGTATTCTCTTTTTATAAATACATGTACATAAGAATCTCCTTATTCCTATGCATGCATGTTCAAACTAGTGTTGGGTAGATATCCCAAAAATTAGGATATCCATCCTGAATATTTGTCCAAATATCAAAAATGATATTTAACAAATATCATTGTGGGTGATATCTAGGTCAATATCCAAAGTGTTGAATATCACCCATCATGATAGTCGACATTTTAATATTTTGAAACTATGTTGGATATCAAAGATGTTGATATCTAGCTTGGATATTAGGTTTAAGGCCAAATATCAAGGTTAATAATTATTGAATAGGTTAGGATACTAATTAAGTTAGGTTTGTAACATTAGCTATTAAATTTTTTTAAAAAATGATCCATTTAGGGTGACCATAAATTCCCATAAAATTTTAAACCTATTATGGGGACATATTTTTAGAGGTTTCTTCAAAGTTAGAGTCAATAATATTTATTACAATGGCTATACTTTATAAAAAAAATTAATTCATGATTTTTTTTTCCAATTTTTTTTAGAAAAAAAAATCTATGACAAAATATTCCTTTTAAAAAATGGATATAATTTTTGGAGATTCTTCAAACAAAAAAACTAGGGCTCAACTCAATTGGCAAATAAATTTTTGAATTTTTGATATCCGAATCTATTGATATTCGATTAATAAATAAAAAATGGATATTTGGGAACATTAATATCCGGGTCAGATTAAAAATGTGAAAATTTCATATTTAACCAAGATATTTAAATTTGAAAATAAAAATAATAATGAAATATCATTATCTGATAGACAAAAGAAATGCATATATATTTATTTGACAAATATTCCCAAAAAATGATATATGCCCACCACCAATTCAAAATAAACATAATCTATATATTGAAGTTTAAAAGAGAACTGAATTAATGCTTGTGCTTGTTACTTCAAATGAACAAAAATATAAAAGATTCAAACTCACTTCCTTAGGTGGTTCCTACTAATAACCAAAGTAATTATCTAGCGCCAATTCATATATGGAACACGAAATAATAACTAAAATAGTTACTTAATATTAATTCAAATATGAAACATCAACTAGTCATTAAAGTAGTTACCTCATTCAATAAGAATCGAACTAATATATTAAATAATATGTAGTTAATTAACAATTATATAAATTTTAACTTAATATTTACAGAGGTCAGATTTATATTTAATACATGTTAACAATTAGTTAATAAAATGACTATAATTAACACCTATAAAAATCAAATCTATATTTAATACATGTAAACAAATAATTATGTCACATGCCAACACTCATTAGTGACCAAATTTGTTGCAAATGATACCATATATATATGGTGAATCAAAAGATGAAATTATATTTGTTGATTTTTTTCCATCCAAATTTTGCTAAGATGTCATTGTTGCTTGTAACTATGGTCACATGTTTTGATTACATAATTAGAAATATTTAGTTATACGTGTTGCATCTCTTGCATCTCTTTTCTAATGTGGGTAGATATTGAATGCATATGTGCATAATAACAATAAAACCCATATTTGGAGAATTGTTAAAGTTCCCATATCAAAAGGCTTCTCATTACTACAAAAGTTGATATGTTGGTTAGAATATACAAGAACTCAAAGATTGCAAAACATTTAGACATTAATGCACCCCCTGGGTTTATTAAATGTTATCAAGGTGATATTATAAAGAGCCCTACCAATTCATAATTTTGTAATGATATCAAAATTGAAAATACAATTTTTAGATCCAACGATTAAAACAAATGTGGGAGTTTTAAGATGGGATCAAGTTTCAAGCTCTTAAGTTGGGCTCACAATCATGTCAAATTGCACAAAACAAGAAAAGAAAACAATCAATGTAATTTGGAACCAAAATGTGCATGAACAAGACACAAGGCAATTCACATTCATAAAACACGCACCATAACCTAAGCTTGGTGAGGAGGCATGAATTGTTCATTCACATTCATAAATCAAGAGCTAAAAGAAATGTAATTAACCATTGTTTAGTTCACATGGTTAACATTATGTTTAATTCCAAAGTTTCATGAACAATTCATACTTATACCACAATGTTTATTATATATTATGTAGCATGTTAATTAATTTAAAGATAATACAACAAGTATAAAATATTTAAATCATTTAAGTTACCATTTTAGCATTGTTTATGGACTATTTAAACATTCTTTAACCAATCCCAAGCTGCCAAGTCCACTTGTTAGGTCTCCCAATCAAGATTTTTAGGATGCACCCCAAATTCATTAATTAATGAATGTACTTTCACCACTCTCCTCCCTATACTATATGTTATAGTTCCCCAAGGGGCTACATTGATTGAAATGACATTTTTTTCTTAAGACCTCAAAAGTAAAAGTTTTAAAACTTAACTATTAGAATATGTTACCTAAACCATCATAATATTCCACCCAATCGGTTATTGGGTGGATTTCCCCATCACCCATGGTTTGTACAAAGTTGTACATGATTGTACATTCATTGTGGACCACTACAATTTCACTATAGTGGATCATGTTGTGTAATATCATCACCTAGCATTTTAGTCAAGTCCAACTCATTAACTATGATTCCCATCACTTTGGAAGTTCATAACTTTCTTATTTCACCTCTAATTGAAGAACTTTCAAAAGAAAGTTTTAGCCTTTAAAAACAACTTTCCAATGATGTGGATCAAGCCTTCAAATTGAAGTTAATTTGATGTCTCTATCAAACAATTTAGTTGTTAAGAGTCATTTTGGTTTCATTCCATTGTTTTAAATGGTCATAACTTATGTTTAGAATCTTGGATTTGGTCCAATGCTACCCTAGTTTTGTTATCTAATATTCAAAACATTTACTTTAATGGTTTAAGGAGTGCCCAAGTTGAATAAGGTTTATTAACTCAAATTAGGCTCCAATTCAAAACATTTCAAGATTTCCAACTTCCAAAGTGAAAGTTGATTTGGGAGTCTTGGAAATGCCTCCTTTTGACTCCCACACACCTCCACTTCATGTGCGAATGTGTTTGCATTCATTCGCATTCACTTCATGTTTCAATCCCCTATTTAACATGAATCCAACTTTGAAGTTCATTCAACTTCCTTTCATTTTGATGATGACATTTTGTTGCCCATCTTGGGAATTGGTTACACACTAAAGTTAAGGTCATGACATTTATCCCCACTAAAAGGAAAGGTCAATGTCTTCATTGACAATATAAAGAACTATGTTGAAATCCCATGCATTTGAAATATTTAGAGCTTTTTTTGAAAATGATTAACCATTCAATTTATGATTGGGTTTTGGTCATAATGGACACCTATGGTTGAAAAATGGTTTAGTCATTAAAGATGGGTGCCATTAGACAATTATAAGTTGCAAAAGACACCGTATCATATGGAAGTTGAATCAACAATATTAGGCCTTTACAATTACATTCCATTTTCTCACCCTCTATCATGAATAATCATTAGTATTATGTGGACCCCATGTAGCCTATGTGGAACTTGACTTTGCAATTGAATTTGTGACTATGTTATGGATATTCACATGACTTCAAATACTTAATTACGAAACCTAACTTACTTACCTACTTACCTACTTAAGTAAAATAATAAATCTAGGTAGGTAATAGGTACCTATCTTAGCCTAAGCTAATATCAGACCTACTTAGCTAACCTTACCTACCCTACCTTAACCCATAGGTTGCAAGTATAATGACATGAACGCCTCACCTTCAAAAGGATAAAGTAAATCCTTAATTAACCATTTTTACACCACACCTTTGTAATGTGTAGATTTTGTCAATTTCTTAATGTCACATCTTGTTACATACATTATTTTGAACCTATCAAAGATGAACTTGACATGGAAATCATTTGATAGACATGCTATAGGCACTTCTTGCAACATGGAGACATTAGAGGCAAGTTAGACAATCTAAAGCTTTTAATTTGTGCAACATGCAAAAATGACAATCTTTTACTTTGATATTATCAATTGAGAAACATGGTTAATTCTCTGTTCCATGGTTGTGTCCTTCATTTTGAAGAAGAGGATAGGTTTGAATGTGCCTCATTTTGAAGCTTTAAGAAAAGAAATTATATGACCACATTGGGTGGGTTTTTCAACAAATCCCATCACCCATACATGGTGAATTTTAATGTTTCAAAGATTCCAAGTATGTCACATACAATGTGAAGCCTTATTACTCACCTCATCCTCAATCCATTGAATTCCTAAAAATTGAAGGTTTTAATGTTATGTGGCATAATATTGTTAGAATAGAGCTAAGAAACATTGAACCTCATTACACAACCATGTAAATTTACAATTGTTGGAAATGCACCATTTTTTGGCAAGGCAAGCCAAATTGATGGCATAATACTTCCTTGTTATGACCATCATTCGAGCCACATAATGTAAATCAATTCAATCATAAAATATTCTAGTTTTGCTATTCAAATGATATCCACATGTGTGTTGGTGGAATTTAAATATGTTCATTAGTGAAGGTGTAGTGAAAGGTAAACCTCTTACACCTTTCAATTGGTGTGTTCAATGTGGCATTGTGCTAACACCAATTGACATTGATTTACTTGAAGATGATGGATTTTGCCTTGTGAAAATTGAATTAGACATTGGCATCAACAACATTGTGTTTTTTCACATACCCTTTGAACAAGGTTCCCTTCCTACTATGACCTCCCCTATTCCTGAAGGATCCCCTCTTGGCCAAGAAGAATATCCAACCATATGGGATGGCAAAAACATGCATTGTTGCCTAATGAATAATGGGCATAATGGTAAGGTAAAAGTTGTTCAACATATATAATTGTGCATTCAAGGGTGTTTGGCACTTACTCCTCTCTTCACTGGTTGTCAATGCACACTCGATATATGTTGTGACAATTTGTGTTTACCCATAATGGACTTGCCCTTATTTTGGCCTCATGGTTGCTTCCTAGCATTGGCAGGGGGGGGGGGGAAGTATATGTCTTTCAAGCACATGTACTGTATCTTTGTGGTCCTCCTTTCTGGTGTCCTAACTAGTTGTAGGCATCAAACTACATGGAGCAAGATGGAGGTCTGGGAATACCTTGCCCATGATTTGGACCACATTTGATCTATGTTTTACCTATATCCATGTAGGTTGCTATTCATTTTAAAGGGACATTTTGTAAATTTTGGTATCATAGTTTATATTCCTATCATTGTTAGTCATCCATTTTGATGTCCACTATGAGGGAAACAAGCTCTATGAAGACATTTGCATTTTCAAATGTACACTTCTCTATATGTACCTAGCATTAAATAGACAACTATATTATCATTCTAATTTTTAGTGTGCCAGGTTTGTTGTTTGCATTTCCCAAATTGTGTTTGTTACAAGACTATTCTCCATGTAAAAAGGTTTCTTTGTATGCTAACTCAATCCATCCACCATTTGATTAAAGTGGTAGTTTTGAAAATGCTTAAATTATTGAATACATATGCATAAAATATTTAAATGGTGTAAATTTGAGGTGTTTGTACCAACACATCATATCAGGGTCTTTCCAAATAACCTAGATCTAGGTCAGTCATTGCAGGTAGCCCCAAAAACCTCATTTTTTTCTGTCTGCCCATGAACCATTAGGGCATACCACAAATAATTCTTTGTTCATGGGAAATTTTACTGGCAGCCCAAACTCCCTTATATTTGTGACCATAGCTATAGCTCTCAGTGGAAATAGGAGATGGTAGCACCATCCAGGTTCATACCGCTTTCAATTCATAGATGTCCTAAACACTGAAATTTTGTTGTATACAATGAGCATACTTCTGGCAAAATCATGTGATATAATATGCACAATTCTTTCTAGGGTTTTCTGTTTCAGTGCCTGGGGAAGTACCCCACTTAACACAACAAATCTCCACCGAGGTTGTTATGTCAAACTAATACCAGATATCACAATTGCCGGAAGTGGCTCAAAATGATTGATCAGTTTCAAAACATGCACACACACACTCTTGTAATTGTGTCTTTGGTGGTTTTGAACATGTTGTATCATACTCCTTCTGTACTCCTTGCAAACTTGAAGAACAGATCTTATGAAGGGGGAGAACTACTTCTACCTAGGTGGAAGGTTGGCAGTTCAGATTGGTGAAGAGAGACTAGAGAACAAAATAGTAAGTCTTGCAGAAACCTTTTGTCAATTTTCAGTCACTCAGAGAGAGGAGCATGGCAACACCACGGCAAATCCAATGGTCAGGTGATGCCTTTGTGGGCAGCTCCACGTTGAAGACAAAATTGGAGGAGTGTCCAGTTGTTGCAAGCACACCCCTTCTCTCTGTTGTCCTGTACAATGGGCACATGTAACATGCCTGTACTATCTTCTTTGACATTTCTGTTGGGAGCAGCCACAGCATTGGTGCATTCGAATGCAGTACCTAGCATGTCACAATAATATCATGCTGAGAGTTAGACAAATTGTGATCCAAATTCATCAGTTTCCTGGGCTAGAAGTGGCAAGCTTATCATTCAGTGATTGACCTTTTCCAGACCTCGAGTCTGAGCTCTGTAATGCAAATTGGGCTCCTACTTGGGTATATATATCATCAGGCTTAGAGTCTTGTGTCACTATGTAGCATTGTTCAAGAGCATTACTTCTGTTGAGGTTCAGTTAGAACTCGAGGTTGGGGATGCTAGGATCAGGCAGTTGGGGGTTGAATGAGTTCAGGGAATCAGACGTGAATTCAACCTTAAATTTTTCTGCATATTAATATTCTGTTTGCTAATTGAGTGAGTGCACTCTGAGAGTGTTGAATTGTTGCAGTTACCTTATCAAAGGACTCTGCTAGCATCATGTGCTCGTTGTCCCAGCGAGCACCCTCGAGGAACATTCCATAGATGTACACTCCATCTTCTGGTCTCTTCTCATGATCTCCTTGCTCTGGCAAGCAAATGAACTCAAAGCAGATGGTGTCTATTGGAATTCTGTACTTGCGTGCAAAATTCTGCAGAACTCCTGTCAGGAAGGCATGTGTGAAGAAGAAGCCACTGAGCCAGAATTTCACAGATGGGCCATTGTCCATCCAACTTTGGAGCATGTTGAGCCGATCCATCAGATCATTGAAGTAGCTGCTAAGTGGTTTCATTGTTGGGTAGCTGACTGGGGCCCATAGAACTGGCATCTTTGATGTGAACATGTTCTTTGCAAGTGTCTCAATGTCAGATGACATCACAACGAGCCCTTTGAGTGCCTTCTGCAGAGTAGCCAAGCTAGCCCTTATCACCTGTATGGATGAACAAGCCCTTTCAAACACAAGGGAGAATATCTGGTGCTGAGCAAGAGTGAGCAAGACCACACAATGTGTGAAAGAAATTTGTAGAAGTGACAAGGTCCTATACCACTAAAGTCTAAAGAACATGTACCACATACATCTGTTAGGCGGTTGAAGCGGACCATCTCCTGCACAAGAACAGAGTTCATGCTCTCTTCATACTGGACTGGGTACTTGTAGCGAGCAAGTTCTAAATTGAACGGTGGCGGCAGCCTCTTGTTCATGTCCATTACAATATCAAGAAGTAGCTCCTCTCTGCTGCGACTGCCTGCAATTCTACTTTGGCTCTGTTGCTCCACATACAGCACATACAATGTGGACTCAGCTCACCTAAACTGATGTGGTTGCTTGTACAAGATGTAAAATGCTCTAGATCCCATAACAGGAAGGGCTGTAGCAGGGATCAACATCCCAGAGTGCAGATGCATTTTGAGGAGAGGGGGGAGCTGGGCAGAGAGCAGGAATCAGGGTTTAGGGGTGCCAGAAGAAGTACTTGGGTGGAAAGGATTGCAGTAAGGAGCTGGTTCACTTCTTGGTTGTCTTTTGTAATATCAGCGTTTTGGTGCAGACCAAAAGCCTCGGGCATGGCAATCAATGGAAACCTCTTGATGTGCTCAATATAATCCTCGTACTCACAATCTTCGGGAACCAGGTAGGCACCAGAATTGGAGAGGCTGTACGAATCATGCAGAATGTTGGGTTGATAGATCACTGAAAGAATGCTTACAAGTGTTCTCCGGTCATGGGCATCAGTCACTCGCCCTCCATAGTTACACTCTCCCGTTAGATAAACCAAGGCCTGCATAGATTGTTTCTCTGATCATGAAGTGGCTCGTAATGAGTTCTCTCCAACCATGCATTTCCCCAGTACTGTGTTTCAATTTAGTCCTCTGAAGTATTTGAAAGCAAGTGATGGCTGACAAATAAAAAATTTCATTGAGGAAGTTGAAAAATGAGTAGAAATATAATAGTACCTTGAATGGGACACTATCTGGAAACTCAAGAAGAAAGGACTGCAATTGTCGCAAGCTTATCTTCAGGTCAGGATCACTGAATTGGTAGGGTATGTTCCAACCAAGAGGCCCAAACTTGACTCGTTCTTGGACTGAAGCGTGGAAGAAGCACAGCCCAAAAACCATCTTGCGCCAGGATACACCTATCTCTCCACCCATATGGAAAAACTCTGGATCACTTATTGGATAGGTGAGGTAGCTCTGTAGAGACAAAACAGTGCATCAATCAGAATTGGAGCTGTAAAGCCCAGTTTTATAGACTGCTCAGAACATAATGCCTCCCTCTTTGGACTTCAGTTAAGGATCTTGGAATCAGTGTCTTTACTTGCAACATATTGGCCCGCAAGCCCTTGGGAGCCTCATTAGTCATCTTCACTCCATTTTGCAGAATGGCCACAGGGAACTGATCAGATGGATAGCTTGTGAGCCAGAGCCGGAATGAAATGTTTGTTCCCTCAGGTGTGAAATTCTCACAGATTCTTTCAAGTGAGGGCATCCATGATGGTGCAAGATGACAGTTTTGCAGCACAACCCAATCTCCTGTTCGCAGCCCAGATTGGATCAGCAAAGCTGCTTTTGGTCCTTGTCCTTGACCCAATGAGATAGTATTGACCTGCAAAACAGAGACAACAAACTTAAGCTGTGGGACCTCATCATTGAACATGTAAAAGTTTGAACAAAACTTCTGGAGCATGTCCATCTTGAAGCAGCCCAGATGAATAAAAAGGACATAGTGTCTGCTGCCAATACAAATGATGGGCTCTCAACCATGCTGAACACACTAATTTTTTAAAGTGGTAGACATCTTCTAACAGCCATAATCAGGATCATGTCACAGCCTAATTCTTCTATTACTTTGATTTCTTGGACAGGTAGACAAGGGTGAGAGCTCATCCTTCAGATCACCACATTCTTTACACATTCTGACTGTATGCACACATGAGTATCAGTGTCATACCACGTGCTTCCCCTCCTCAGAGAATTTGAGCAATGCAGCCATTGGATCAGAGCCAGCAGAGAGCATGAAAATGAGGGGAGTGAGTGCATCAGAGTCTCCATAAGCACTTGTGAGGTCAAAACCTGGGGGCTCCACATATCTCTGCCCCATTGCTTCTAGCAAGAAGCCACTTACAGCACCCACAAGCTTGTCCGGTCGCAGAACACGGACTACCAACAGCATTTGGAAATTGCTTAGTTTCTCTGCCCACTCTGCAGGAAGGTCTTCATAGTAAGGCTCCTGAGAAGCATAAAAATGGCTCCAGCTGGAGGCATCCTCAGTGAATGACCTCTCCAACCCCTAAATGCAGCAGTCAATATGAAGCAGCATTAGCAAACAACTATCCACTTATCTAGTAGATTGCTCTGCTGTTATTTTGGCTCCAGAGATGGCATGGCAACTGGAAAATATTTCCATTCAAAGCATTACTCCAACAACCTACAAACAGGGTCTTCTGGATATTATAATATACGTAGCTAGTAAACATTTCATGTTTATAACCTTCAGCCAAACAAGCAGAATCAGAGAAGGAAATGGTAGTGTGAGATTTTTCTCACCACAAAAGATGCCAACTTTGAAAGTTGAACCATTTCATTCCAAAGCTTGTCTGACAACCATGCTGATGGGTTGGCCTTGGTGGTCTTCTCTGTTGATACAGCACCGGACAGTAGGAAATTCCACTCTTCTATGTCCAATTTGCCTTGTCCCCTAAGGTTAGTGATACATATTGAGAAGGTTAGCAGCAGCTTGTCCTTTTGAAACAGGCTGCGTGCAACATTGCAGTACAGCAGATATGTGAAGAAATCATTCAATGCACTGATACGAGTATCAAGGTCTGCAGACTTGTTGGAGGCTTCCATCCCTGAAATGAAAAGTTGCAGGTACCTGTGAATACCACCAGTTCAATAGAGTTTTTTTGGAAGATCCTCGTGTTCCTTCACATCACATTCATAGTACATACTGTGAGCAAATCTTGTTCTCAGCACAAGGAGTTAAAAGCTTACCATGACAGAGAGTACTGGTACATGGGATCAACATTGCAGAGTTCAGAGATCATGAAGAAGAGTGCTGAAACATGCTTTGCAACAGGTATGTAGCCCTGACGAGCCACATCAATCTTAGCTTCTGTCACAACAGCAGTTTTCTGTTTTTCTGCAATCTCCACAGAAAGAGCTTTTGATGATGAGATGGTATTGATTGCAGTTTCATCTTCCAGAATGTTCCCTTCTGCACTTGACAGCACCTGAGTCCACCCCTCCAAATATAAACAGCTTTGTGGTACAAGTCTTTATCCATTTTCCATCTAGCAACAACCTGCCCTTTATAAATTCTAAAGAAACTATCTTGCCAATAATGTTAACTATACAACATACGCTCAATATTGGGGACTGCTCAACATTTTCTAGTTTATTTTGGGCGACAATTTATACTTAAGCCAAAATTGTGTGAAGATCGCAAACCAGAATAATTTGATCTTCAGTCTCACTGAGTTGCCTTGCATTCTCTGCACCGCGGATCACCAGCTGTGTTTTCTCCTCTTCCAGATCAGGGCGTTCATGTTTCACTACTTCACCTAGCAACTGGTCTTCTAAACCTTCTGGTGTGATCATAAAGTTCAGTAAGGTGACCTTGACAGCCACCTGCACTCAACTGCTAAACATTACATCTGTTCCCAAGCTTGCAATATAGAGCTCAGTTCACCTAATTTCCTAGTCAGGTGGCCAAAACATGGAAATTGTTGGAAGTGCTCCTTACCTCAGGAAAGTAATGTGGATTCCGCAACTTGGTTGTGATATAAAAGCGGAATTTCTTATTATACTCAATGGTGTTGTCACCCAACCGGATCTGCAAAGAACCCCCACTCTTGAAGATAGCTTTGATAAGCAGTGGTTCTAATGTGGGGTCCAGCTCTTCTAGCACATTCTCTAGTAGGAGTGGGAACCCAAACTGGATGCAGCTCTCCAGCTTGCGCACAAAGTCACTGTCAGACAGTTTCATAGTCTGCAGGTTGAATTTCTTCTCCTTGTTCTGCCAAAATTCCAAATGCACCTAAGCAGATGACAGAAGGGATGAGGGACAAGTGATTCTAGAGAAGAATTAGCTCCAGTCATGCAATGTGAACTTGTAATTTGAGGTTTTGGATGAGAGGATGGTGGTCACCCGGATCCAGTTATTGGCTTGTCCCTGAGGATCGATGAGCAAAGGCCAGCGCCTGGCAACACTCATGATGATTGCATTGTCAACAGAGAAACTATCATTTGGGAGGCCATCAATGACCCAGTTGCGGATTGTCACAGGATTCCCAAGCACATTTGCCAAGGAGAAGTCGTCTGAGCAGGGAATGTTTTTTTCTCTGCACACTTTTTCCCAATGTTTCAAGGCTGTCTGTCGATAACCCAGATTGACTGCCCCAAGGTAGGCAATGTATCCAGAGGAAAGAAGGACATCCCCGAGCAAATTTTGGTACACTACACTCATATCTGCCTGTACTTTTGTCCACCTCACTTTCTCACCACCCAGTCCATTTATCAGCTGACTTGCTCTTGCGAGTTTCTGCAACCAGGTACATTGCTGACCCAGTGACTCACAGAGTTCGGTCAAGAACTTGTGGATTAGAAGCTCAAAAAGCCATATTTTCTCCACTAGAAGCTATTACCACTCAGAAGAGAAACTGCTGGGCTGAGGAGATAACTCTCTTGGACAGTTGATGATGTCTGAGAAATTCTTGACCAGAAAATTACACAAAAAATAAATCTACCACAACCAGTTGACTCATCAAAGTACATGAAGAACTTCAGCCAGCAGTCATACATTTTCACAGTTGAGGACTTCCCTTTCCAATGCTGCCTTTTCCTCTCCCTTCTTGTCCAACTGCTCTTGAAGTCCTGCCAGCTTATCTTCAATTGCTTTCAGAAACTCTTTCTTCAGAGCTAATGCAGCCTGAAGCCCTTCAAATTCCATAGTAGCTGCAGCCAACTTTGCCTTTTTGGGTGCAACTATCTGCATGGATAAGAAAAAACCATTAGAGCCTTAACATATCATAAATTTCACTGCTTGGGACCAACTTTTGGAAGTTGTTGTCTTAAGGATGGACTTTTATGTGTTTAAGTTGTGGTCTCCAAAAGTAAAGAACTGAACCTTGTTCACTTTGTCATAGCTTTCCATGGCTCGTACCCAACAGCAAAGTCCATAAGCAGCTTTTGATGCCTTAAGCACCACAGCAGGTTCAAAGTTGGGGTCTGAAATGTAAGGGTGGATTTTTTCCATTAGGGCAGCTGGCATGTTGTCCTTGTCATAGGTCTTAAGTGAGGTCAAAAAGCCAGAGTCTGCTAACATCTGCTGTGCCGGGCCCCAAAAATCTTCCATCTTGCTGCCAGGTTTGTTGGGATCTGGAATTCTTCGAGATTTCACCTGCCCAAGAGCATGGCAAATTGGCTGTCCAGCTACAGCCCAGCTCACTAGCCAAGAAAGCAGCTTCTAGATTATCAAAAACCTTAACAACTTCCACATTGGTGTTATCAATTCCAGGGTTTGTCATATAGTTGACATCCACCCAACACAGGAAGATATACAGATAGTGTCTCCTGAAATCTCTTCCCTCTTTTGTGTTTGTGTTTGGGACAGTAGTAGCATACCCCCTTCATAATGCAACAGGCCTCCATCACGAGCTTTACAGTAGCGGGTGGATTCTTCATTGCTTTCACTTCTGTGATGTCAGCTTTGGTGAGAGTATCAAGTGCAGCAAGTGCAGCCTCTAGCATGGGCATTGCCTGTATCACAAGGCCAGCTGAAAATGATATACACAAGTTCACTAGAAGCCTAAGTGGTGTGCATGTGATGAAGAGGAGACAGAGAACTGACAAAGTCCCTAAACCATGCTCAGCCTTTACAAAGTGCAGCAGCATGTTGCTTTCACTACTCAGGGTAGATGCAGTTTATGAGATAAAAGATTAAGTTCATTTCATCAGATATGTCATGCACTATGGAGTGTCTGCTTGCAACAGCTTTTGCATATCAACTTTACGCATGGTGATAGACATCTGCTTACCACAGCAAGTTCCCCCTCACATTCATCTTTAATGGCTTTTGCTTCCATAGCTTTCACGTGGGCCGCAGCTTCCTCTGTCTCCACAATGCTACGAGTTGCTTGTGCATCCTTGGTCTCAGCATCAATTGCCTTAAGCAACATGTTTGTGTCTTCAGCAGTTTTGATCAGAATTGGTTGTAATGCAACAAGTGACTCCTTCATGACAGTCACTTGTGATTCCGCAAAATACAGTTTTTCCAACCCCATCTGCATAGTAAGATCCTTCAGCTTCACCCTCAAAGAGATGGTGAATGGACATTATACTGTCCATTGGAACCTGAGCAGGAAATGTGAATTGTACCTTATATCTGGTTCTGATGCTATCAATTTCTTTCCGCTTCTTCTGGAGAAGGTCTTTGTATGTGGCAAGGAGCTCCAGATATGATGTGGGTGTAACATATATGAACCGCTGAGCTTCTTGCAGAAATGTAACTGCCAGAGTTGCGGCATGTTGGTGAAACAACATGCACATGTCCCTAACTGGCTCTTGAAGACTCTCATCAATATCAATCTGTAGATACCCCATCCAAATATCCATCAGCTGAAATTACTTTGGCCCTCCAGAATCTCTGTATTTCATTTCAATCTAATACCTTCATTATGAGGTGCCAAAAGAACATGGGCATGAACTGATGGATTTGATTGGAACCATGCGATTGACAATACAATTCCTTGATGATAGTTTCCAGCATAAAAGTAATGTCTGGGCTTTTCTCTCATACAAATGTTCAAAAGCATCTGACCTGAGCTCTCTGACTTCAAATGAATGTATGGAGCTGTAGGATTTCATGTCAACTCACTGATGCCACAAAGTTGGTAGCAACTGAGCGGAGGGCCTCTTCTGGCCATTCACTGAACCAATCAATAGTGCAGCAGTTGACAAGAGAAGGAAACATCCGCAATCGAGTTCGGAAATTGTCTCCAAAGGGACTCATGCACATCACCATGTGTAAATTGGTACGGCACAGCTCTATGAAATACATGTAGAGCTCTGCAATGGAGCCATCTTTTCCAGCCTTTTTTGCACGAGTTCGGATCATATCCAACAATGGAACTATCTCATCCTTGGGGTAAAGATTTGGGACCTGAGAAGTAAGACACATAAGCATAGAAGGAAGGCCTCCTAGAAACCTGTTCCCAAATGCCTTCCAATGATCTTCTAGTATGCCAGAAAAGAAAAAGCTGCTACACTCACTATTCATGCTCTTCACCTGTCTGGGTAATCAATCTTGTAAGGGCCAGATTCATAGTTTCAACATTGACAATGTAGATCAGGTACAGACACTATGTATAGTGTATTAATGTTCCAGGCCAAAGATGTCCAAATAAGTTGGTGCTAAGAGTGACCTAACTACAATGTGGATAATACAGAATAGTGATTCTTACCTCCCCAGTATTCAGTATGTTGTTTATGTCCTCCAGAAATTGTTGCAGCTTCAGCTGTGTGTCACTGAAAATAAACACAGTTGGTGTATTTTCTGCTCCTGCTTTCTTCAGAACCACCTGTTCCAAGGGTCAGGGCAGTTTATTGTGTCATTAGTGAGTCAGGTTAGCATTAGCACTATTGAAGGTATTGTGCTGATGAGCCTCCATGATCACATCTGACTATCAGTATGACATTCACAAGGTCATAATGCTGTGAGCCTCCTAATCTGTCTACCAAGCATGTGTCACCTTGAGGTCCTCTTGCCACTCAAGTATGCCATAGAGTTTACTAATCTCCACTTGGAAGATCCCATAGCCAGCCATAAAAGTGGCCAACTTTGTGAGTGATTGCCGGCCACCGCCTCCAACACCCACTAGCAATGCATTGCCAAATGGTTGTCTTATGATGCGACTGATGCGCAGTACATGCTGAGCAGCATATGTAAAAAGGACCAGTAACATAGGGCTTCTAGTTTGTGCATTGAACTCTGCTAAGCCTTCCTCCAACACTTGCAAAAGTCTTCCATGGTCGCTTATCTCAATATACCTTTGACATAATCAATCATTTTAGCATGGATAAATGTCCCTAAAAAACATGCTGCAATGACAGCAGTCCTAAGTCATCATAAAGCACCAAAGATGTCAGATAGACCAAGCAGAAGTAGACTTGACTGCACAATGGGAAGGATTTTACTTTCTGGGTATTTCTGTCATGTCCATGATGTCACCATATGCAAGTTTCTTGTAAGTAGTATTCATACTTTCCATGTCTTCCGGCACACCATACACGTAGTTGCACGTGAGACTGAACTCATCCTCAACCTTTGCCTTCAGATACTTGAAGAACCATAACCGATCTTCATCATTGACTAGCCTGTCATGGAACACTCTCAGGCATTCATGACTCCATAGCTTCACCATTGTTTTCTTGCTATCCAATACACCTGCAAACATGCACATACCCTGGAAGACTTTGGACAAGTCCCGCATGTTATATGTGTAGTGTGACTTGGATGGTGTTGGAAGAAGCTCTTGTTGGATTGCTCTGTAGATACTGGTGGTAGCTGCCACCATAAGGCCTGTCATTCCAGCAACCTGTTTGTGACATTCTTCAGTTCCCTTCCCCTTTCAAATTGCAACCCAAGCTGGAACATCTTCTGAACTGCTATTTAGCTGTTTGTATTACTGATGTGTTGTAAAAATCATTTTCTCAAGACTGGAAAATGACTTGCTGCTGACTAGACCCTTACAGTGCAAATAACACAGGAAGTCCAAATGGAAGGGAGGTTAGTACATGCAAGTAAAATTTCCACATTTCTGCAGATAGTTGCATTCTTTGCAGATCTTGCAGAATGCATCTTTTCAACAATCCAGGTGGATAAGTTGCAAAACAGGGATGACTCTGATTGACTCTAACTGTGTCTCTAGGAAATAGGAAATCTTTAAGAGATGAGCCCCTTACATCATGTGGGAAGCGTGTCTTCCTTGCCCACCAATCAACTATGATGGTGAAGACAACAGTCAGACTGGCATTGTCAAAGTCAAGGATAGACAACACATTGTAGTGGCGCATGTAACGAGGAGTCACTGAGTTACGGCCCCCTCCTGGTGGTCCCATTGCCGCCACAAATTGGATGTTTATCAGCTGACGAAATGTATTGTCTTCTCTATCATACCTGTCCATGACTACAGGTTCAAAAATTAAAAATCATGTTCAGACACAGGGGCCCAAGATATTCTCATGATATATGCACATTGAAATAGAGAATCCCGTTTTGAGTACAAAATTTACCATCCACCATGATCCATCCACTGTCGTAAGATCTCAATGGGTGGCTGTGCCCCATAAGTCTCAATAGCAGGCATGTTGAGATCATCGACAAAGATGACACACTTTTCCTCAGGATATGGCCCATATACACCCCTCTTTCTCTTGTCCAGCTTACTATCAATTATTGCCTAGGCACACAAGCACAGTATTACACAATCTCCATGACACCAACAACATTATGAATGTCCAATGCAAGCATATGGATATTGAAAATATACATGAGGACCAATCATTGGCCTAAACACTATGCACTACACAGGCCCCTGCTTGGAAAAGACTCTCCATCTAGCTTTGGCCAGCCCAGGTAGAATATTTTTCACATATCCACTAGATGTTAGTGATGTGTTGCCTGACTTTGGAATGGTGAGAGAATCAATAGGAGTACCTGAGTCTGATTGGCATTTGTTTGTGCTGAGAAAGTCATCATTATAGTTCGATATAGATTCTTGTCAAGTGTAGAGCTAAGCTCGTTCTTTATGTACACAGTCTTTCCTGCAATATGCCTAGACTGTAAGTACAAATTGCAAAGTAAGCACACACTTTCTTTTTCCCAATATAACTGGAATACAACTTCACAAAATTTTCTTTCAAGTGGACCTTCAGAACTGGACGCACCAATGTATTTAGTCCCTGACCCAAGTTTCTGATTTCTAAATGGTAAATCAGTGTATACTGCAGCAAAGACAGAAAGGGCTCCAAAACAAGCCATGGCTCTTAGACCTTGCTGTGGCCCTCTCACTCACTGTACCAGTATCCATGAAGAGGCCAAGGTTACCTGTGCCCGTAGGACCACCAAACAGCACATGCTTCTGATGCTGCACAAGGACTATGAGCAGGAAAGAGTAGCGTGCTGTATCAACAGTGGGAACTATGATATCATTGTATGCGGCAGTCATTGCTGGAGGACGAGTGTCCACTGTCTGTATCCAATCTTTCCAAACCTGCTCAAGCTTCCAGAAACAATAGTTGTACACAGAGCCTGCTTCAGGATATGGAAGTGCCATCTTGAATTTGGGCTTTATAATCACTTGTCCGGCAGGAAGCTCAAAGCCAAGGTCATCCTCCAGAGCAAGCAGTCTGACACCTCAAAAGAAGTCCAGGCTGTTATCAATAACTGTGATAGTGAAATTGTTTCACACCGAGGCATCTACAAAAATTGACAAAAGGACTGAAGATAATTTTTCCCTTGGAACTATGACAGAGTCTGAGGAACAAGAGGTACCATTCAAAATTCTGAGAATATCTTATCTGTCAAAGAGAATGAACCCCTGCAGTGCTTAATCAGTAAAACCTAGACCCTAAAATCTAAACCTCTGTTGCATGCTAACATGCATATTTGAGGTGAGACACATACTTTCTCTGGATATAGTACCTGCGAAGAAAGATGTTGAATTTGTGCCTGCCTTCACTGTCAATTGATCCACCAACTGTCCAGACAAGAGCCATTGTGAACAAGCACTGTATCCAGATGTCTACATCACTTCCTGTTGGTGGAGTGAATAGGACAATTCCTCCTATTTGTGATGCACGCTGTGATGCTCGAGTACCAGTTGGGATGCGGAACTCATCCAACATACTCTCATACAAATTCAGTAAACTCTGTGCCAGGTTGATTGCTGCAGTTGGGATCAGCTCCCTGCAGTGTTTCTTTACAAAGTCAATGCAGGGAGTGATCAGCCATGTCAGCAGTGATTCAATCATTGGCAAAGCAGCCACGATTCCAGGGAAATTCTCCTTCATACGTCTGAGCCATGATGTGATCAAAGGCCACCATCCAATCTGGCTCGGCTCTACATACACCATACCACAGCGGCTCACAGTGGCAGGTGATGCAACTGCTAAGTCTTGAACCTGGGCCATGATGTAAGAACCACTCAATGCCAAGTGCAGGGGAGGACTCCACTTACTCTTCATGGTGTGATGGAAGGAAAGGTGCTACTGGAAACAACCCAACTGGAAACACATGAGTTTTAAGCTATGAATGAATGTGCAAATGATATGAGATTGGATGAAGTACGTCTTGGTCAGATGTTGTACCTCAAAAATCAAGTTCATTTGCATTGTCATTTGCACGATTTCACCACTCATTAGGCATAACTTTTTGTTGTCATCCAAGACTGTGTTCATGTTCTCAATCCAGACCTGTCACAGCACATGTAGTAACTACTAGGGATGGAAATTGTATTGCTCACAAAGGGACTGGGAACATTTCAACCCAGGAAGAAATAGGTTTTCAAGGAACTGACACATTGTCTTCCATCTACATTCTTTGTAAAGGGGATGATGGTTTTACTGCATCAACTGGGCCATCAAAGATGATCCATTTGCGATCAGGAGTTGTATCAACTGCTGCAATTCGAAACCATTTTGCAAGCACACCATCTGTCCATTCATGGGAGACAGGGTCAAATTGACCATACAGCTGCCCAATGTAGATTGATTTTGGGTTTATCACAAAGCACCTTGTTATCTCCTCAAGGCCTTCCTTATTCATGTCTGACAATGCTGCTGCAAGGATCCGATAAGCTTCGGTCTTGGCTCCATATGAGTACCCCACTAGCATAAGGCCATGTCGTACAAGAATCATCTCGTACAGCTGAAATATCTGCACACCTGAAAAGCACTTGAACAAACTTGTGTTTTGCATACCCAAACAGAATTCTAGTTCTGATCTTCAGAGGTAATGAACAGGTTGTGCATCTGCCTACCTTCTCCATGAACACTTCTGTGGGTTGAATGTTGCAGACTACACAGTTGGCCTCAATGGCAATGGTCATTTTTTTATAGTCAGGCTTTGGAAGAGATACACCTGGAAACAAATCTGTCAGAATCCCCTCAAAAAGTGGAATGTCATGAGCCAAAAACTTGGGAAGGTTTACATCTTTTAGGGATCTCAGCATGAGGACATCTTCCTTCTCTTCTGGAAACTTCTGCTTAACTGCACCTGCTGCTCGTAACACTGAGATCACAGCCCTCATACCATAGTCATAGTGGTTTTGGCTCGATAGCTGCTCACTGGGCAATGTGCACAAAGACATATAAGTTGATAAACTTCAAGGAAGAAGATAACTGGTTTGCTGGTCAGTGACTTATTATGGTATATCAACAAGCTAAAAATGTGAAATTTAGAGAACAACAACAAATTGAGCAAAAGGATTCCCCTTGGTGCTTCATAGGACTGGTAAGAAAATGTGTAGGCAACCTGCAAAGACGATATGTAGCAACAAGCTTGCAAGCGAGAGATCTAGCATCCAGATAACCAAAGGAGTATAATGTGATCTCTGAAATAAGAGCATAGTCTGGAACCATCATGGCTACAGTGCGGAACAAAGCCTTCAGGTTATCAGGCAGCTCAGAGCGGCCAGCATAACCAGGGTTCATTGTGATGAACACATTGCATGTCATTTTCAAGGTGAGGTTGACCCCTTCAAACTCAAACCTTTTGAGATTTGCTGCCTTTGCTCGCTGGATTGTTAGAATTTGCTGGGCTATGACACTCAGCACCTGCCTCATGGACAACACAGTGGCAGGGGGCTACAGTTTAGCACTGAAGCACTTTTTTGTTATAACATGGAATTTTCTTGACCATTACATTTTCACTATTTGAATTTCCCTGCTTTGGGCTTCATACATATGACTGTTTCTCAGTACCTCAAGGTCAATCCGGTTGAACTCATCAAAACAGGCCCATGCACCAGAGCTTGCCAGGCCCTTGAAAAACTTCCCCATAGCTAGGTAGTCCAGTCCATCAGAGCAGTTGAATACCACACATTGCATAGCAACTGCCTTTGCTAAGTCCTTTGTTGTCTCTGTCTTTCCTGTACCTGTAAAATAACAGACTTACAACACAGATTGTCAAAGTTATGCCTGCAAAGAACAGGCTTACAACACAGAAACAAAAATACCAGTCACTTTTCAGCCCAGTCAACAGGAAATGACCCACTAGATTAATTAAGAACATGCAAACTCTGGATGCTGCTGTCCACAGAATATTTAAAGTATTTACATCTCTGAAATCTTGTACCTGCAGGTCCTTCAGGAGCACCCCCCAAGTTGAGGTGAAGAGCCCCCATGAGAGTGCGGTAACACCGATCTGTTAGGGGAGTAATGACGAGGCGTGAACTATTTCCTAAGTACTCGAAAGCATAAAGGATGACAGCATTGATCATGCGCACCTCTATATCAGCACCTGCATAGTTGTACCTGTCAAAAGAAAATGTGAGTCACTAGAGAAAAACTGACTGACTTCCCAATAAGGTCACTCCTCCTCCAAGAGAATCTAGCCAACATTGCACATAAAGTCTAGTAGGTCCTTGGCAACATAGTTGTGGCGGAAAAATCACAAGACTCAAGTCAGTTCTTGATAGGTTTTGAACCAAAAAATGGTGGTTGATATGAGTGGCCCACCTAAGCTGGCTGATCCAGTCAAAATCTATCTCACTAGAGACTTTTGTGTCTGCAAGAATCTTTACAACATCCCGGGCATGCACGTCAATGACAATAAGAGCTCCAATTGTCTTCCTCTCAAGCTTTGTCAGCTTTCCTCGAACCTGGACAAGGGAAGTCTATGGATCATTGAGATACTCTAGATCCTGGTACATCTAAGATGCCTCTGTTAATGTCTGGCTTTACACGCAAGAATATCCTCATGAGATGAGATATTACAAGTAGCAGCAAATAATGCTGAAAGGTATGTTTAGACTTTAGTCTGTCTGCATCATTGAACTAATACATGGACATTGCAGAATACAACTGTTTGCTTCCTCAATTCCCAAAAGGTGGAGGAAGACCACTCTGGAACCAAAGCAGGAGTAGCGATCACCTTGTTGACTATACACTGGAGTTGACTTGTGCACTTCTGCTCATACTGTGGCAGGCTGGACCCATGGATGCTGGCAACTACTTCTGCTGTCCAGTACATTGATGACCCGCAAAGGACAACCTGACCTGGCCACTTTAATATCCACTGCAGCCTGTCTGATACAGCATAGTCCTCATATGCCTTCCTTGTCACATCTCTCAGGCTTGATCTCATTGCTTCCTCCACCTGTATAAGTATCACTTTTTTTTTGTGAGCACTGAAAGCCAGAGGCAAAGTTGTAGGTCATTTCCTTGCAGAGTTCAGCACCTGCTAACTGCATTTCTTCTGTTTGCCTTTGTAAAGTCAGTGACTCCTTCCTTGTGTTAGCTGATGAAATGAATGAAGTTAATGAAAAGAAGGTTACTTGCACAATGGACTGCCATATATCATCTTTACACTACAAGAGGATGGAATCACTTATGTACAGTGTGTTGGACCATCTTCAACACAGTCCAGGCATACTTGTGTTCTGCTATAGCAACAGATATCTTTGACAGGAAGACTTTGATCTAAGCAGAATGTTCTTGAAAGACACAAATATAGTGGCTAGCAGAGTCTCAATGTGACGTACATTAGTCAGCCACTTCTCCACAGCTCCCTGTGCAGTTTTGGGATTGAATGTATTTACAAATGGCACTTTCTCCCCTTCCTCACTGATCATGGCTGTGATATCCATGTTGGGTTGGAACTCAATTGAATGGATGCCCTCAAAAATCTTCTTCAAAAATGGCTGCACTCGCAATGGGTCTTTTGTCTCTGCGAGGATCTCCAGAAGCTCATCATTGGAAAGAAAGTAGAACCTGTGTTCCATGGTATCAAGGCAATTAGCAATCCAGACGTTGTGTGTGGATTTTGATATGGCAGATTTCATCTTGTAGCCTGTACCAACAGTTAACTACCTACCTTGGGAATGCAAGCCGTTTCGTCTCAAGGTAGTCATTGAGACCCTTTTGCACTAGTTCAAGGTCTTTGTTGGATTCCTGCAGGAGTTGATATGTATCACTATCACTACCAACAGTCAATGCATCTGGGTTCTTTGCCAGTTTCAACATGATTTTTCTCCAAATTGCATCAACATTCCGAAACCGTCGGCCTTCGTTGGGCATTTGTGACATGATATCCTCTGATGTAAAAATGGGCTCCAGGTAAAGCCACTGCATCTGACACTGCAACCACTCTTTAAGAACCTGCACATAACAGCACAGGACATAATTGGTGGAATTAAACTGACCATCAATTTGATTGTACAAGAATTGAAACTTGCACATCTTCACTGATAAATGCTGCATGCAGAACATTGTGGCTGCTTGGCATACCTTCTGTAACATGACAAGCTTTTCTGACCATATTCTCACACGATCCTGAAAGGGACCAATGTAAGGTGAAGCCTGCATAGACTGTGTCTTGATCAATTGGTCATCCAGCATCATTTGGAGATCATCAATGCCGCGGAGTATATTTGTCTTTGTGTTCTTCCACTCCGCATATTCAAAGTCGACACCCATCCAGTCATTTTGCATTTTGTCAAGTGACTTCTCCAATCCATACTCTTTGCTTGCAAACTCACTCACCTAAAACAAGCAATATTCATTACATTTGGAGTCATGCCTATTTCACTGACACAGGGACCAAGCATGATACACAAAGGTTTTTGAGACAAGAAAATCAAGGTGTCTTAACAACTTGTGCCCTGAGAGAACTTTGTCCTTTTCAAGCTAAGAATATAAAAACAAGAACTTGCTTCAACCAAGAAAAGCTACCAATGAAATGGCATGGTCAGTAGGAAGAGAGTGACGACTAAGCAGTGCACAGCCCATTTGATGTACAGAAACCTCACCTCTTCACACTTTGCAATGTGGCTGGTTAGGCCCAGTTCAATGGCCTGTTTGGCTGTAAAATCAGGGTTACAAACCACTTCAAATCCAAGCATGTCACTCAGCTTCTTCCAGTGTCGATCATGCATACCTGGGTTCCGTAAAGCATAGATCATTGGGACGTGTACCTGCATATCAGAACCAGCCAGAAATTTACATAGCCTGTACACAAAACTATGCAACATTGTGAAGATAATAGAGTTGAAAATATATTACAACTCCATGTTTCAATAATCAAACCAAACATAGTTGCACTGCAACAACACATGTAGCAATCTTTCTACACACCATGTGAGTCACAAATATTATGTGATCAGTGTGTTCATCTGACTCCTGGATGAAGCTGCTGGAAAGACTTGAAGGAGAAACAGACTGAAGGCAGGTGGAAATGAAATTCAAGAACTATAACCTATGTGGAGAGTCAAGAGTGTTACATTGAACTCCATTATTTGTCTCTTGAGCTCCTCAGCAGCAATCTTGGGTGACTGCACCAGAAGCTTGGCACACTTAGCAGATGCTCGAACCCACTTATCCATATTTGCTGACATCAATTCAGGGTCTATCAAAACAAAAGAACCCTCTGTCCACTGTGGCCGAATTCTTAAAAAGTCAGCTGCAGTATGCCAGAGCATAACATGATTCTCAAAGTCTTTCCCCAACTGCTCAATTGTTGGGTGTTCCTGTGGCAGTTGCCCAAAAATCTGCAGACCCTCAAACAGGACAAGGTACATAGAGATCAGCCACAATTGTCAGTAAAGCTCTAACATTTTCTTCCACGCCTCAATAACATGAAAGACAGGAATACCTTCTCTCGTGTGCTATAGAGTTCAGCTCTTTCACCAACATTCTTGAGCTTCTCTTCCACCTCCATAAGATAGATGATCCTTTCCTCCCAATGATCAATATCACCTACAGCCATGAAGTCCTTCACCAATTTCTGGACATCCTCCACATCCTTTTTCAGCTGCATTTGGTTAAGAACCAACTCTCCTTGGTATTTCAACTGCACAGAGCACAACTTATTTCAGGTCAAAAGTACGATCAGAGTGGCTTTGGACTTCTGAAAATCTTGCTGTTGCATATCTTTTTCAGCTGTCAATTGGATACAATGGATCATGTTTTCTTCTTCCTTCAGAAATCACACTGCAGACTTTGCAAAGAATGCAGACTTTTCATCTTATGAATATTTATCTAACAAAATTGACAAATCTTTTCCGTGGGGAGGGGAAATACCCTGGCCTGGTTCAGAGCACTTGTGGCTACCTCAACTGCTCTTTCCAAACGCAGAGGCCAGCCCACTGTTGCCCAGTAGAGGTCAGCATCCTGGTTAGGCATTATAAAAGCCTTTCTTTCGAAAAGCTCTTGCACCTGCACCCATCATTCATTATCAAGTGTTCATGCACATGCAAAAGCAGACTATGTGGTGCATCTACATTCCACACTCTCTATTCTGTCATATGTGAATGACAGCTGTCAGTTGAAAAAAGATTGGATGCAACACCGGAGGAAACATGTGAGTGATTTGCAGATGTTGAGCACACCTTAACAGCTGGAACAATTTCAGCTCTCATTTCAATGAAATTTTTCTTATTTGCCTCCACAAAATTCCGTATTCTGCTGTAGTCCTCAGCATTCTGCAGAGGACTGCACAGCAACTGGAAAGGTGTTATGTTGGACAAGAAATTAGGTACATGCTCAACTGCAGCATACAGAAATTTACTGTCTTTCAGTTTTCAGTATCTGGTGCAGCTTATTGCCCCTCCATGGTGTACCTCTGCAGGATGTCTTCCATGTCTTGGTGTCTCTTGCAGATCCCTTTGTTCCTCACTTCTGCCATTTCCAAGACCTGGAATAGTAGTCTGTCCCCCAAGAGTTTTGCCTTGTCATTCAGTACCGTACGAAGCATGGCACAATCCACCACAAACATGTTCAAGAAGACCATCTCCTTTGACTGTTGCAAGGTTGAGTCTGCAACCTATGATCACTATTGTGAGTTAGGGTAACATGATGTATTTTTGGTCACTTCTTGACTGCCCCTGTTGTCTTTGAAAGCACAGAAAATTCAAGCTAACTTTGAACCTGTGGAGCTGTATACAAACTCTGCCTATCCGACACCTTGTTTCAGCTAAGAAGCAGTTATGCAAGGATAAACCAAAGCCATGATGACAGAAATGAGGGGTACTTGAGACCTGGTATTGACGATCAATTTCAGATTCATAGGCAATAAGGTTATGGTTGGCTGCCTTCCATGCTGCAAGATACTCATCAACATTGGTATCTAGGAGATTGTTGAATGTATCATAATCTTTCTTCAGCAGCAAAGGTTGCTCAAGATTCTGCCTCAAAATTTCCTGCATGAAAGGTCACTCTTCAGCTCAATGCATCCAAATGAACCCATATGCTAAGCCTGGGACCCTACATCATGATTCACCTTGAATTAGAACAAGAGACTAAAATAACTAATGGGATGAGGGAGGTCTAATGGAAAACAGCCTACTTTTGGACCAATGTATACACTTGAAGCAGTGAGCTAAAGGTGCTAAAGGTGTTGTATGAATGCATGAAGACGAAATCAAACCGTTGACTTACAATCTCCAATGTGAAACTGTGACAGGCAATAAGCCAAGGAAGGTACCTTAATGATGTTTCTGGCAGCGATTACTTGGGGTTCATCCATGGAAACAGTTTCCATCTTTTTTCGATTATTGTGGGAATTGTAGAACTGAGACTTAAGCCGAGAGACTAAGTTGGCTATGCCAGTTACAGATTCACACAAATCATCAAGCATCATCAAAACTGTTTCCTCAATCTCCTCCAAAGCTGGAACGAAAGCTAACTTGTTATTGTCACTCACTTTCAGCTTGATGGAGAACATTGGTGGTTTTGAGCAAAGTTCCTTCTCTAGTGCTGCTGCAGCAGAACTCTTACCATCAATTTCCATTTGATCCCTCTCTTCCAATGAGTCTGCAAGTGTGTAATGCTCCCACAGCCTTGTGAAATTGCTGATTGAGTTAAGCACCACATCTCGCAAATGCTGGGTCATGATGAAGTTCAAGCGCTGGGCAAATGCAAGGACTCGTTCTTCCTTAGTGTGTGTGAGGTTCTTTGCTGGGACAAGCTCTTCAACTAATGATACACAGTCTGGTATCCATCTGCACAAATATCACACAATTGATAACTATGTGTCTTAATCCAAGGCAAGATAAAGGAACAGAACAATGTGGCAGAAAAGAATAACAGTTTTGTCTTCCACCAACAATTGGCTGCAGACAGAGCAAGAAAGGATGAATCCACACATATCTTTAAGGATGTCTGCTTTTTCAATGCAGTAGTCGTTTTGGACAGGTGGAAACTGGGTCCATAACAAAGGTCTTGGCAAAGTGAACAGCGAAGGATTCACCAAGCTTTCCAAACTGATATCCAATCTCATATAAAAAGTTTGCAAGCCCATTATGAATGCTGATTCACCAACACAGGTATTCTGGGAGATTGCATCACGCATTGCAAAAAAGGGTCTTCTAATGTCATATGGCACTTGCAAGCAGCCTTGCCTGAATTCAATGCATGTCATGACAAAATAAGCTGAGTCACAATTCTGAAAAGAGGAAACACCCATGACCATGTAGCTTGTACATTTCAACCCTAAATATGAAAAGTATCCAACCAAAGAATTCCCATGCCATGCTTTGCAAGGAATAAACTGCAGACTTTCATGGTACATGGTCTTAATAGCCCACAAATGAGAGGCATTTGAGCATATTCAGAATGGAGAAAAAAACCACTATATCTGATACTTTTGAGAGTGTGTTTTCACATAGTCTCTTTACATTCAAGCCAGAGAAATGGATCAAGCAAACTGACAAGAGGAATCAATTGTAGACATACTGAGGAATAGGTGCAACAGTTCCATGTTGGGGAAAAATCTTCATGGCAATAAGCTTGTTGTGCTCTTCCTTGCTGGTGTTGAAGCGGTAGTCACAGATGGCCTTTTTCACAACCAGATGATATTCTTCCTTGAGGTCCTTCATATAGTCATCAAGCACATACATGTAGCGCTGGCTTATTTTCCATCCAGCTAGCTGCATCAGCCGGTATTTCAGACTCTTGTTCACCAACTCTGGGTTCACAAAAGCAAGCTCTTCCAGGTATGCCAAGTACCGCTGTATGAACCCAAAATTATGGAACCATTGAGTGAAAAGGATAATACTTTCACTGCAAGATCAAGTATCATGTACATATGCTAACCAGTTGTGACACAAATCTCTGAATGTCCACTGGAAATGTGAGCATTTATGCTTGTGAGTTAAGTTACCTGGGAATCTTCAAGTCTGTTTTGCAATTCTTTTGCGTTCATACGTCTAATCAGGAAGCTGTTCTCATTTTCTGTGTCCAGAATCAAATTGATCCTGCAACACAACCATCATGACTGCAATTACTGTAAGCTTTTCCATTATCATGATTCATGAACAACAGCATAACTTATAAGGTCAAGTTGAGGGACACAAAACAAAGCTTAACAAACACAACATTGCACAATGATGGCTGGACCCCTCTCTTGCTGACACAACTATCAAAAACTTCATTTGATCTGGCACTCAATTGCAGAAAGGTGTGAGTATTGAGATCTAAGTTTGCAGAATGTTTTAATCTTACCTCTTAACATTCTTGAGTGCATGATTCTCAGGCCACTCAACTACAAATGTGTCAGTGTCTGGTATGTAGTCCACAATCAAACAAGGTGCCCATATGAATGACTTTGATTTTGTGATGAAGAACCTTGATCTTGCATGGACCCCACGCTTGCCACTTTTATGTGCCTTGCCCAAGCAGATATCAAGTCAGTCTTAGAGGTCAGAGGAGGAAAACATTGAGCAGAGGAGCAGACTATTGTTGCACTCTACACAACTTGGACTATTAACAAGTTACAAAACAAGTACCACGATTCAATATGTCAGAGAGCAAAATAGAGCTTGGCACACAAAGCTCCTTGGTTTTTCTCACTGGAGAATTCTTCAGGAATTCCATTGATACTAATGAGCTTCTAGACATGGTCACAATGTCAAATGAAGCTCACTGAGCATATATGACAACCTTATTACACCTGAAGTCCTGTGCACATCTGTCTCTCTTCACACAATCTCCAACAATGACACAAAACAGCAAGAAATAGAGTTTTCGCAACTCCTCGAACAAAATGGTGCTGCATCTAATATTTCCACCTTCTGGCATCGGCCTTAGAAAGTGTGCAATGCATTGGAACATGCAAACAAAATAGGGAGCTCTCCAATGGTTTGGAATGAAGGCCCTCCAATAATGAAATGGAGAGCTGTGAGCCTTGTTGAGATTCACAAAGAACTGCATCTTAATCAACCAAGCTGACATGAAATTATGGTTTTTCTAGATATCAATTCAGACTCATGATGCCTATCTGCAAAGAAATGAAACATTGCAAGAATAGTCTATAGTAGATTTGTGCATTTGACAAGAGCCTAATTTCTTTCACAAGTTTTCCTTTCTCCAAGCTCACCATGATGAGCTCAATGCTCGGATGCTGTAGGTCGACTTCAGGATTGTCAAAGAATTCGAGAGGTATGTTGAATCCAGTCTGCACCTTGTTCATGGTGAACTTTTGTTGTGCAATGTAATCCTCTGGCTCTTTCTCCGTCTCCGCCAAAGCAACAACATCGTTGTCCTCCGCTGTCACTCCCAAGCAATGATAAACAATGGCTTGCACATGGCATTCAATCAATAGTCTTCAAGCAAGAATGGAGAAGAAAAGATTGGACATTGTTGTTCTCATTCATCTCCTTAATCCTTTAACAGGAAATTATCATCTGACACATCTGAAAGAAATTTCGAAGGAAAAAATTGAGAAGAAACAACAATTTGACACCATCTATGGGTCTTTCTAGCATCAATCCTTCTTTGTTCGCAGATGAAACAATTCTTATGAATACTTTGTGTGGCAGACAAGGAGTTAGTTGTGGAGTGGTTTGATTGTTGTGCTCCTCCTGTGCATGGCCAAGAAGACCTGGCGAACCACCTGCATTTCTTTGTTTAGTTTTCGAGGACAAACTGCAGATTAGCACAGGTTCTTTCCTCAAGAATTTGGATACTCGGACGTTCCAACTTCTCACACTTTGGATGACTGTCTGAGTCCAGAAATGAAGGAAGCTTTACCTCGCTCCAAGCCATTGAGGTCACGGAAGGCGATGATGTACTCCAGCGCATTCTTGAAGAGCAAGATGTTTGGAGGGCGGGGAGGGTAACTTCCGATGTTCTCTGGCTCAAACCTTGCTATGGGAGCAGATCCAGACGATGCTACATCTTTTGCTTTGCGCATGCGGGCATTGCTTGCAAATGCTCGAGCAGCGAGGATAAGCGAGTCCTTCACGGGTTTTCCGTGTATGGCTGCTCCTTGCACAGACCCTGCTTCCAAGCTTTTCAGCCGGCGTGGACCCGGGGCATTTCTCACTCCAGGTTCAAGGATATGATTGTCTTTTGGAAACTGCTTCATCCTCGCCTCTGCCGGGTTGCGATCTTTAAACCCTGAACCTTCAAATGTTTCTAATATCTCTGGCATTACTTGCATCTCGAGGGCGGCTTGATGTTCGAGGCAGAGCACAACTGGTGAAAGCGCCGCCTCCAGATTACGCTCGATAGTTGGAACCTTGTTTTTCTCTACTCGTGTCCTGGCGATGACATCTGAGTTGGAAATCGCTTCTAGCGATGTCATCACACGGCCTTGCAAAGAGCTTGGTCGAATAGTGCATGAAATGCGTGGATTTTCCCAGCTCCTTTCATTGTTCTCCTTCTTCAGGCCATAAAGGAGGTTCCCTTCTTCCAATTTGCATGCAATGTCTGGTCCGTTCCCTTCTTTCCGGTGTCCTCTGGGTGAGACTTCCATGCTGGAAGACGTTTCAGCAAAACATGTCTCATCCATCGCATAATCTTGAGCAATCGAAGAAGATTCGGGTAATTGTGCTGAGAGAGGAGGCAAGCGCACCAAAACCCTTGGGACATGTATTAACCTCAGAGCTCTGACTCCTGGCGAAGATGGAGCAGGAGCTTGGAGAGGAAGCTGGTCATCTGAGTCTGGATGGTGGAGGAGGGGTGGAGCTGCATCTAAGGGCACTCGCACAGTTCCTCCAATATGTGCACTAGGAATCTTCCTCAGATGGAGTGGCCTGTGCATTCTCTTTTTTGGTGGCAATCTCTCAGTCGATATTCTCTTTCGAGTCAGCATTATGAATATCAAGGATTTGCAGCAAGCGGTACAGAATTCCAATATAAGCCTGTGTGGTTCAACTGCAGAGGGATAGACAAGTATTGCTCAGTTGATCGAATTTGCTGAATTCTTAGAGGAGCAAGCCTCTAAGAATTGCTGCCTTGCTGTCAAGAGCAAGTGGTTATGGGTTGATTATTCGAACATGCAAATGTACACAGAGAACTCCATGTGCATCTCTCATTCTTTGCATGCGTTTTCTTCTTGATGTCATCAATTTGATTTGTTTTGTGAAGAGCTCAATAGTGACCATACCTTGAAAGTATCACCACTTCCCAGTGTTCTCGTCTCAGAGGTTCATGACAACCAATGTGAAGATTTCTCAATCTGAATCCAACATCTGTAGTGTGGAAGATCTTGGAGTCTATAAGTCTCAGAATCCTGCTGCTCCTTCTGTTTCAATGTTGGTCTCATGTTCTAGATAATGTGATTTTCCACGAGTCTCTTTGTTTTTCTCTTTCACCATTCTTGGTGTAGCTGCGTATTCTGGTGGATTCTTAAGTGGGTTTCTATTTTCATGTTCTTCGTTCTTATTTTTACCTCTGAGAGGAATTCTTCTGCAAGACAAACCAATTCAAGTTTGTGGTGCAAAATTGTATGAGAGTGGATCTATTACGAAGGACCAGGATTTTCTCTCACCCAAGATTCTGTTGTCTGCCTTCATTGATCAGAAAGTATTACAAAGTGAACTTTGGATAGGAAGCTCCCCTTTGGAGAGTTGCATTGAAAAATGGTGCGTGTGATAATTCTTCTGCAGCATGTGGCGATCTTGCAAAAGGATCAAATTAAAGTGTGGGCACTTCAAGACAATCATGTTTTGCCACATGGACTCAGATCTAGAAAGAAACTTGCTAAAGAGAAACCTGCAATCAAAGTTTTCATTGTGCCTTTTCCCCTCCAAAAGTGATGCAAGATTTATGGAGGCTTGTGAAAGTACATAGGACTACAAGGGTCCGTTTGGACTATAATCTATTGAACTGTATGAATGTGGGTCTGTTTGGATTTGCATCATTTGGCAAAAAGTTGGTATGAAATGAGATCAGTTCAAGTGAATGCTTGCTTCAATGACCACTGGTTTCAAGGTTATGAATGCCACTACTTCAAGCCCTGACTCTTTCACCATTTGTAAAATTGGAGTTGGATTTACAAATGGAACCATGAAACCATTTAAATTGGAGTTACAAAAGGGCAGATTGATGCATGGAGCAAAGAGAAAACAGAAGAAAAGAAAGGGCAAGGCGAGAAAAAAAGATTACTGAACAAATTTGATTCAAAAACAAGTATGAACAAAAAGACAATCTTAATATTGACATATACCAAATGGATGAAAATCTGTTCATGATGAAGTTGACCACGAAGGTGCATCAGGCATGCATGTGTATAAAATGAGACCACATCAATGGACCTCATATGCTGAATAAATGTACATAGTAGAATCTGTTTGATGAATTGCACCTTGCATGGATAAAACTATGTTCATGGATAAAATTAATGACACAGATGTAGTTGGCACGATGAATGCAATTTCATTGATGGATGAGAGTAATCATCATCCATGTGGTGGAACCTCATCCACACACATTTAATATTTATGTTATCAAATTCTTCAATTATCTTAATTTAATACATGCAATTGAGTGTCATCTTTATGGTCAAGTTTCATCAATTATGTGTCTAATTGCATCATTGTAGTATACTCCACATGGTCATGTTTTATTTTGTGTCATCCATGTCAACTACATGTTTTCAATTCTGTCAATGTGGTCAATTTCATTCATGTTGTCAAGTTCATCCAAATGACCTTTTTTTCCATCTATGCAATTCATTTCATTTTAGTTGTCAATTTCATCTTTATCATTTAATCTCATTCATATGATGGTATCATTCCATGATGCCTCTCATAAGCCTAAGTTTATGTACATTTGTTTAGGCTTATGAGACAATGCTGCTATATAGCCTAGGCCAGTTGTTTCAGGAATTTCCTCTCATCCTCAGGTCTTATCCTACACCTAAGAATCTGAAAGCAAAATGATTGATTTCCTCTATGTTTGGTTACCTTACCCTAAGGTCAGTTTTGTCATTAAATAATCCTCAAAATAGTAAAATGAAAATTTTGTGAAAATATCAAGTTGACATGTTGAAAATCATCATAATTATCATAAGTTACACTCTCAATAATTTCATTACTCATATTACAATATTATAGTAGATGATGAGAAAATATATAATTCAAATTTTTTTAAAAATCATTTTTTGAAAAAAAATAATTATTCATTTTGTCAATGTGGAAAGTGACCCTAGGCTATGGTAGTTTCCCCCCATCCCAAAGTGGGGCCTGGCCACTGGTGTGGGCGGCGGGGGTGTCTGGCTCCAACAAGTAGACCCCTGGGAATTCAGACCCGAAGCCCTCAACGCACCCTGTTTTTTTAACCTGCGACAGTCAAATAAAACTAACTCCAGTGATTTTCACAGTAAAATAATCCCACTCCATGGTAGAATCAAGGAGTGACAATTTTAAAATATGTGAAAAAGTTTATCCCCCTCCACTTGTTATAGTGCCATTTTCACAGAGAAAGTTCAAATAAATTGTGTTTTTTTTTTTTTTTTTT
>Ga0209208_10001044_pt1 | contig 38411 bp, 26 predicted proteins | sample S1TSphfallax_3_FD_187694 | JGI IMG/M metagenome (GOLD analysis project Ga0209208, IMG submission 187694) | Host-associated microbial communities from peat moss isolated from Minnesota, USA - S1T2_Fd - Sphagnum fallax MG (SPAdes) (version 2) | ecosystem: Host-associated > Plants > Peat moss >... | reverse complement strand
AGACCAAACCACAAATAACCAAACTAAAATAAGTAACGAAAGTAATTCAACCTTGTGAAAGTAACCTAGTTACTTTCCTACTCCAGTAACTAATGAAACCTAACTAGTTGAGCTTGAATTCTCAACACTAACCCTATATAGAAAGAACATTTTATCCCACAATTCTCTGTCCTATGAGACATTCCACATTTGGCGCATTTCGGCCGTGGTTCATTAAATCTCGGACATGCTGTGGATATGTGATCTCGTCCCTTACAGATCGGGCACCCGCCGGACATAGTGGAAGAGGATGATGCGATAGAATTCGACACATTCCTCTTGAAAAAGTTAACAAGTGTGTTGTTCAAAGCAGTCACTTGCTTCTCCATCATTGTTTCTTCGACTCCCTCTTCTTGCTCCTCCTTCAGAGGTTCGAATGGAGTCTTTCCAAGTTCACCCAATACTCTCTCAAGCTTAGTGGCAGCACCCACTAGCTCCTCAATGTCAGTAAATGTCCTTAGTACACATAATTTCCGAATTTCAGGCCTCAACCTAGCCAAAAACCTCCTTCTTTGCTTAGCGTCTAGTATCCTCCCCCTTTGAAACAACTTGTCGAGACGTTCAAAATACTTTTGAACTCTCTCCTTGGGTTCTTGCTTGATGGCATCAAGCCTCATCTTGATGTCATCAGCATCCACATCTCCATACTTCTGCACTATCAGAGTTCTCAATTCTGCCCAATCGGCTGGTGCCAGTTGCAACCTTTTGAACCACTCTTTGGCTCTACCCCTCATATTCAGCTTCGCAATCTTGAATAACTTGTCTGCATTCAGGTCGCGCACTTCAGCTGCCATGGTGAGTCTCTTCGCCCAGTCATTAACATCCTCATGGTCCCTTCCCCAGAACAATTCGTCCATTCCCTGGGGACTAGTCATACTGTAAAAGTTCAGCTCCACTCTACAGTTTCAAGAAAGAGTCAACCGGGATTCAATTGAAAAATCGGACTGATCACCTTCTGCTACTGGTCTCAAAGGTGCAAAATTAGATGAAAAGATGGAAAAACTTTGCTCATCTGTGGACTCTTGTTGGAACTGCCACCCTTCCTCTTGGTTGCGCCATATCCGCCAACTTATGAGGCGGGAGCTCAATCCACTGTGTTCCACCCTGAACAGTCGATCCCCAACCTGAAACAAATCTTCCACACCGGGAATATACAATTTGACAAAATGGTTAGGCGAAGCAGCAAGTTTGGGAATCCAAATGTCTCCCAGCCTAGGCACATTACGTTGCCTCTTAGCGAATATATGCGTTACTCTACGCAAGGTACAAGGTGTAGTAGTATTGTGTCTATAGTACTGATGTTGACGCCCACCCTCTCGCTCCATCACTTACCTTCAACCAGACTTCTGCGCGTGTAAAAAAATCACTATGAGCTACTTCTACTGCTATATCTCCAACGCGGGCTTCATCAGGGTTGATTCCAACAAGGGTTACTACGCCAAATCCCAAGAAACGCAAGACTACAACTCCTCTTTGTGGTCCAGTTTACACAGTCAAAAAATGGAACCTATTGACGATCCGTTGTTCACGAATTTCTTGTGTCAACTCTTCTACACCAGCCTCATCTGCACTGGACGATGACATGATATCTCAATTACCATTATACTTAAACATCTACATGTTCCATTAACACGCAACGGATCTAAACCAGCTCTGATACCAAAAAGAGAGGGTGCAAGACCAAACAACACCATGTCCTACTGTATGGGTCTAAGCAACATTGCAATTTTCGAGCTTTTGGGACAAAACACCACCACCGATCCTTTCCCTCACACTTCATCACTGAGCATTCCGATGTACATTCTCTAATCAACAAGTAGACACCACTTCTATTTATGCAGATCGGCAAAACAAAATTTCAAAAATCAAAACTCATATCTCGTATTTCACAGAATTCGCACAACAGCACAAGCTTCCTCACTCCAGTATGCTCATCAAAATCAAACATCCTACTCAGCTAAGTTGCTAGCGCAACAGAAAATTTCAACAGCTCAGCCAAGTCTCTCCACAGAATAGACATCTAGAGCAATCTATCTATGTATCTATGAGCTCATTTGACACCATTGGCTCTACTCTTCCATCTCCAACACAAAATTAAAGGCAAAAACTCATCTCCGGTTCTGCCTCAGTCTCTAGTTATTCTCTAAACTTCTCCACCTTAAGCATTGTTCATCTAGACTCAAAACAGCCACTTAGTCCAAAAATGCCCTCCTCCAAAAAAAAACAGACCCTTTTTTATCTATCTATCAATTCAACTATGTTCTCATCTGCCACACTCTGTTCCACACTTCCATACAGCTCCTCTCAACTTGCTCTCCATTAAATCCTCTTCTCTTTCTTGTCAATCTGTCTGGCTCCAAAACTCGCTGTCCTCTTTTAATCTCCTCCACTCTACTTCTTTCACAAGCTATCCTTCCTAAAACTCCTCTTCTGTTCGTACCCTTTTACCATAATTAACGCCGCCTTACATCGCTGTCGTCATCCTTTCCACTTCTGCTCATCAATGCAACTTCACTCCTCACCACCATTTGCACCGCCTAATTCATGTAATTCAAATCACACACACATAGAGATACCTCCCCATGCACTCCCATGTAGCAGTACTGGAGAGATTTCCGCTGCAAAAGTCAGGGCGGCTAATTAAAACACAAATCAAGCCTCAAAACTTGATGTGTTCACACTGGTGTGGTGACCTACTGTTGAGTCGCAGTTGCACTTCCTAGCACAACTTAATCCCCTTCTATACAACACTTTATCAATGAAAAAACAAGAGTCTTTAGGTTTATGACCTCATTTTTGACATAAACAATGATATTCAACCAAAAGAAATTTCACATGTTTTGCTAATCCTATTCCAAACATATTTGACATCTCAAAAAATCCTATTGTAGTAGCAAACATTAAGTAAGAGCAATGAATTAAATGTAACACTGGTCTTAACACAATTGTAAGACAATGCCTAACAAGAAAAATATTCTTGAATTCTTTTTACCTCACTCAAATTATGATTAACATTTTAATTGTCTTTTCCACACAATATTTCCAAGGGAAAATAAGTGATCCAATGGTTAGAATCCCCCCTTCAACCAAAGGGTTAAAGGTTTGATCCATTTTTCAAATTTTAATTTTCTTCCATAAACAAAATGGATGAAAAGCTTTTGTGGGCAACTTTTTCACCTCAGGGAGAAAGTGACAAAATGGTAACCCCAACCATGTTCCCTTGGGGAAAAGGGGAGCAACTTCTTAGGGAGAATCATTGTAATTTCTTTCACCCTTTAATGACACATGTTTTGACCATGAAATGTATAAAACATGTTAGTATGCCATTAATGATATTAAAATTAATATTGGGTTGAAGGAAGTGAATGTGGCACAAGTGCAAAGTGCTTTGCATAAAACTGTAACACGAATGAAAAAATTGGGGAAGGGGAGGTAGGAATGGGAATTGGCATGTAAGGAGGCTAGCTTGAGACCTCATAAATAACATATGCCAACCAATACTTGATTTGTTTCAGAAGTTGTTCTTTTCTAAAAAACCTTGAAATATTCTACTATCATAAACCTTTATTATTGTCTACAAACCTTTAGCTTGTAGATCGGGTACCATCATGTTCAACATGGTTCATTGCAAAAGTCATGACAAAAACCTTAAGGCCTATGGTGGAACAATGTATTTTGAACCAAACCAAAAAGTATTGGTTGTTTTCAAATGCTTTATTTACTACATTTTCAATTTATGATAGACTACATAGGGATTACCAAGTTCAAATATCTTGAAATCCACCTTTAATGTGTGAAAAATTTGAAGCAAAGTTGGAGATTTTATATAATAGAATGGGGCTTGAGATGATTAATATGTTGGATCCTTTTCTAGCTTATGTTACATGGCCTTCAATGTTATTGTTGTGCACAACATGTGTGTTCTCCAACTTGATCCAAGATTCAAGGGCATGTATTCACTACTACCAAAGTGGCGTGCAATTTACTAGCTTAAACCACTATGGGACCTTAAAAGTGAAATAACTTCATTGCATTTTATCGATTTCACCTTGGTGAAAGTTATTTCACTATAATATCATTATGTAAACATCATGTTTCACTACTAGTTAACATAATTCACTATTACAATTTATTATAGTAAATAGGTTATTTATATGTTTTTAAAAATATTTTATCTATGTTACTTTGTGATATACCCTATATTATTTTAAATTATTTTAGATATTCTAACTTATATTTTATGTTATTATAGGCTATTATAAATGATTGTACCCTAAATTACTATATGTTATTTTACCTTAAGGTATCTTAAATAATTTATTATAAGCTTTTAAGTTAATTATAAATTAAATTATTCAACTAATTTTAGGTTATACCTTAGGTTATTTTATTTTAAATTAATATATTTTATTGCAAGTTATATTTTAAGTTATTTAAAGTCAATCTATTTTATGTTATTATAAATTATTTTATCATAAGTATAATAACTTAAAATAATCTAATACAAAATATAATAACCTAAAGTAAAAATAACTTTGAAAAAAAATAAATAACCTATGAAAGAAAACAAACCTTATAATATAATAACTACCAATAGCCTATGATATCATAACATAAAATATCAAACAATAATCACCAATAACTATAATATAACATATAATAACGAACAATAACTTATAATACAATAACCATTAATAAAATAGCCACCAATATCCATTAATATAATAACCACCAATAGCCACTAATATAATACCAATTAATAATCACCAATATCCACCAATAGAATAGCCACCGACAGTCATTAATATAATAATCATTAATAAGCACCAATATCCATTAATAAAATAACCACCAATAGTCATTTATGGAATAATAATTAATAGCCATTAATAAAATAGCCATCGATAGCGATTAATAGAATAACCATTGATAGCCATTAATAAAATAACCATTGATAGCCATTAATAAAATAGCCACCGATAGCGATTAATAGAATAACCATTGATAGCCATTAATAAAATAACCACTGATATCCATTAATATAATAGCCACTGCTAGGCACTAATATAATAACCATCGATAAACATTAATATAATAGCCATTGATAGCCAACAATGGAATAGCCACTGATAGGCATTAATAAAATAATCATCGATAGCCATTAATAAAATTACCACCGATAGCCATTAATAGAATAATCATCGATAGCCACTAATAAAATAGCCACCAATAAGCATTAATAGAATAGCCACTGATAGCCATTAACATAATAGCCACTGATAGCCATTAATAGAATAACAACCAATAACCATTAATAAAATAACCACCAATAGCCATTAATAAAATAACCACCGATAACCATTAATAGAATGGCCACCAATAGCCACCAATAAAATAACCACCAATAAAATAATCACAAATAGTCACTAATAGAATAATTATTAATGGCCATTAATAGATAACCACTAATAGTCACCAATAAAATAATCACAAATAGTCACCAATAGAATAATTATTAATGGCCATTAATAGATAACCACTAATAGTCACCAATAAAATAATACTAATGGCCAATAATATAATAACCACCAATAACTATTAATAGAATAACCACTAAAAATCATTAATAACCACAACTAGAATAGGTACCAATAGCCATTAATAACCATCAATAACATTAATAAAAGAACAACCAATAGCCATATATTATAATTGCTTAAGATTGCAAAAAATAATTTAGGGTGAAATAATTTATAATAGACAAAAATAATTTACGGTGAAATAGCCTATAATAACTTACAATTACTAATAATAACATAAGGTGAAATAACCTTCAATAGCCAAAAATAATTTATAATTGCTACAAGTAGTATAAATTGAAATAATTTACAATAGCCAAAAATAACATAGAATAGACAAAAAAACTTACAATAGGTGAAAATAGCCTAAGGTGAAATAAGCTAAAATAGCCAAAAGTAACTTAGAATAATCAAAAGTAGCATAAGGTGAAATAACCAAAAATAACCAAAAGTAATTGAGAATAACCATAAATAACCATAAAAAATGTAGGGTGAAATAATTTAAATTAATGAAAAATAGTCATATAATAATTGAAAGTAACTTAACATATGTAGTATTATTATATTAATAAAAAACACTATCCATTTATTAAATTTTATTTTTTCAAAAAAATGGTCATTGAAATGTTATTAAATCATGATATTCAACTCTTTTTTTGTTCTAATGATTTTAAACTTTCAAAAGGAAATAAATGTTATTATGTACATTATTGAATGTTTTTAAAAAGTAAATTCGAATCATTTCATTTGAACAAAATCTCAATAAGACATGAATTTTCAAATGATTTTGTAATGTTGAAAATGAAGTATTTGGTAAATTGAATGTAATGTAATATTATCACAAAAAGTGGGGTGGCTTGATGGTAAAAATGTTCGCCTTCATTCCAAAGGTCAAAGGATCAAACCTCATGGGTGGTGTTGTGTGTGGTCAACAATGGTATGTTGACCAAATATTCTCCTATTGAATTTTTAGAATATAATAGGTGCTTAGGTTGATTACGTGACCTACCTACCTATTGAGGCTAGGTTTTTAACCTAGCATAGGTAGTGACACATGTCAATGAATAATAGGCTTTAAAAATCATGAAATTATCAATAATATTATATATTAAATAATTAAATTTTAATTGATTTCCATATTGGTTAGTTAATTAACTAGCAAGTGAATGGTTTGGTAAATTTGTATTTCACTTGAGAATAACCTTGTTTCATAGGTACTAGTGAAACAAGTCATTGTCCATAGCAACTAGTCCTTGTTCAGTAGGAGGTTAAACAATTTCATTAGGTAAAAATGTCCAAATTCACTCAAGTGAAACCCAAAATGAACTAGGACACATTTCCTAGTAGCGATTGTATCATGGAGTATGCGTGTAGGTATAAAACAATAATAGTTATGGAAGAATATGACCATAAAATGTTGGTGCCTAGTTTTGTGAAAGTTTCAAAGTATCATGACCATGAATGTGAAGAAAGCCTTCTATTAAGCGAAAAAAATGTTACCCCCGAACATTGCCATCTTCAAGAAAGTAATGTTGAGGGAACAAATTCAACTTCTTTTTACTTCCAATAAAAAAAACTACTCACTTACTAACTTTACTATAAATATTCAAGTGATAGTAAAAACTTTATGCAAAAGAAGGAAGGGTTTGTTAGTTAGGGATAGACCTACCATTTTAATTGTAGGCCATTTGAATAATGTAAAAAGTTAATGTATAGAAGACAATTAAGAAATATAAGAAGAACTAGGAAATAACTACCTTCCAAACCTTTATAATATTTTTAGTACATTAGAATGGTGTCCAAAGGGTCTGCATGCCTTTTGTAGCTATTGTCCAAGCTTTATAATGCATGTAGACCCTCTAAGGGCATTGCCTATCGTCTACAATTCCCTGAAAAGCCTTCTTAATGTTGCCCATCGTTTGTAATTCCCGAGAAAGCCTTCTCAATGTTGTTTATTGTTTGTAGCCACTATATACCCTCTAAAATTGTTGCCTACTTCCACCTTTAAGTATTATCCCTTCCTATTGCTATACATTGGTTGTTACCTTCTTATGGTAGCAAATGATTTCCTATTTTGGAAACTAAAATATAGTCCACATTATCACTACTTTTATAGAAGGAACACATAACTATTACATAAATGGAACAACACATTGTGGAAACTTAAATTATATTATTACATTCCCTCCTTTAATAGAATAAACTCACATAAAACACATTAAGATTCTTCAACCATTTTCCACTAAAATCACACAAATATAATACATTTCCAAGCTATTCTCCTCTCTCTAGTTTTTCACATCCAACACCTCTCCAAGAGAGAGAGAGCTTTCATAACTCACAACTCCAAAAACTACAATTCCATCGAATGCCATAGAATCCCCCCAAGTCCTCCTCTAAACTCTCCTTCTCCACAAAACCATACAAGGCCCACATTGACCCATGAAAATAAGTTTTTATCTTAATTCTTCCTAGAAATCTTCTAGGTGATTGGGTGGATTATAGCCAACCACTCATTAACATTAACTATTTAATCCCACTAGCTTCACCCTTTTGGTAAGGGACAATAAATCTTCCACTAATAACTAGCTAGTTATTAGGATGCTTATAACACTAACTAGTCTATAGATTTTTACCCTTTAACACCTTCCTTCAACACCCAACAATGATGATTATTTGGGAGGGGGGTGGGGGTTGTAAATTCCATGGAGGAAGTTCGTTTCTATTTGGTGAAAATAGAATTGTCCTTGTATTGTCATAGTTGTGTGGGAGAACAATTTAAAATGACATTCTTTCCAAATCTCGTAGTTCCCACAATTTGAATATTTTAAAATTGATATCAACATTTATTTTTTCTAAACAAACATTTTCACAATGGTGGAAAGACCATGCAAGTTTTTTTCCTTAATGTTGCACTCCTTAATCATCAATTTTTGCGACTTCCAAGGTCTCAAATTGAAATTAAGTTTTTTTAGCATTGTTCACATATTGATAGTTTGTGGTCACATTGACAAAACATCTAGAACTTGGACAAGTTTGTGATGATTTTGAAAATTTGGTTGAATGATGCAATGATTGGTTGTTTTCTTGTTGTTGGGGCAATGGATTTTTTCAAAATTGAAGAAGAGATATTGGATGACCATGAAGATGAGCTTGAGGAGGCACGTTCTTTTAAGGTGATTACAAGAAATGATTACATAAACGTTCAATTGGAGCCACACATTTTTGACACTTTGTAGTGCACTTGAATTAATTGTGTGTGTGTGTGTGTGAGTTTTTTTTGACACTCTATAGGGACTGCAAATGACATGGAAATGGAGTCTTTTTCTATGCAAATTTATATTTACTTTTTTTTTAATGACATGGTCATGAGTCATGAATGTTATAAAGCAAATGTGCTTACAATTTCCTTCCATTTGAGTTTATAGTCTCTCTTGATTCTAGATTCTTCAAGCACATTCATGATACTTATTATCCTCCCTTTCCTGTGTTCATATGGGCTTTCTTCAATACCCTTAATTAATAGTACTAGTGGGTGCCCGTGGCCAAAGGCCACTATGAAGTCCCCCGTGGGTGCCCGTGACCTTTGGACACTGTGTGAAATCTAGGTCCCAAAATTGAGATCCCACATCCTGAAAATCACGTCCTAAAAGTTTTCAGGTTTCGATCTTGGAAACCGCGAGTGTGAAAATCCAAGCCCCAAAGTTGAAATCCCAAGTCCTAAAAACCATGTCTTGAAAACCATATCCTAAAATTTCCCAAGCTCCAAAGTTGAGATCCCAAGTCCTGAAAACCATGTCCTGAAAACCATATCCAAAAATTTCCCAGGTCTTTTTGGGTCTTGGAAACCCGGAGTGCAAACTCTAGGTTTCCAAAAACTGAGGATCCCCCTGCCCTGCCCCTGCCCCTGCCCTGCGCTGCTAGAAGATAACGGCTTGGAAATGCAAGCGTAACCGCCCCTTCCCTGCCCTGTTTGTCAGACAGACAACCCTGCCCTACCCTTGCCCTGCCCGCCATGCAAGACAGACAGACGGACAGACACCACCACTCCTGCCCTGCCCTTGCCCTGCCCGCCCTGCCTTGCAAGATAGACGGACAGACACCACCACTGTTGTTTTAATATATAAGATATCATACTTGCTTTCATTTTATAATCTTGCAACTTATAACATGACAAAATCTTTCATGCTATGAAATGTTGTTAATAGAATGAAGAGCATGTTGCTAATTTTTAATTTTTTAGTATTTTCTTTCCATTTTCTACACCCATAATGAATGTTAAATACACCATATTTTATCCCTTCACTAGCTAGATGGTATTCTCTTTTAATACCTTTCACTAGTACTTTCCTTCGTTGTGAATGTTAAAATATATAAGTTTCATATGAAAACCACCATCTTTTTCAAATTATTGATGTGATGGGCACCTATGAAATAAAATCTTTGCATATGTGAGATTAAAATTTCACACCTTCATAACTTCTCAAAAACTATGTGATGTTTTTGTGTAGTGACATTTATAAAGATGGTTGGTTTTGCAATGGTTCATGTTTAAGCCTACTATCTTTTACATGTCATAATAAAATAATAGTTTTCATATATCATTTCTTTGCAATGTGGTGACATGGACCTTTCTTCCCTTCCAAATAGCAAACACATTTATTTCTTTCCATTCCATTTCTATTTGGCCAAGTTGCACAAAATTAACAAATACACAAATGGTGATCTATTGTAACATTAAGTATTTCTTTTGGAAGTCAATATTTCAATGTGAATGGTACATTTTCTTCTTACACAAATGAACCTTGGGGACATTGCCCCTTCAAATTCATTCAATACTTGGAACTTTTCAATATTGTATGCTTCAAAAGGATGTTAGTTTTGGTTACCCAATTGTTGGTACAAACCTTAGTATTCCACATTATAGTATTAATCATTACTTGTCAAATTTATACTTTTCGAATATCATGTTTATGACAACAAAGATTTTTTTTTCATCACATTTAATACAACCTAGTACACTTTTTGAGCATTGTGTTCACAATCTAATTTGAAAATATTATAAACATATTTTATGTTAGTGTTGATTTTTTCTCCTCTGCCGTTGCCACTTCCTTTGGGTTGACACCATGGTAATTAGCAATGTTGAGCTCACCAATGTTTAACTATTTCCTTGGGCATAATACATGCATGTGTTAGAATTAATTTCATTAATAAATTTGGCGATTTGTAGTAAAAACTTGCATTAGTGGTGATAAATGCATATTTGACACCACAAAGGTTGTGTTGAAATTGAAACAATCCTTATATTTGGTAGTAGAGGTGTTTACATTAAAGACATGACAAAATCCAAGAATTTCTTGTGTTGAAACAATTGGTGTGGACATTTTGTTTATTTGGTATTTTCTTGGTATTTTCTTCTCCAACAATGTAATTGGCACATGATCGTTATTGTCCTATTTTGTTATGTCTTAGTAGTAACACGATGTTTTCCATTATGATGTATTGGTATTGAAAATGTGTCTTGTTCCAAAAAAACCTTGATCAAAATATGTTGAAGTTGAATGTGAACATGAGGATATATTGTAACACATTTTTTGTTCCTTATAGTCCAATTGATGTATAGACTAAGTTTGGCCATAAAACATTGTAAATAATTGAATTAGATATTGTATCTAATTGAATTTTGCACACAATTGACCACATTTCAACCACTATTGGCCCCCCATTTTGAATGTATACAAATTGCCCTATTAAACCTTGTTGCATTTTGAATAGTCTAAATTGTTTGTTAATTGGTAAAATTTCATTGATTTTCTTCTTGTCGGTTCAATAATCCTTCTAATTGTTCAAACCAATGTTATGGATGCATGGGTGATGAAGATTGCCAAGGGACACAAATTGAATCTTTTCCAATTCCATATTAGATTCCCAATATTGAGTCTTTGTAACACATGTTTTATTCGGCAAATTTCAGCTTCTTCACTCAAACATACCAATCTCACAAGTTCCATAGTCATTTTCGTGTATTCATTTGTACAAGTAAAAAATTCAAACTCCGACACATTTCCTCCATGAGGTTATTGATATGGCTAAAATGTGCTTTCTTGACCCTTTCAAATTACTTATTCAACAATTGCCTTAGTTCTACACATTGCCATTCAAAATTCTCAAACATAAAATTATTTTAATTTCTATGTTGTGTTTATGATCTTTGGACATTCATCTCCACTCATACATTGACACATTCTTATGCCATGAATCAATCTTATAATCATAATCTACATTTGTTGCACTATGATTAAATTCCAAATCTAACTTTTATGAACACTTCTTGTTATAATTTGTGACACCATGTACTAAATATTTTTTTAGTGTAAAAATAAAATTTCCCTTAAAATTAGTTATCCTACAATCACATAATCAAATTTTTATTTTCACCATTGATTAAACCCAATCCTAAAAAATATGTTCTCAACCAAACAAAATTCATACCAAGATATTTTATCTATCCCCAAAGATTAAAAAAAAACTCTAACCTTTAGATATTTCTATTTCATTAACTAGATATGGAAAAAATATATATTCTAAAGATGGCTGCCAAATGGGAGAGTTATATATATATATATCTATATAATTTTTTTGGTTTTGACTCATAAATTTTACATTTCTTATGTAATTGTGTTATGATTCAACAACAATAATAGAATAAAATGAATATTTTAATATATTTCCCCCATTTTGATTCTATTTTGTTTCATAATTATTTTATGTTCTTTGTAACATTGAATCATTTTTATTCCAAAACATCAATAGTTTCAAAAACAAATAAAATCACATGAAAAACTCCCAAATTGAGTTTTATTGAATGAATGTGTCTTTTTACATTTTCCACACCAAAGTCTTTCTTCTTGATCATCTTCAACCAAATTCTAATAAATTTCCAAAACTATCTTTCTCCAAAGTAATTCAAAACTTTTTAAAAACCAATCAATATGTGATTAGTAATTGACCAATATAATATAAACAATATATGACTATAAACTAATATGATTAATACATGTCCACATTTGAACTAGACACATAAAAAATTGTAACTAAAAATATCAATTAATATGAACTTGACTAAAATGACATTTGAATATATATCAAATTGAACATCAAACCAAATTGAAAAAAAATTGATCACCTTGGTCAAAATGACAAATGATTTTTTAATCAAATTGAACATTTTATGTTAATTAATAAAGCAACTTTGTTAACCATTCTCTAGAATAGGTAGGTAGCTTAAGTTTACTTACCTACCTATGTACTTAGGTCTATTTACCCACATACTATTTAAGCTTAGTAGGTAAACTTAAGTAAGTAGGTAGCTTAAACCTACCTACCTACCCACCTTTTTACTACCTCCCACCTCTTTTACCTTCCTATCATCTTGCAACCTATTTACCAACTTACCTCAACCCTACTTATTAATTACCTAATTTTCTTATTTATCTATAGAAATAATGATGTGAAATTAAAAAATTGAGAAAATTTATCACCTTTTAGTGGTGTAGTCCATTGGTAAGGACTTGTTTTATCATTGTGAAGGTGAGAAGTTTTATTTTTTATACACCTACGTGCATGCCTAGGGGACTAAGGTAAGTAGGTTAGGCTAAGCAAGTAGGCATGTAGATGTTTTAATAATATATATTTCTAAAATTAAAAAATTAGGTTAAAATTCTAGCAATCAAATGTTGCATTTTTTGCTAGTCAAAATGATCAATCAAATAATCTCCTACTTTGCCACTCAAAATGACCACTCTAGTCACAACATCAAGTCCAAATCAACTTGTCTAAAATAACAAGGCGGTTTTTTTTATGCCTATCATTTTGAATATATTTTCATTAAAAGATATAGTAAAAAAACTTGTTCTTGTGGTAGTGATTCCAAACTTAAAAGAATTTCGATGGAAAGCAATGAAATGATGAAACCTAGGAAAATTTTCTTTCCTTCTTCAAATGTAGTAAATGAATTTATCATCACAACAACAAAACAAGATGCAATTAACTTGGAAGTGCCTACCATAAATTGATGAAAGTTTGTCATAGGGTAACTTTGTCAGAGACTTGGTGTAGGTACTTGCCTTGACATGCTACTTGGACTTGCTATTCATGTAGCTTACACGTCATAACTAGTTGTAGCTACTTGACTACTATTCATTGCAAACATATAGGAAACATTTTGATGAAACAACAAATGTGGGAAAGGAGAGAAAATGGGGGCAATGCATTTGTAATGTTGCAATTGCTTGACATCATCAAGGGAAAGAAAAAAGGGGGTGTGAGTGTTTGATTGGGGAAAACAAAGGGGAGGGGCAATGCAAGAGGACCTCTTCATCATTTGCTTGTTGTTTTTGCCATGCCTTGCCCTTTCTTTGTAGTGTTCGCATAATAGTTAGAGAGCACAAGCATATGGGGAGAGAGAGGAGAAGGTGAAACAAAGAACAACAATTAAAAAGAGTCCAATTTTTAAAAAACCAAAAAAAATGAGAGAGATGAAGAGAAAAACAAATCGCCATTATTGCTAAACCTAAACCCTAACTTGGATCATGCTACCCCCTTTTTTTTTGTTAACTACATATAACCAAAAAGTTATATTAAAAATTAGATGCGCTAAAATAAGGTTTTTTTGAAAATTTCAATAGTCATAATTCAATTTTAAAACATTTTCCAAAATTGAAACATGTATCTAAAAATATAGAAAGATGTTTCCAAAAAAATACTTTCCTATTTAGCTTGTACCTTAATTTTGCAAAATTTTCCTACATTTATCATTGTCACTTTGGTTACAAACAAATTTGACCAAAAAAGAAAACATTGCATATGATCATGGTCACATAGACACCCCCATCCTATATCATGTCATGTCATGACATGCAATAATGTCATGTTACAATACATTAATAGAAATATCATGTCACAATACATTAATGTAATTGATACATTCCTCAATGTGACAAAAGTTACCCCGATGGACTGTTAGAAAAAGTTACTCATTTTCAATTAAATGGGTTTTTTTTGAAAGGATCTTTGCGGAATGCAAGCCCCTAGGGGCTTGCCTCCCACAAAGAGGAATTGATCAAAAGTCTACCTCAAGATGTGAAAAACTCCCTTGCTCTACAATTAATTCAATTTGACACTTGGCTATCATATTTGATCATAATGTAAAAGTATTGGGTCATTTGTAGGTAGTAAACACAACAACACCAAGCTAACCACTGTGGGTAGCTAAAGAACTAGAACCGAATGGAAAAATGTTTCTTGTCCACCTATACCATTCATCCCTCACTGCCAGACCATGTTACAGTGGGAAAATTTCACCAAAAAAGCTCAAAAATGAACTGATTTTCCAAAGTTTCAATCACTAGAAGTGAGGGAAAAAGACCAAAAAAACACAAAAAAAAATTAAATCCATATTTAAAAATTTGGTTTTGAATTGTAGCCAAAAAGATGAAAGGAGAATTAAAGATTTTCAGCCAGGATTTGGCTAAATGTTCCTAAAGAGGATCATCACTTTGTCTACAATTTCTTATGGATGATCGCCACTTTGGCTACATAAGTTCCCCCCCAAAAAAAGCAATGCTCACTCACGGTGCGTTGCTGGCTGTTGGTGGCACTCTGGCCCACACATAGATAGCCAGGGCAAGCTTGACGCTGCCGTTTGAAGCGGAGCTTTGTGGGTAAGTAATGCCATGCTAGCAGGTTTAGGGCGCAGCCTTCTTCTCTCCGAATTGGATTCCCGAAATATGTACATGTACATACTGATGCGAAGCTGCAGGATTTCCCTCCCCCACCACCTTGGGAGTTTACAATTCGCCAAGGAGTACCTTAGTGGTGGTACCTACAAGCTGCGAGTCCACACCGTTTCCCACATCTTTCCTACAAAGTACCTAAGAGGCTGGAGTAATAATAAGCAGCGCAGGAGGCACTTGGTGATCGAGCTCTCACAGGACCCAAAAGGGCAACAGAACTTATTAGCAGTCCGAAAAGGAAATCGATGTCAATTAAATGTGCGTTATTTTCTATCAAATCTTGGGGGATCCTGTTTGTACGAAGTTTGTTGTGGAGAAGGAAGCTTTTGTCAGTCTGTACTTGACATCACAGGCGTCTCATGGGATCAGACTCCAGAGATTTTGGTCGTGCACGCTGCCCTTGGTGGGGTTACGATTAGTTCTTACATAAATAAAGAAGTCATGATCCATACACCTCGTAATACTAATACAGTCGTACAGCTTTCATCTGTTGTGAACTTCCTTTCTGACAGACCCACTATTGGTCACAAATCGCGCTTTTGCGGGTTTGGGGGGGGTGGGGGAGTAATTAAGGAGTCAAAATCACGATCAAATCAAACGTCAAGGGAAAAATAGCGAGAGAGTCATGAGGTTGCTGACAAGATCCGCTTGTTGGGAGGACTTTTAAGTGTGCGGGAGCAATAGAGTATGTTTAATGTATGCTGCGTGGGGTACAAACGTACACACGCTAATCAAGTTTCAATGGGATGTACACAGCACCAGGCGAAAGCTTTGGGCCGCCATGTCCACAAACGTCCGCTCCCGCCAACGTGTGCCACAAGCATAACTCTACTTGTACAATCTACAAACCGCTACATATTTTTTGCCTCACGCTTCATCCCCTTTTGGGATATTGTCATTTACTATAGAATGCTTTTGAAGTCTCGGAAGTGTTCCACTCATTTAGAGGATGAGCTGTGGCTTGCCCCATCAACAGCTATGCGCCACCGTCTGGAACCTCTCCTTTTCTTACTGTACATTTCAGGATTTATAGTTACCAGAATGGAGGGTTGAAGGAGATGTAGCCGTATTGGTAGTGCTGCAGGATTCCTCTAAAGTGAGGAATAGCTCCAGGCCAGAGGTATTGAAATCGGTTGCTGCCGTGATGTAAGAGCTCGATAGGCTTGTGCTGTTGTTTTCTCTCTTTTCAACTGCAGCGGGTAATTAGGTCACCGTCGTCGATGCAGGAGATGATTAGCATGCGTTCGCTGAGCTCAAAATAGAGCTTCTATTCAAAATCTGTATGAGGAATCCACCGGCTTTTTCTCGGCTCAATAAATCTAGTCTTTTGCAGCGACGTCTGCATCTGCGCAATTTAAGCTGGTCGCTAGTTTTTTGGGGGATTCGAAGACGTGTGATGCTCTCTGGAGTTTTTTACCTCCGCATAGAAATGTGAACAAATTTGTGATCTGTGTGGAGTTTGTATTTTGGTTCCAATTGCAACAGTATCCAAGCGCATTTGGACTGATGGAGTTTGGATACGTGGTGCAAGCAGTCATCAAGCTCCAGCGACACAGTCGACGGAGACAGTCAGCAACCCCCCTAATACAAGACGGTGCCCATGACTGGCACCATCATGTCCACGAGATTCGGAAGGTTTCGTCATGTGATCAGCCCTACCTACAAGCAAAAATTAGTTATTCAGAGCAAGGCTCTGTGACCGCTGCTCCGTGGAGGCGCTCAGGCTGAAGTGAAGACCTTGTTGGGTAGGCATGTTTAACGGAGCTAGAACGCTAGAACACGAGAGGACTCGTGATGAAAATGATCGCGTTAGCAAAGTCATCTCTCAATGTCTTGAGAGAATGACTGGACAAGGCGTAGCTATGGCGTAGTGGCCATTACTAGGATCTCTTCTATAGGATCTAGAGAATAATAAGGAGATGTTTGATCTCTTGCTGCAAGGATCTGTTTGACAATGACACTAGGGAATTAGAATTCAGATTCTGCTACTGTGATGAACATGGTCTGATCACCATCTGTTCATAATAGGAGCTTCCTCAAAGTCCAAAGGGTTTTAACAGTTTCGGGGTTAACCAAGGCCGCAATGCACAAGCATGATCCTTCTTAATTTGGGGAGCGTACGAATGCAGAATAGCCAAATTTGAGACTACATTTTAGATTTATTGTAAGTAATTTCTGAAGAAGCTTTGATTTAAGTCCTTTTGTAGTATGATTGTGAGCTGCTAATTATACTTATCATGAAGTAAGTGGGAGAAACTGATTCCTAGTGTCAAGGGCTATATGGTCTTTTAAGTCATTTGTTAAGTATGGTCTATGCATTTTGTTGCATTTCTAAGAGACAATAGTACTATGGAATGGTCAAGCCCCCTGCCCATTGTGTAGGGGAAGGCAGTAGGTGAGCTTGCTGACACACCCAACATAATGAATGGCTAAGGTCAAGACCATTCCTTGACATCAAGGTCTGTGGTGGTAGATTCAACAATTTTTCTTCAAAAAATCATGTTCAACAGAGATTTTGGCCACTTTTATTACTGTATGATCATCACTGTAATGTTATGTCATATAATGTGGTCAAGTAAATGACATGATCTGCAACTTCAGACCTTAATGTCTTTTGAGTAGTGTCTTCCAGTCCAAAAGCTTAACTCTGACAAAGTATATTGCAAATGAGTTGCTGTTTTATATTTGGCAGCTATGGCTGTGTGTAACTGCAAGAAAATAGCATGTGTTTCCATGTCTTCGAGGCTCTGGTCACTTACAGTAAGTTCAAACCAGCAACAGCTAAACTAGGAAATGTTTCATGAGTCCCCAATAAAGGAACACAGAGAAAGTTCAAAGTAACACCCAGACCTGGTGAACTTTCATTTTTACTTTTTTTGGGATCTTTTGGATGCACCCCCACAACTAAATAATAGAGATGACAATAGATGACCGTGCTCTTAGGAAGAGCTTGGCCTCAAGTTGTTGAGGGTTTCAGCATATCCATTGTATGCAATGTGATCACAGAGGATGCTCCTGATGGGGGTAAGTAAGAGGCACTTGTGAGGCTCATTAATTAGCTGCCTGTATGCATCTATTTGGTTTTCTTAGAATGCACTGAACACCAATTTTTCAAATTTTAAACAATGTGTAGAAAGCTGATACATCTCAAGAAGTTTTGAGAGATTGTGGAAAGTTGTTTTCTCAATTCAAAACACACCTACAGCTTGACTGGTTTGATGCTTTTAATTGGAGCTGAGTGAAAGAAAAAGAACTCTAAATATTTAGGATCTTGGTTCAGCTTTGGCATATCTAGGTAGACGACACTGACAAATTCCTCTTGGACAAGGTTAAAAAAAAGTTGTCTTACTTGGCTTCCACCCATCTAACTGTCTTTGGCCGGTAGGGCATTAGTTGTCAATCAGGTCATCTGATCTTTTCTTTGGTACTTTATTGCTATGTGAGCTGGAATGCGGAAGGTCCTACAACAAATCCGAGCTTTGCTACACAACTTCTTATGGGCTGGTTAAGAACACACAACTCAGTGCAGAGTCCAATGGAAAGCTGGAAGATTAGGATTGGTCGAGTCAGAGGAGGCTTTTTTACATCAAATGGGTGCTATACTGGACGCAACCAGGAGTTTCAGATTTGCAGATTCTTCGATGATTTGAATTGTCTTCAACAAAAGTAAAAAGATCGGGGAAGAATGTAAACTGGTCTTTTTGCCACCATCACATATCAGTAAAAGGTTCCCACATGGAACAAAATTGCTAAAACTTGGAAGGTTCTTGCCAAGGAAATAAAATGTTGTGCCCCTCCCTCACAAGAAGACCTATTAGACATGGAAATATGGTGGTCCACCAAATTTGAAGGATAAATATATGGGTTTCTCTGAGAAGAGAGCATTTGAGTCGTACAACACAATTTTGAGTAGGTTCAATTTTCAACAAGCAAATTGGAAATATAATACTTGTAGCTGACATTGAACAAGCCTTCAGTCTCAGGTCAAAAGAAAGTCGTCTGTGGTTAAGATTGACATATCAATCAAGTGAAGGTTTGCTACCAAGGACTAAGGCAGTTGGGTGAAGGGATAGTGCAATGAACCAAATTTCAACAAATGTAAAGTCCACAGATAAGTACACAAATTTTGCAATCCCTTGGTTAGCCCTCTCACAATTCCAAGCTCTAACCTTATATTCATTTTTGAAAATTCATATCGTCTTTTTTAATAATTCAATCATCTCAATCTATAACCTATTTTTTCCTATATAGATATACTATTATAATCAATATCAATGTGAAATTTTTCTTTCACATCCTTTATTTATTCATTTAATCACAATTAAGTTTTAAAAAGAAAATTGTTAAATATTCATTGTGTTTTAAGCCTTATGAATGAGATCGTTAGTTTCATAACATTATTTATATTGATATTACAAACATATTGTTCCTAAATAATTTTTTCTAATTTTTCATTGTTGCGCTCATTATGGAGTTTCTAAGATTTTTTGTTTTAAATTGCACACATAAACAAATAAAATAATATTTTATGAAATTTTGATTTATGCATGTCATCTATAATATGTTTGAACAATTCATGTGAGGCTAAGAACAATCCCAAACATTGACAATTTTTTTTACCCAAAAAAAGAAAAAAAAAAGAAACAGAATTTTGTATGATTTTGTGTAGAGTTACATTGGATGGCCAACTTTGACCATCCATTTCTTCTTTAACTCAATTCATTTGCACAATATTTTTTTCCACATAATTCATATCATCAATAAAGCATGATATCTTGGTGCAATACTCTAAAAACTGTTCAAAATTTTGAGAACTGAACTTTCAATGGTGGGGATTTTCCATTTCTGAACCAAATCCTTTTTTTTTAAAGGAAAATTCTATTTTCACACCTTTTTTGGCTAGATTCAGACCTTTTTTGCCGGTCTGATTTCGTGACCCCATGATTTCGTGAACCGCGCAGTGCATGGCTGCTCCTCATGCACTCAAATTTATTCTGTTTAAAATCGGACCGGCAAAAAAGGTGTGAAAATAGAATTTTCCTTTTTAAATCAAAGGATTCAGCTTAAAGTCTTCTACAACTCTATCGAATTGAATTTTTAAAATTCTAGCAAAATTACTCACTTTGGGGCACATTTGTGAAGGTTGGTTTGACTTTTGTATTGGGATTGTTTTGATCAAATGTGAATTAAGGGTTAACTTGGATGAAATGGCAAGGTAATGCCACTTCCACTTGCTACAACTAACTACGTGTAATGGTTTCATTATATAGGTAAATGTATTATAGTAAGTATTTTCACCTACCAATGGTAATTGAAGTTTATTGAGATTCTATTTAAATTAATTAATCCTAGGTTAATTTGTCTACTAACATTATCCCTTCTTACTTTGAATCTCAGCCTCAAAATCCAAGCCAAATAATTAACCATGAAGTTGAAAAAGATGAATTTTAGCTTATTTGTCTAAACAAAGGTGTGTCAAAAAATTTAATCAGTGTTCGAACCTCAAACAACAATAGGTAATCTGAGTGTCTAGAGGTATGGTAATGTACCACCTAGGTAGGGACAGTTGCATTATCGACATTGTCATTTAAAATTTTCCATGACTTGGGACTATTTGTCAATGGCACTTTGTTTGCATTAAAATTGGGGACATGTTGTTGATAGGTGATAAGTTGTTGCATGTAAATTGTTTCATATACTTCCCAAGGTGCCATGGTGGTAGCCAACATGCCTTGCACATTGACCTTGAGATGTTGTCAATGTTGTTTTTGGTCAGGGTTCTTCTTCAACCTTTGCTTAAAAGAAAACATGTTATTTTACTAGGGCTTCATACTTTGTTAATCTATTGTTAGTCACAATTGTGCACCATGCTCAGTTTTTCCATTTTGCCATTTGGGCTTACATGTCAATAATTCTCATCCTTGACTATATGTTAAATTCAATCTTCAATTTTATCAACTTCTATTATGTTTAATCCAACGAGTAAGGAGTTTTATCATCTTTTCCTTGTATTAATACCTTCCCCTTTGCCATGTCTATTTCATGCCTAATGGTAACCACCTCATCATTTAGTTCCATCAACTAAACAACTTCTATTTGGTATTTCACACAAACTTCAAACTATTCTTGAAGATGACCACCTCATTAATCATTTCTAAGATATCTTACAACTGGGCCTTCGCAACTTGATCATAATGAGCCAATGATGTTTTGATCTCATCCAACCTATTATGTAAACTACTAATTTGCCAAAGTTTTTTTCCACCATCTTTCATCAATTAGTAAATTCATTTAGGGATCAGGTAAGCTTTTTAACAACCTCTCCTCTGTTAAATGTTTTTCCAGTTGGGGCTTAATATTGCCCTGCCACTTTCTTTGCTTGCCTTGTCCTTTAATGGCATATGCCTTCCCTTTGATCAATGCATCTAGTTGGTCAACCACTAACTCTAGAGTTATTTGGTTAAGGGTCACCTACAATGCCTTCACCTTCTCTGTTATGGCAGTAACATTTTTATAATGAGACTAGAGCCCAAAGAGGCCTCCTTCAAAATTATTACCTCCTAGGATGTTGCAATAGGTCCTACCTTTAGGGTACACATGAATGGTTAGATGCAATGGGAGAATGTACACGAGAAGTTCGTCGACCTTCCTTGGATGCATGTGGGTCTCAAAAGGTCGCAATAGACCCCTTGTCACCTTGGGATTCTTACCGATTCACTCTGAGAGTCTTGTTAGCACATTCCTACCTAGCATTTCCCTCTCACAGTTGTTTTCTTGCTTAATGGAGTGGAATTCCTTCCTCACCTCCTTCTACTACCTACTATGGACATAATAGGGGTGGGGAAGATATTGGTTGTTGTTCTTGTTCCTCCTCCTCTATGACTACCCCCACTTGAATTTTTATGGTGGTTTAGATGGGGGTACTCAAAATTCATTGCAAAGGAATCTTTTTTTAAAGTACCCCCAATGGTGCCATTACCACTTTTACATCCATGTTGTTGACTAACATGGGGGAGGGTATTATGGCAGGGAAAGTCCAAGCTCTTACTTGGGTACAAACATAATATAAAAAGTTTGGGGCACCAACTGAACAATGGATTCCAAGGATTCAAACACATCACAATCGAGATGTGGCATTCATTGATTACTTTAGGTTCAAAATTGAACATGGATTACGATTTGCAAATTTGGCATGTTATGTCTCCTTCGCATGCACCTATGTCTGTCCTTTGTGTGTCAAATCTATATTTCATGCATTTGACCTACCCTCACATATGCCTAGTCTTGTGCGCATCATATGTGCTGGTTTAGGGTTGAAAATTGTTTCCTTTTTTCCTCCTTTTATTGAAGCAAGTTTGGGTGTTGTAGTGTTGTCCATTGTGTGACAAAGTTTTTTCGTGCTTTCCATTTCCACCCTTGAAATTGCCTCACATATTTCATCTCTATGTCTCAAAAAGGATAATGTTGGAGGCATCTATCACTTGGTAGGACCATTGCAACCAAAACACAAGATTCTTGGTTTTGCACTTGATGAAGTAAAATAACAAAAGCTTTATGTTTTTATTTAGTCAATTCTTAGTTTGTTTTCTATTAGTTTTATGTTTTAAGGGATTAATGTCTTGTATTTAGGTAGTAGGGTTTAAATAGGTACAATATATGGCTAATTATGTTGAAGGGCTAACATGCATAGGTCAAGTTTTAAAAAGTATTAGCAAAGCAATTTGGGAATATATATTAAGGATATATAAAGGATTTTTTTTTCTTGGTGTTGTCCTTTAACTAGGGTGGTCAAGGTTAGGTTAACCAACTTGATACACACTCACTGCCTGAAAAGGGGGCTATATATTTCAAGCCAAATATGTCAATATATGTGTAGCAAAGTAACCCAAGACCCAATCTGGGCGAAAGCTTTGACTAATGTAGTGAGTGGTCATAGATGTCAGATAGCCACAAGTGATTTCAACATAGGAACCAGCTTAAGCAATCGAGCAAGTGTGCAAGGACCTTAAACTACTAGGGGTTCTGACAAAGATCAGAGCAAAAACACGAAAATAGAACAATCGTGGGAAGTAACCACTTTACATCGTCTGACAAACGATGCGCGGGTTTAGAGGTCTCATAGTAACGAGGGGAAAGGAGACCAACTCAGTCAGGACAAAAAGGTGACTAGTCAGAAAGCAATCTATAGTTCTTTGTCTGTCTGGGGCCAAAAAAGTTCCTCTCGCAAGCCTATCCAAATAAATCATTGTATCAATATCATACCTGCAACAATGACCTAATCAATTACCATGTTGTGGTTTTAAGGTTTCCACTAAGTTTGGTACGGTAAGTCAAGGAACTTGTAGGTAAATGCTTTGGGTAAGTAAGTATATATACACCATATTTTGGTGGAATATATTTGAGATTTACCTTTAGCAATGGGTGGGTAATCATTTTGAGAAGATGAAAATGGGTATGTGCAAAAAAAATCTACCTTTAAGTCCATGAGGGAGCTTAATTTGGTTGTTCAATTAGCCATTAATTGACATTTGACCAAATTAAAGCACATAAGGCTACAAACAGAAAATGAAAGTAGAAAGCAATTAAGTGTCCTTTTATTTGTTTGATACCTTATTGGGAAAGACTTCAAAATCCGGTGATATTTCCAAAAAAAAATCTAAATCAGATTAGCAATCTTTAAAAGAAAAGGTTTTTGAGATTTGGCAAATAGCAAACTTGAAAAGCTCTGTTTTCTCACCATTTTTTAGTAAAGTGTAATCACCTTGGCACTGGATTGCTAAAAATCCAATGCTACTTGCTTACTGTAGTAAATTGGCAGCTATGACAATAATTATATTATTGTCGACCTGTTGAGTTTTTTTTAACAATATTTGTTTAATAGAACAAAACTTTGTGAAGGACTCCTCCTAGCTGGGTGGGCGAGAATAGAGCAGCTGTTGTTGACCTTGAAAGTTGGTTGACACCATCGCCAAGGATAATCAGAGGTTTCTGTTTTTTGAGAAAAAGGATGGGTGGAGGATGTGGTTACACCAATGCTCAACATTGCACAAATTTGCTGGGTAGGGCAGCTCTGGCATTGCTGAAGTTGTCAGCCCTCTTATGTGTGCCAGTGTTGAAAGCCTTGAGATGTTATTTTTTTGGGAAGAAACTTGAGGTGGAGACTTTGCTCCATGCTCTAGCAGTGGTGCTCTATGCACTGCCATCGCCCCCACAACCCCACCTTTTTTAGTTGTTATTTTTTTTCTTTTTTTCCGGGTTTTGAACTTGAATCACCAGCACTACAACATGATTCAACATGCAACTTCTCTAGCACTAGAAGCTTCACAAGCTGATTGTTGCTTGTAAATTGATTTGTTATTTCAAACTTTTAACTACACCTAGCTATTGACACCATCGCTTGTCTACAGTGGAGAGGAAACACCAGGAAGAAATAGTAAGAAGATGAGAACTTTGGGCGCTGCCTTTTTTTAGGCAGCAAGGAACTTTAAATTTTTGTATGTAGTGGCTCCTACCTTGCAGTGAGCTTCAACATAGCTCCAAGCTTGCATTGAAACGTGGCAAGCTAATTGGGCACAAGTAATGGATTCCAGAGTGTTGCAGTTCTTGGATTCTCTTTCAATCTAGGAGGTAGGTGTAGTCAGGATTTGGTCCACTTTGACATTTATGGGATAACTTATACTTTTCCAAAGCCTACATACATTTGCATGTCAAACATATAGTGATCAACATGCTGGACCCAACACTGCTTTCCACACAGAAAAAGGGTCAGAAAAAGTATGGGTCAGCTGGGTACTGTACTTCTGTACATTTACCATAGAAAGTGCTCTCGGCCAAACAAATGTACAAAGAGTAGAACATTTTATGTACACACTGTGACTTCAACCTTCTGGCAGTTTACTAGTCAATCTCATCATGGAATGCCAATTGAAAAGCTCCTGTAGATTACTACTATGTGTGACATACCTCTAATTCCACCATGTTGACAGCCATCCAAGGTCCTGTTAAGAGCCAAAGCAAATCAATAGCCACAAGCATGGATGGGGATGCTAGGGGACGGATAGTGGGTTAACAGTAAACACTATTCCATTTAGTTCCAGCTCCCTAGCCAATCATAGTGGTTAGCTCAGTTCATATTTTTACTACCTTAAAAAAACACACTAGCCCAAACCCATGTACTCACTATCTGCATGCATCTACTTACCTAGTAATCACCTATTATACAACCCACCTACCTACAGGACCCATCTGTTACAGAATAGGTTACCAAGGTGAACCCATTGACTACTGAGTTCAGGCTTCCAATGAATGGTGCACCAATGGTGATGGTTCACTCTAGCCCGTTGAAGTGCTTCCACAAGCAACTTATGCATCTTCACAAATTGTGCTGTTACTTTCAAATACATCTTGCATGTACGCTAATAAAAGCTGCAGTCCTCCTGAGGAGAAGATACCCTTTAATAACAAAGAGCTGTCTCATTGAACAGCAAAAATAAACCTGAGAAGGAGTAAAGGTTAGTTTCACAGCATAACCCGAGCTCCCTAAGGAAAGTTTTTCTGGATTATAAATTCTATCAACCAGTTAGAGGAGCAAGATGAAATAGAAGCCTGAAAATGTCCTAAAACACACAACAACATTCTTAGTAACTCCTAATATCTTTAATACATTTAGGCATTAAGCCTGATCATAGTTAAAATCAGAAGATAACAAGCTTGTTTGTTGTGACAAATAAGACACAAACCAAATATATTTGGAAGACCTATATTGCTAGACTTGTACACCACAGAAATTCCTATGTTTCCTTTGTCTAACAAAAAGTCGTGATTTGTGATGTCAACTGAATGCATAAGTGACAACTATGAAGAAAGGAGTGACAAGCTGTGTCTTGAACTGATTAGCTAAAGCAGAGAGGGAACCTTGCTTTCCTTGCTTCGCTCACTAGCAAACTCAGTAAGCTCTACTGGAGTTGTATGGAATGCTTTCTGTTGCCATCTTCTCCATATATAGCCGATAAATGTGTTCACCTTTGGCTCATCTCGCTTCACTCTCATATCCCCAATGCTAAGGTCCATGTTATCACTTCTTGACTCCATGTCTCTTTCATCAGGTTTTGTTTGATGCACAAACTCTTCTTTTGGATGGCTCTGGTCCAGCAACAGCACCTTGTAGAAGTTAGCACCAGACAAATGACAGATTCTCCTCCAATCAGACCACTCATCGTCTGCTTTGGTCTCTCAAAGAACTCCAAAGACTCATTCAGATGCACATAAATCCAAAACAGGACTGAGCCTCAAATGGCACTAAATGTTTCAACACACCAGAGAAAAGATATGGGAAATTTTTGCTCAGTAGTTTTCAGATCCCTGTAGGAGCTGCAAACAACCAGACATTGATACAAGACTTTTACCATCTAGGAACTTCTGCAAGGTCAAGCAGAAACTCTACATGCTAGATGCTCATTCTTCAGGCAAATTGCATGCCACAGCAATTAATACCATCAAGTTCATGATGAAAGTGACAATTGCCTTTTCCACTGTGGTCATTTCTTCTAGCAATCAAACTAACATCACCTAGACAATGTCCCCTCTCAAAACAACAGATGCTACTAGGGCATCTACTCAGGGCACATCACACCTCCAGTGATTTGAAGTGCCTCCGCTGCTTCTGGTGACGCCTCATGGACTTTTGACAATCTGAGCCCTCCCAGTTGAAAACACCATTTAGGTTTTCAACACCCCAGAAGGTGTCTGCTATAGCCTCCATTTCTTCCTCTTGCTCTGGCAGATTAAGGTCCTGAATGAACTCACTTACATCTGTGGCATCATCAGGTGTACTATACACTCTCCGTATTGATGGCTTCTTGTTGCGCATGATTGACCTCCACCTGTTTGGTAGGTTGAAGTCTTGCTTCACCTGCTGACCACACTAACAACTGAATCAAAGCAATTCCAATCTGCAATAATAGTGATAAGCTCATCTCCAAATACAAAGAAGACCAAGAATCTAACATGAGAAGTGATATAGCCCAAAATCTAGTAATTGAGCAATTGTATCCCAACACTACCCATGCTTTCAAAGCTAAGGCGTGTCAGAAAGGCTCACCTACAATTAGACCAATAGGACCTTCACAGTCAAGCAATCCAGAAGTTTGGATCCATAACCTGTTCTTCAAGAGAGAGTCGACCTTTTGCTCGGGAGAAGAGGCATAAGGTTCTTGATACTGCTAATATGAGAGCAAGAGTTGGAGAGAGCAGACCTGTTGCATGTAAAACTCGTCGCACTGCAATGCCGCGACTTGATGCCACTTATTACTGCAGATTCCCTGCCACGCGGTCACAGACACCGTCTTTTCTCTCTCACCACTCTATATTGCACATCGAGCGTCTGTCGTTCCTCCAACACGAATGTCCCTATTTACTTTAAGAGATAATTCTGTCTTTCCCCTCTGCCAATCGCACTACTCTGAACCTGTTTCTTACGGCGTTGTTGCCGTTTCAAAATCACACAAAGAAAAAACCTAACAGATCATATTGTTTTCGTGAAAACGGTGTACAAACAAACCTCGTGTATGTACCTTACCCCTACTTCAAAATCTCCCTACTTAGCTCCAAAATGCTCAGCTCTCCTCACCTTCCGAAAGCATGTATGTGCAAATTTTCCGCCAATTCCAATCACTACTTCACAACGCTCAATAAGGAGTAAGCAGTAAAAAATATTGTCCAAAAAACCGCTCCTCTACAAGTGGAATCACGATCTAGGTTCCGATCGGCATCAGGAGCCGCGCTACGAGCAAAATCTCCGTTGCAGCAGCTTCAGAGAACTAGGGCAGAAGTATTGATCGCCTTTAGTTACCGTTAAAATACGCAAGGGCAAAACAAATAAACAAACAAAACCCTACTGCAATAATCTCTCACAAGCACACGCGTTTTCTCTCCCCCAGCCACAAATCAAAAGTCAAGGAAAAAAATGAGTTTAGAGTTTACTACTTTATACTCCCTCCTATTCTTATTCTTCTGCTTCTCCTCCTTCGCGACACACAGATCCACAATCTTTCTTTGTCTTTGGCCGACGCTCAGCAACACTTGCACTGCCGACTGGCACGCCAACGTGACTTGACCTAATCCAGCGTCCTTCTTTGACACAAATGAAACGGGGAATTGCACGAAAAGCAGGGAATGACTCGCCCAATCGACAGGCGCCGAGTTTTGGCTAGAGTGAGCCAGCCTGCACCCGGAAGGATGGATGATAAGTGATCAGAAAATAGTTCTCTGTCGGGTTCCAGTTCACTATCTAACCATGGTGGTTAACTCAGTTGCTTTTCCTTTTTACCTACTTAACAACAGGCAAGCAGGTTATTAGTGTTGAATATTAACTTTCTACCAAGTTACTTAAGTAATTTTACCCAAGTTATAATTATTTGAGATACTTGTGTTTAGATGCACATGCTTTTTGGACTATGACATATTGTAGTTAAGTTTACTTAAATATCTCTAATTAAATTTAATGTGAAATATCTCAATGCATGAGATGATGGCCTTGTGCATGTGCCTATGTATGTATTTCTTGGGTAGGTACCATTTACATGGGGGTGTTTGTCTCCTATTTAGGTTAGGTTAGAGCTCGAGGTGGATCATAAGTTTGTAAACAACATATCTACAACCTTAAGCTTGGGTGGAGAGCTTGTTGTAAATCAATGTTTTTATCAACTTTATTCTCTCATTGATCCACTATCAATTTATAACATGCTATCAAAACATGGTTGCGTTTGAAAGAAGCAAAGATTAAAGTTGTTTTCTACAATCCTTGAAAGCCTTGAAACATTTGATGTATTTTTTTGTTTTTCTAACATTTTGTTCAAAGTTTCAAAACTTTAGTGGTTTTTTTTTTTGGCATTGTTTTACTAAGAATCATGACATTCATTTTTTAATGCTTAAAGTATTGAGAAGTTGAATGGCAATAATTTTCATACATGGAAGATGAAGATGGAATTTTTCCTACATGGTAATCATTTGTGGGAGATCACCTCAAGAGAAATATTGCCACCATAAGTTGAATTTGGAAAGATTGTTTTTCAAAAAGGCACTCTTGAACATTGTTTGTTCATGAAGAAGGACAAATTGGCTTATGGAACAATTCTTCTAAATGTTGTTGATTCTTTGTTGCATCATGTAACACATGCATAAATTGAAAAAGATGCACGAGACAATCTTTGTGCAACATTTGAGAGAAGATACGTTGGCAACATATTGCAACTATGTTAAAAGTTTTACAAGATGAAGGAAGCCACCTCAATGTAAGCTCGTATTGACAAATTTTGGACAATTGCATATTAGTCAACAAGAATTGATCATCAAGCTTTTTAATGAAGACTTGGCATTCACATTTTTAAGGAGTTTACAATTGTTTTTCCATACCCTTGTGGTTTCACTTAGTTTTTGCACTGATAAATTATTTATGGAGTTAGTATATGGACAATTGTTATAAAAATAATTGTGATGTACGTGAGAAGTGTAGTTTAACCATGGTACGAAACATGAAACACCAACGATTAAGGGTGTTTTTTAGAAGTTCAAAAGGGTTGTAGATTGGTAGAAGTTTAAGAATGAAAAGCATTAAAAACAAAAACTTGCCACAATTGTAACATCAAAGGCCATTTTGTAAGAGACTGATATAAAACGAAACAAGATTAAAAAAATAAAATTCAAAGGTTCTTCACAAGTAGCCACATCAAATCAAATTAAATATCTTGTGATTGCTTTATCTATGTCTGCAATTTGTAAGGATGTGCGGTTTGTTGATTTTGGGGTTTCATAACATCACACCTTTAAAAAGGAAGCATTTTCAACTTTTGAAGAATTTATTTTGAGTCACCAAATATATCTTGGAAACAATAATACATTTAATGTATGTGGAAAAGGCATTATTGTCTTCAACTTACCAAATGGGATTTTCAAATCTATTAGAAATGTGTTGTATGTCCCAAAGTTGGCAAAATATTTGTTATTGATTAGTCAATTAACAGAATAAGGTTTCAAAATGGAATTTGAAACCACCAAATGTTGGTTAAAGCCTTTTGATTTAAACAAGGTGATTATTGAAGTTGTTTAAAAATGAAGGTTATATAAGTTGGTTGAAGTTGTTCAATCCTTGGTTGTAAAATGTAACACCAATACAACCATGGACAAAAATAACCTTGTTGAAGTCATGGATCTCAATGGAGATAAATGACTTGAGTTTTTGCAATGGATGTGTGTACAATAAGCACCATTGTACGCCATTTCCTTTGAATGAAGGTTCTCATGCAAAGGAAATTCTCTAAGTTTGTGCACACAAACCTATGTGGTCCCATGGCAAAAACATCTCATGGAGGGGCAAAATATTTTATAACCTTCATTGATGATTTATTTAAAAAGACAATTTTTTTGTGCCATGCAAATTAAATTTAATGTGTTTGACAAGCTTAAAGTTTTCAAAGCTTTGATCAAAATCAGACTAGAAAAAATATCAAGGTGGTCATATGTGATGGATTTGGGGAGTATAACTTTAAAAATTTCAATGCATTCTACAAAGAGAATGGTATTGTGAAGCATATAACTATTTTATACACAATGGTGTAATTAAAAGGAATAATCAAACACTTGTTGAAAATGTGCAATGTATGTTGCAACATATGAAATTAGATCATGGCTTCCAAGTAGTAGTGGCAATTATAACATATATCCATAATTGAATCCTACCAAGTCAATTTCCAATGACATCATAGGAAATTTAATGTGCTACACACATTTTATAAATCATTTGGATGTTTTCAATTGTGTTGCATATGTTCATTTGTCAAAAGAAATAAGGACCAAATTGTTTCAAAATATGTCAAATGTATATTCATTAACTACTGTGAAAAGATTAAAAGGTATTTGTACAACCTTATAAACCAATATGTTATTATCAGTTGTGATGTTATTTTTGATGAATCCATAAATTTTAACAAGGAAACAATTCAAATTTGATATTTCAATAATAGATGATATTTTAATAAATTAAAATATTTTTAATGATAATAAGTTATTTAAAGTCAATTAATCAATTAATTAATTAAACTAATTAACTACCAAATTAATTGAATTAATTTAGATTATGTTCTAGTTACTTAATTCAAATAATTAATTATCAAATAATGAATTTTTTTTTAATAATGAATCATTTGGATTCCCATAATTATTTGAGTTAAATTAATTAATTAATTAACTATTCAAATGGTTATTTCACATAATTTATTTATTGATAATTAATTCAAATATAATTATTGATAATTTCTTATTTAGTTGTACAATTTTATTTTATTTTTTAAAAAAAATCAATAATGTGAAGGAAAAAAATTAGTTGCAACACAATTTGCAATTAATGTGTAACTAAAAGATTTAACCCATATGTTTTGACCTTGAATCTTATTTCACAAACTACATAAATAAGGTTCATTTTATTGTGTGTTCACATTAAAATACATGTTGTCACAAGCACAAAAACAACCAAGATTATAAATTTTTATAACCAAAACAAGAACAAGGCAAACTTAGTTTTAAATCCAAGTCATGAAACAAAACAAACAAAAACAAAAACACGACATGTGTGAAACAAGAATCCAACAAGATTTTATTACAATGAATATTAAAAAATAGAATAAGGTTATGACAAAAAAATGTACCTAAAACTAGTGTTGAATAGACTAAAATAATGAGGAATTCTACCTTTATTTATACCTATTGGGCACCTATTTCAAGATTTTTTTTAAAAAACTTATAATTTACATGTGGCCCATGTTCACCCATGTGCGTTAATGTGCACCCAATATGTGTGAACTATGAATGAATTAAGATTCAACTGAGAGTTAACCAAAATTCAATTAAAAGTGAACTCAAAATTAATTAAAAATTAACTAGAAATTCATTATAAATGAACTAAAAGTTAACTAGAAATCAATTAAAAGTTAATTAGAAATGAACTAAGTGTTAATTAGAAGTGAACTATAACTTAATGAAAAAAGAATTGCAATTTAACTAAAAATGAATTAAAAGTGAACTATAATTTAACTAATGATGAACTAAAAGTCAACTAGAAATAAACAAAAAGTTAACTACAATTGAATTATGACTTAATTAATAATAAACTAATAATAAATTAAAACTGAATTAAAACTGAGTTATAAGTGAACTATTACTTAGCTAAGAGTGAACTAAAAGTGAATTAAGACTTAATTAAATGTAAATTACAATTTAATTGAAAGTGAGCTAATAGTGAATTAGAAGTGAATTAAAATGTAATTAAAAGTGAATTAAGAATGAATTAGAAGTGAATTAAGATTTAACTAAAAATGAACTATGATTTAACTAAAATTGAACTAGAAATGAATTAAGAGTCAATTAGAAGTGAATTAAATTTTAACTAAAAATGAGCTACAACTTAAATTGGAGTGAACTAAAAATGAACTACAACTTAAATAGGAGTGAACTAAAAGTGAACTAAATGTTAATTAGAAGTGAATTAAAATTTAACTAAAAGTTAAATACAAGTTTATTACAAATCATGGATTAACATTCAAATGAATGAGCTCCATGGCATTGACATCCATGACACATGTCCTAATTTGGGATGAACTTTAAAAACTTGACTATAAAAGAAAAACATAAAATAAAATAATAATATTTACATGGCTATTATTTAGTTTGTTATTGTTCTACCTTCTTACTTACCTGCCTACTTATGTAAGTAAATAAGTATGTAATGCAAGGTATGTAAGTATGTCCTACGTACCTAATATTACCTACTTATTTAATTTGCTTATATATCTAAATAAAACCTACCAACCTACCTACCTATGACGATGTATTGACCTATCTAACTATTTAAATGGATTTTTATTTTTATTTTTTTACTTCAATCAATATGTGATGTGGCAATTTTAAACTATGACACATGTCACAATATGAGTACATACAACAATCGTAATGGATGGTGGGGATCAATATTTCAAAAAATAATAATTTTCACACAAAAAACCCTCATAATGCCACGTGTCAAAATTTGATGGATTGATGAAATAATATCAACATGACATTACCATGGTAATTGCAAATTAGTTGTAATAAAATTACACAATAGTTGTTTCTACTTAGTTGTAATTGAGTTGCACAAGTTGTATATGTATATAGTTTCACATATGGTGAGTTGCATCGATTGGAACTCATAGAACTTGATAACATTCACACCCGTAGAACTATGTTAAGTTGATATGAATTGCACATGGTCATTGTAATTCAAAAACCTAATTGCAAGGCCATTTGCAAATCGCCCCATTTTTTCATAATATGTATATTTGGAAACAAATGATCTATCTTGTTTCAATATTGGAAATTTTATGTATTCAATGGTATGCATTCAACCTAATATTGCATGGGTAGTGGGGTTTGAGGCTCACAATATTGAACAATCACATTAGATTGCAATGAATAGATTTTTTATTATTTGAAAGGCATAATGGGATTTTAGTATGTGTTTCAAAAGAAACATCACGGGTCCTATTATAAATAAAGTGCATTTTGACAAAAATGTTAATCATAGTTAAATTAGGCACGTTTCGAAAGGAACATAAACCATAACTAAGACTACAAAAGGAACATGAGGGGCCAAACACATTTTGACGATAATGTAAGCCATAGTCAAAACTAGACACATTCTAACAAATATGTAGGCAATAACAAAAGTTTTGAAAGGGACATGAAGGGCCATGTGCATTCTGATAAAAATATTAACAATAGTTGGGGTCATGCACATTTGACAATAATGTAAGCCATAGTTAGGTCTAAATGCATTTTGAAAAAAAAAAACCATAGCTAAAGTTCCAACAAGAACATGAGGGGCCAAATGCGTTCCAAAAAGGACATTTATCATAACCAAAGAATTGATAGAATCTACATTATGGACCAAGTGCATTTTGAAAGGAATGTTTACCAAAGCCTATGTCTCAATATTGGGGATCATGATTTTGTTTATGGAAACACACAAATGTGTGATTATTGTGATGCAAGTTGGGTTGACAATATGGATGGCCACAAATCAACATTGGGTCATTTTTACTTATTGGGAAAATTTAATGGTGCTATTAGCTGGAATAATAAGAAACAAGCTCTATTATTATGTCATCAACAAAAGTTGAATGTATGGCAACTTCATAAATAACAAAACAAGCAATGTGGCTTTTCATCATTTTTTGGGAGCATTAACATTCCACATATGAAACCCATTATCCTATATGACAACAATCAAAGTTGTAAATTTTTATCAAATAACACAATCATTCATGCTTGCGCAAAGCATGTCGAAATTCATCATCATTTGGTGCAAGAGAAGATTGAATAAGGTTTTGTTAAGTTAATGTATTGCAACATGGAGAATATGGTTGCAGATATTTTGACCAAGGGACATTCTATTGACAAGCATGAATATTTTTTACACTTGATGGGTGTGATTAAGTGCATAACTCGATAGTTCGTTGGGTGGGGGTGTTGGATATCAACTTCCTACCATGTTATTTAGGTTATTTTTCACAAAGTTATAATTACTCAAGATATTTGTGTTACATACGCATCTTTTTGGGATATGATATATGTTAAGTAAATTTATTTAAACATCTATAGTTAAATTTAATGTGAAATATTTCTTAATGTATGAGATGATGGTTTTGTGCATTTGCATGCACTTTTAAGGTAGGTAACATCTTCATGAAGGTGTTCACGTCCTATTTAAATATGCTAGAGTTCTAACAATTAGCAAGTAGGCCTAGTGGTAAAAATAGTTTTTACCTATGTATGAAATACAAACCATTTACTATTTAGTAAACATTATTTTTCCTACATGTTTATCAATAGTTGACCTACTTGTTACAAAATGGTTTACCAAGGTGAAACTAACATTAACTCAATTTAGGTTCATCTACAATTGAATCATAATTCATAACCCATAATTAATGTTTTTCTAGAGTTGAAAGACATTAAAAAAAATGGAATTGGTGGTTTAATGATATAATAATATCTATAAAACTACAAGTTGCAATGTTTTATAAATTCAAATAACCACACCAACAATGGTTTTGATCATAAATAAAAATAATGAATCATGATACAATTTGCATAAATCCTTCCATCATTTAACATTATAATAAATGACCCAAAAACAATATTGAAAACACAACATCTTTTGAAATCCCAAATTTTTAACTATTGCATTTTTGTCATTGAAAATGGATTTCCTTTAAAGAAACAACCCTAACCAATGTTTTTTTGGGTGTGAAATCCCACAAAGGTTAACAAAAGCCTTAAAAGGAAAAAAGGAATTAGAATATATACATTGTAAAAACTTTGATTTTGATTATGTAACTATGGTTAAGCCAATCAACATCACAAAAGCATAATGGCACTTACTAAATAAATATCTATATATATTTTCTTTATTTAGGTTAAATAGGCCTCCTTGCACCTTCAAGAGCCTAAGCTCTCGTTGACTTAGATGCTTTGGCGGTCTTACACTCCACTTAGTACATCATATTACCATCGAAGAGTTCTAAATATATATATAATTTTATTTTTGACTTTTCCTCTCTTTGCAACTTGGTTTGCTTGGCGAGGGTGACAATTTACTTTATGCCCTACGGCCCGGTCTCATGAAAAAGTACTTTTAACATTTAACCTTTGCTCTTGATGGGCAAGGAGTCACATCCCCTCATAAAACCATGGTGTAAAGTGTATTTTTTGCATCATACGCTCTCTCTTAAGTGGGCAAATATTATGAGTCCTCCGTCCTAGATATCCAGATCGTGGCTATCTAGTCCCAATTGTTGTCCAAATCAATTGCCACCTAAAACAATGGTTAGATTTGAATGTCGTTAAAAAGAAATCAAGTTGTTTTCCTACATCATGGCCTCCTTACAAAGTTGTGTTATTAACCATGCATTTTTGTGGCAATGATGACAACTTTGAAAGGCTTTTAGTGAATGATTGACCTCATTAAAATGTAAGTATATTAGATCTTGTTTTGATTACATTTGGAAGTACCATTCTTACATGTCTTATGTTCTTATGTGGAGGTTGTAAACTTTCAATCCCACATATGTTATGATTCTTGCACCAAGAAATTTTCTAGGTTTGTCCATTTTTTAAAGAAATTTAACAATTTGTAAATGCCTATTTATTGGGCATTGTGCCATATCCTAACATTTTACAACCTACATTGTTCATGTGTAAAATTGCGTCGGAGTTATAAATCATGGTGTCTATTTTTTTCAATTATTGTTTTGGTGTAGGTGTTTGTTGCAACTATTTATGAATGGCCAATGTTTGTAATAGTTATTTAAATGCATAAAGTTGCTTTCAATTGGTGTATGGTGCAAAGTGTTGAAGGTTAGGTTAAGACTTAACCATTTTGACCAAACTATTACTACAATGGAGGTTATTGATTTTTGATTACTGGATTTGTAATTACCAAATTTGTTACCAATGAAAAACCTTTACCGGAAAAAAATGTTACCAAAATCTCTTATGTATTTTTATAACCAAGGAAATCAAAAAGTTAGTTTGACTTCAATTTATGTTTCTAAAAGATAGATAGGATTAAATTTCTATAATTTTCTTTTAGTTATAGAGATTTTTTGGGGATTCCTTTAATTTTTCAAATTGTCATCATTTTCGATTACATTAAGATAATTTCAAAGGGGAAACTTGGTAAGGAATCAAGACAATTTGTATTTCCTTGATGTGAAGCAATTAATAAGTCTCACTACTAGGAAAGTGTGGTGTAGTTCACTAGGCTATTTCACTATGCAACCATAAAAGTGAATTAAGTTCACTGTAATTTCACTACCCTTACCTTCATTGGTGAAAATGGTTCACTATATGGTGTAAATGTTTACTAAGGGTGAAGTTTGTTTACTAGGTTTGTTTTTTTAACATTATTAAAATAATTATTGAAAAATCTCTAGTTAATTGGGTTCAGGGCATTAGTAAATTAATTAGTTAAATGTGCATATTTTATCTATATATTCCCATCACTACTACATATTGTGCCCTTTTGCGAAGGGCCAAACAAAAAATCTGAAGGTTTTATGAAAGAAAAACAAAAAACCTAAAGGGTTTGCGAAGGAAAAAAAAAATGCCAAATTTGCGATGCAGAACGCATCGCAACTTGCGGCGCACCACTCATTGCAAATTTAGAATGAACCTTTAATCAACGCAGAACTTTTGCGAGATACACAACAAACAACACTTTGCGATCCGCTCAGTCTCTGTCCATCGTAGCGATATTCCACCCTTCGCAACCTTTAATCATACTCAAAACATCGCAACATTTACAATACACAGAGTATCGCTACAGACTTTGAGATCCACAACACATCGCAACGTGCGGTATGTGGCGCCTTGCAGTTTGCGTTTCAATATGTATCGCAAACCTCATCACAAATTTTTACAAAACTTTCCAGTGGTGGACGTATCGCAAGGTGCGATGTGAGTTAGATCGCAAAGTAGTGAAAGGGTTACTAGAGAAGGAAGTTTCGCAAAAGGGTTTCGCAATGTCATCTGATTCTCAAAACGCCATAAAAAAATAAAAAATCTTTTAGACCAAATGGAAGCCCAAAATCCACTTAACCATTATTATAATCTATATTGCCTTGGTAGACTGAGTGCAAATATCAATAAAGTACGCATAGTAGTGCTCCTATTCTTGAAAATAAAATTACACAATGGAGTAGAATAGGCAAAAAATGACACAATGAACATTGTGCAGTAATATAGAATCACAAGTCTCAATGGCAATTTGCATAAAATTAATGAGTAGTACATTATACGTGGTCATCATCCACCTCAGAGGTTGTAAACACAACCTCTGGTTTCTCACCTAGAATAGAACGGGACCGTGGCACATATGTGACAACAAGTGACCACTCCTCTGGGT
>Ga0209208_10001043_pt1 | contig 38476 bp, 28 predicted proteins | sample S1TSphfallax_3_FD_187694 | JGI IMG/M metagenome (GOLD analysis project Ga0209208, IMG submission 187694) | Host-associated microbial communities from peat moss isolated from Minnesota, USA - S1T2_Fd - Sphagnum fallax MG (SPAdes) (version 2) | ecosystem: Host-associated > Plants > Peat moss >... | reverse complement strand
CACTACTGCATGGAGTGCAGTTGTTGTTTCTCCTTTTTGATGGATGTGTTCTAGGTACTTGGAGGAATGGCGGCGGGTGATGATTAATGGTGATGGAGCCGAATTTCGGAAGCATGGGCGGCAACGGTGAACGGGAACATGGCTGGTTCGGACGGTGAGGACGCGAGGCTTCTGTGGGAAGCTTACGGACCCCAGAAAGGTTTTTGAGGCGATTCGGGTTGAACAAGAGGGGAATCGATCAGTTGTTTCTTTTTGGTTAGGAATGGATAGTGTGTAGAGGTTAGTGAAGGAAGAGAGGAGCTGTGGAAATTTGGTCTCTTTTTGTGAGCAGAAGAATCTGTCTGCATAGGAAGTAGACGATGTGCAGATAAGGTAAGTAGAGTAGGACAGAAGAAGAAGAGGAGGAGATTTGGTAGCCCGGTAGTAAAGAGTTCGTGACCATGATCGTGATCTTCCGCTGCGTCTGATGTTTGGTTTAGCTCGTTGCTGCAGGGGTTACTAAGAGAGAGTTTTTGAGGAATGATCAGACCCTCTGGCTGTGAGGAACATGAGGTTCGAGGGCAATGTTTGTGCTCTCGGGCTATGTACATAATCCGATAATGAGAATCTAAGTGTTTTTCTTGAGTACATTCATCTGACAGGCATGGTCAGAGTCGCGTTTTGTGTCAAGTGTTATATTGATGAGTCTGTCGCAGCTCGGATTGAGTTGAATCGGAGATCAGGCAGGTAGGACGTTTGTATATAGGCTGTTATTAGTGCACGAGGATGTGAACACATCTATAAGGGTGCGAGAACCCAGGGTCTGAGTGGGAGCAGCGCATAGGGCTGTGGATTTCTTGGACCCATCCTTTTTGGTGACACATGGTTACTATAAGCATAACTAAATTAGATATATTTATTTATAACATATTATTATTTTACCCTAATAAATTTAACCATAATCAATAGGCCCATAATTAATTATAAACTTTTGTTAATTTAACCATGGTTGGTTTTTCCATAATTATTTTAAACAATTTTATTTTAACCATAATTATTTCACTCATGTTTATTTTAGCCAAATTCATTTTACTCATGGTTAGTAGTTTAACCATGGTTAGTTTTGCCATAATTAATTTAACCATTTTTATTTTAGCCATAATTATTTTAATCATAATTATTTTTTACATAATTGGTTTTGCCATGAAATAATTATTCATTAGTTAGTTTAGCCATATTAATTTTATTAGTGGTTAGATTAACCAAATTTATTTATTCATGATTAGTTTAACCATTTTAGTGAGTCTCATCTCACTATCCACTTTAGCCATGTTTAATATTGCCATAAATATTTTAATCATTTTGATTTTAGCCATAATTATTTCATTCATGTTTATTTTAACCATAATTAAATTTTTCATAGTCGGTTTTGCCATAAAAAAAATATATATTCATTAGTTAATTTTTCCATAATTACTTTAATAGTGGTTGGTTTAAACATTATTTTACCAATCATTAGTTTTGCCATAATTAAATTTTCCTAGGTTAAATTGGCCACCTATTTAACTTATGTAATGTAAGTATGTGGCTAAATAACCTAAATACAATTAGCTCATATGTAGGTGTATTTATTTATACAAACCCTACCTATAGTCCACCTATTTACCTATATTTTAGCCTATAGGTAACCTAATTATATAAGGTAGGGTAGGCCATTTATATACCTTTGATAAATTACTAATTCACTAATTAGTTCTTTACCTAAAATGCACTAATGAATGTGTAATTAAATAGTTAAATATTAAGTATTACAAATACAACGTTGATAATATATAATGAATTAGATCAGTAATAATGAATTTGTAAAGATGAGTTATAATTTGGTTGTATTATAAATCAACAATATAGTACAATATAATTATCTTGATATTTTATATAATTCAAAGATTTATAATATGGTTATAATTATTAATTATAACTAAATAACTAAACATTAACTATTACTAATTTTTATTTAATTAGCATACACATTTACTTACCTCTTTATTTATTTATTTACTTGATTCATGTATCTTACATACTTATTTAGGAATAATGTTGTGTGAATTAAAAGGTTATAGTGTTGTGTGGACATGAAAATGTTTCTCCTTCCCAAAAGTTTGTCCCAAAAGTTTGTCATCCTTTCCAAATGATGAGCAATATAAATAGATGCACCATAAACATTCAAAACATAAGAAATAATTTTAAAAGGAAGGCCACTTAAAATGAGCCAATTGAAAAAGTTCAACCTTAAAGGCCAAATTCAAAATGAAATAAGATTTTCTTACCTAGGTCATATATGTGTGAGTTTAATCTAGGTGGTGTACATTTAAGCCTAGTAAAGGTCATAGTTTAGGTTGCCCTAACCTATTTTAAGCTTCTATACCTAGTTGTTAGTTATAAGCTCCTAGACCTAGACCTAAAAGTTTAGGTTGTAAGTTCCTGGACATAAGGACCTTAGAAGTAGATATCTAATTTTAGGTCTAATTTAGGTTATTTAGGTTTTATCCATGTGGCATAGCCCAATGGCCAATATATAAATGCCACGTGGCATAGCTTAGATGGCCAATGTATAAATGCCACGTGGCATAGCTTAGATGGCCAATGTATAAATGCCACGTGGCATAGCGTAGATGGCCAATGTTTAAATGTCATGTGGCATAGTTTAGATGGCCAATGTTTGAATGTCAAGTGGTTTAACTTGGGTGGCCATTGTTTGAATGCCACATGGCATTTGCCTAATCAAAATGGTGTTTCACCAATCAAAAAATCATTTCACAGTTATATTGATTAATCAAAATGACTAGTCAAAAGTCAAAAATATAAGTTGAAATGATTAGTAGAAAGTGTCAATTTAGGCTTGGTCAAAAAGTACATGGTCCAATCATAATGGATGGGTTCAAAACAACTTGTCCAAAATGACTAAGAGTTTTTTGTAATGCTTGTTTGAAATAGGTTTTTTTTTACCAAAATTTTTTAGTCAAAAAAATTGGGAATTCTAGTAGTGTGGCATTTGAATAAAGTACACTTTGTAGAAAATGCATAAGGTCACAAAAAATGAACCACCGTAGCTTGCATCTACCCTATGGATTCTATAAAAAATTAATGTAATGAAGCTACTACAGGTCTGATAGTTAAGTTTGAAAGGCGTTCTGTAGCTCAAGAGTTGTTAAATGCCATAGGGATAATCTATCCTCAATATTGGTTGGCTCCTCAAACTAAAGCTATGTTTTCTAACCACATGGCCTTGATTCAAACACACTTTAGGTTTTGGAAAGCCTTAGGGAGTTTCAAAACATTTGTGGGGCCACTGTTAGACCCCTCCTACTTTCAAACCTCATAACTTTCTTATTTCTTGTTCATTTTAAACGATTTAAAGTGCTATAGGAGCATGTAATGTGCAACTAGGTTGATTCATGAGGTTTGCAATGGAATGTTGTAACCCATATCCTTTGGCTTTAAATTCTATTTGTCTCAGCATATAACTATGAGCAATATCTATGTATTAGCCAAATATTAAGTGCCATTGGGGATGAGTGAATGAAAAAAACTTGGCGTTTGTGAAATGGTTAAACCTAAAAATAAAATTGGATTATTTTAAACCTACCTATATGACCTAAACTTACCTACTTTTTAACTACTTGCAAACCTAAATAAACCTATTTAGTAGGGTTTAATTATTACTTACCTACCTATGCACCATGTGTCAATATCTTATTAACCATATATTGGACGATTTAGATTTCATTGATTAATATTTAAAATTTTAAAAATAAGTCGGTTTTGATTGCCACATGTCACCATATAATTGGTGTTACATGCACACGTGTCAAATGGTCAATGAACCTTCCATGGTGTGCCACGTGTCATCATCATAGTGGTAGAAACTTCAATGATTGAGATTAATCCAATGAATTGTTAATTTTGAGAACACAAAAAATTTAAATAGTGACATGTGTCCATAAGTTAGTTGTTTAATTTTAAAACATGTGTCATATTTTGATTAATTACATTGTAGTTGCAAGGAGAGTTGCACTACATTTGGATTTGTATGTATGTATGAACATGTATATTAAGACCGTATATACATGTTGCATACGTAATGTCGCATGCAATTGGATGTCATGTGCAACTTGTCTTATGCAACTACACAAATTTGTAGTTGCATATGTCGCATGCAACTAAATTTTAGTTGCAAAAAACAACTGCAAAACCCAAAATTTCTAGTAGTGACTCCCAAGAGTGTGGGAGAATGTGAAGGAATGAGCCCACACACTCCTAAGTGGGCTCCCACTTTGGGAGTTAAAGTTTAGAGGGACTTTTGAATTTTCAGAAAGTGATTTGAAGGGTCAACACTCATTGGATTGAAAAGTTCCTTATACCATTGAAAAACTCTTGAAATGAAAATGTTTGAAATGGGCTTTTATGATCCATTTGAGTACTTATAACATAAGTTATGACGAAAAAAAAGGTTGGGAATAAAAGTGTTAATTTGACTTCTAACCACTAAAAGTTAGGAATCACCTTGAATTACATGCATGTAAGGGGTGTGCCACATATTGTTGGAAATATTTTGACAAAGGCTACAACTTTGCTTCAGACCTCACATTAATCAAAAGTTTGCAAAAAACATTATAGGCATCCAAAATGGCAAGAATCTTAATTTCGAAAATTTGGGGCCTCTTGACGTGGGGGTCTAGGGTAAAATGACATTTGGGTGTAGCTCCTATGACTAATCATAAAGGGGAAGGTGATGGCTTCCCCCAAGGCCAAACCGTGGTGAATCTTATGAATCTATGTATGTTTATGGCTTGTCTGTGCACCAAAAGTGCTCTAATTATGCATTAACCAACTTGTTGTGTGGTTTGTGCAGGTTTATATGAATAATTGACCTACTTGTCACTCATCCTAATCCCCATGTTAGAAATTTGGCATGCCCCTCTTACCCTCATAGTGTTGTGAACTAAAACACGTACCTTAATTCTTTATTCCCTTGTTTCCATTTTCAAACTTACATTTGAGTATTTCAAAGAGTTTGGGGGTGCATCAACTCTTGCATTGTCTTTTCTTCCATTACACAAATCAATCCTTGAGATGTTTTATCTTCCATTACATAGATTATATTTGTATCCAATATTGCATGTGCTAGCTTACATATGTAACATCAGACCATAACACAATGTCTTTATGCATGATATTAGACACACAAGTCTAAATGTGTGTTCATGTGTATTTATTTTATTATATTCATGGCAAGCTAATGTTGTCATTGGGTGAATGGCAAAGTTTGCAAGGAAATCATTAATTTTAGTTAGTTGGATAGCCCTTCGTAGGCACCCCCTTCCTACATCAACAACAAATTAACTACCTACCCCAGTGTTGGTAGCTTTCATGTGAAAGAATAGGGGAACAAGGCTGATGTGAGCCTTGAGGTTATAAGTCCATCTAAAAAAGTAAGGATTACATGGATGTTGATGTTAAAAGAAACAAACATCTTGTGGAAGGGGACAAACCTAGCTAGAAAGAGGTTAGAAAAGAATTGAACGTGCTTGACAAGTCTAAGCCAAAAGTGGAAGATGAAAATGAAAAAAATGAAGATGATGAAGAGCTGCCAACAAATGAGTAGACATGTGTTGAGGTTAATCGACCCTTGTCATTACATATTGACAATTTGGGCACAATATATGGAATTCAACAAAAACGGAAGTTCAAATCTCCACAAAAAAAGGTGAAAAAAAAGGTAAACCAACAAATGTAGGTGTTACAGTAACATCCTCTCATACTAATTTGGTTAACATTTTCATTATCTTCTATCTTCCCACACATCTTGCACTTATGCAAAAAAAAAAAAAACAAACATGCCAAGTTAAAATTTTCTTCATTACCGTTTTATCAATGTCATACAATTTTTTAAAATCACAATCATCATATTTACACCACATAGCCAACGTCAATATCATAAACATCTTAATGGACATGAAAGTAATGTAAATGTCAACTACTTTATAACCATCAACAAAATTTGTTGACATTTCATAATGTCAACACATTTTTTTCCTCAAGACAAAATGAGCAAAACAAATGGCCATTTCATTTTGTTACAAATGAGAAAGTTTTTGACATCATGATAATAATCTACAAGAAAATTCACCATTTGATGTGAATGTTTTCTAAACTTTCAAGAAATTGATTCAACCCACAAAATTCAATTCAATTTAACCAAATTGAAATTGATTAAACTCAATTGAATTGGATTGGATTTCAAACTTGAATTCACCATTTTTTTCAATTGAATCCAAAATAAAATAATCACATGTGGTGAAATTGAATTTAATTTCAATTTGATTAATCTTCACAAAATTGAATTGAATTGAATTTTGAATCAAACTCAACCAATTTCAATTAATTTGAATCCAAAAATCAAGAATTTAATGAAATCATTTGAATTTGAATTTGAAAAGCATGATGAACTTTGGTGATGGGAAAATAGGGAAAGGCATAACCATGTCAATTTCCTTTGCACTAAATTCTTCATATGGTCTTTCACATTCCTTTGTTGAAGTAGTGGACAATATGAAAGGATTTTCCTGGTATTTTTATTTATATTTACGTTTATTTTATTTATATTTATTTATATGGTGAAAGGTTATATTTAACTTCATTTTGAAACTAAAATTTTCTAAATGCAATATGTGAAAATTTGATAAGAATAATGGTAAAGGAGGTGGAGGTTTTTCAATAAATATAAAATTTATAGTCATTTTCAAATGTAAAATAATTAAGTGGAAATAATTAAATTGGTATGTTTATGTATAGGCACGAAGATTATTTTTTGCAAGTTGAAAATAGGATTGATAGATTTGGTGGTTTGAATTTGTTTGAATAGTTCTTTTTAGTGAATTAATAGTCAATGTGTAATAGCTATTTACAAATAAGGTTCTAGCACATTACTTGTGCAATTTTTAAAAATTATATAATTTTAGCTTTATTTTGAAAAGGAGTTTTTAAAGGTTTATGTTAGAATGATGTAAGAATAATGGTTAATCAATTTAATAATAATTTTATAAATAAAAGAATTATAACCATTTGACAAAATTATGGAACATACTTTAATAATTAAATTTTTATTTATGTTCATTTAATTGAACTTTGAAATGAAAATAGATAATAATAATAACAAAAGAAGTGGAGGTTTTGATAGGATACACTATGAGAAATTACATCCACTAAAACCACATTACTCTATAATTAAAACTCAAAAAACAACTCATATATAACTATTATGCAATTATCCCTTGGGTATTAAAACTACTATGCAACTATTCCCTTAAAAATATGGTGTATTAATAAATAAATTGCCACAATCAAAAACTTAATTTGTTGTATTATAATTGCAAGAGAGTTGAAAATGGTTATCCTATACAATAATTTATACACATCATATATACATATGTAGTCAACCATGTTTGACTTTTTCAAGAATTGTAGTGTAATTACATGTGATAACTATTTTGAAACTATTATAAATGTGTCACGAAAGTAACAACTATGTTGTAACTAATGTACGATGTACATACATGCGATCATGCCACATGTTCACATTTCCACCACCCATTATGGGGTACATTTGTAACTAGTTTTCAATTATGATTCCCATTGATACAATTAATATGGCCACTAATGTGTCACTACTACAGTGTTAGTGTTCAACTATGTTATGACTATAATACAACTAGTTATAACATAATAAGGATACATATTCATTAATTATTTATATCTTCATCATATATGTTTCATTTTGAATGATTTAAAATGTTATGGGATCGTTACCTCAAGTTTTAAAAATCATATTTGAAGTGTAAAAGAAAATGAAAAATGAAAAAATAATAAGGAAAAAAAAAAAGTTTTCCAATTTACAAAACTTTTTTTTTTCTTTGGACCCCTCCTACTTTCAAGCTTCATAAATTTCTTATTTCTTATTCATTTTAAATGATTTAAAGTGTCGTAAGAATGCCACCTGAAGTTCTATAAGTCATTTTTGAATTTTAATAACAATAGTGCAACATATAAAGAATTTTATTAGCGTTTGGGAACTGGCTTTTGTAACATTTAGTGGTTTTTTTTTTGACCCCTTCTACTTTGAGGGGCCATAACTTTTTCAATTCTATTCCATTTTTGATAATTTTTAATGCACCAAATGCAACAATAGGAAGGGTTCAAATTTTGTTTAAACACCCAAAAAAATGGAGCTTTCCCTTTGGATCTGGCTTGCTTTGAGTGCTTAAATGTTATAATTACAACTCAATTTGCAACTAATGAACAACTAAAAGATTTAACCCATATGCTTTGTCTTCAAATCCCATGTTACAAATCATATAAAAAAGGTTTGTTCTCTTATGCTCTCACATTAAAATACATGTGACATTTTTGGATGAACTTTAAAAAGTTTAACCTAAAGGTAAAACATAAAACAAAAAATAAAATTTCATGGCTATTATTTAATGCATTTAGTTTTGTGTTTTCCTAGTTATTTACCTACTTAGGTAAGTAAGTAGGTCTTACTTTTCTACTTACCTATGTAAGTAGAGATAGGTAGGTAGGTAGGTCCTAGGTAAATATGTAAATATATAGGTTTTAAAATCTACCAACTTGCCTACCCATGGTTATGTATGACCTACCTAGCTATTAAAAATATATATATTATTATTATTATTTTTCCAATATATAATTAATATTCCATGTGTCAATTTTTTATTGTGCCATGTGTCACAATTTTGGACCATCATCAACAATCATAATGGATGATGGAGATTAATATTTCGAAAAAAAAATTATGTCCAAATTTTTTATAATGCCACATGTTAGATTTTAATAGATTAATGACAATTAATGATGTTAGCATGACATCATGGGTGTAATTATAATGAAATTGCATAATAGTTGAAAATGAGTTGTTTTGATTGAGTTGTAATTGAATTACAATGAACCGCATCATATATACGGTGAATTGCAACTTTGCTATTCGTGCAATTTGTTTGTTAACACTCATGACATATAAATATGTTGAATTACAAGTGTCCTTTGCAATTCAAAATTGAATTGCAAGGCCATATTTTTCTCTCATAATGATATTTAAAAATAGTTGTAATAATGAAGTTCATATTTTTTCCATACTCAAGCTTATTCATGGTTGGGGTTCCCAAAAAAGGATAAAGAATTTCAACACTTTTGTGCGGTTATTTTTTGAAAATAACAATTACTTGAAACAAATTTAAATGAAAAAAATTGAATAGTCCAATTTAAAATAATTCATGTAATGATGGTGAGTTTTCACATTCATACATAATTATTTATGAATATTTTGGTTTATAAGTAGAATTGCATAAAATTTTAGAAAATCCCAAAATGAGTTTCATTGGATAACCTAACATTTTTTTTGGCAAGGTTATTTTTTGCACATGACCTACATCTAAAGTTAAACATTTTGAACCCATTGAACATAATTTTTTATCAAATGGTAAAAAAAATTGAACCCTTTTCCTTGCAACATTTTCTTTCAAAATTTCAAGACTTTTTAATTTTTGTATAATTTGGTTTTTCATCAAGTTCATCTAATAAACATGTATTTTCACTACTACCAAAGTGGGGTGCAATTTACTAGCCTAAATCACTATGTGACCTTAAAAGTGAAATAATTTCATTATATTTTATTGATTTCACCCTAATGAAAGTTATTTCACCATAATATCACTATGTAAACACCATGTTTCATTACTAGTTAACATAATTCACTATTACAATTTATTATAGCAAATAGGTTTATTTTTATGTTTTTAAAAATATTTTATTTATGTTACTTTATGATATACCTTATATTATTTTAAGTTACTTTAGTTATTTTAACTTATATTTTATGTTATTATAGGCTATTATAAATTATTATACCCTAAATTATTATATGTTATTTTTACCTTAAGGTATTTTAATTAGTTTATTATAAGCTTTTAATTATTCTAAATTAAATTATTCAACTAATTTTAGGCTATATCCAAAAAACCCTACAATAGTTAAAAATAGCCTAAAGTGAAATAAGCTAAAATAACCAAAAGTCGCCTAGGGTGAAATAACTAAAAATAATTGAGAATATCCATAAATAACCATAAATAATGTAGGGTGAAATCATTCAAATTAATGAAAAATAATCATATAATAATTGAAATTAATTTACCATACATAATATTATTATATCAACAAAAAAAAATCCATTTATTAAATTTATTTTTTCAAAAGAATGGTCATTAAAATGTTAGTAAATAATGATATTCAATTTTTTTTTGTTCAAATGATTTTGAACTTCCAAAAGGAAATAAATGTAATTATGTACATTATTGAATTCGTTTTAAAAGTAAACTTGAATCATTTCATTTGAAAAATCTCAATAAAATATAAATTTTTAAAATTTATATTTTTGTAATGTTTTAAATGAAGTATTTGATAAATAGAATGTAATGTATCATATTACCACAACAAATGGGGTGATTTGATGGTAAGGGTGTTTGCCCTCATTCCTAAAATCAAGGGATCAAACCTCATGAATGGTGTTATGAGTGGTCAACAATGGTATGTTGACGGAATATTTTCCTATCGCATTCCTAGAATAGGTGCTTAGGTTGATTACGTGACCTACCAACCTACCTAGGTTAGGTTTTTAATTTAGTGTAAATAGTGACACGTGTCAATAAATAATAGGTTTTTAAAATCGTGAAATTATCAATAATATTATATATTAAATAATTAAAATTTAATTGATTTACATATTGGTTAGTTAATTAATTAGGAAATGATGGTTTGGTAAATTTGTATTTCATTTGAAAGTAACCTTGTTTCACTAAGTACTAGTGAAACAAGTCATTGTTCGTAGCAATTGGTCCCTATTCACTAGGGGGTTAAACAATTTCATTAGGTAAAAATGTTCAAATTCACTCAAAATCTAATGAAACTCAAAATGAACTAAGGTACATTTCGTAATAATGTTTCATAGAAGGGGGCATGTTTTTGTTGTACAAAAAGTTTGAAATCAATTGTATGATTTTATGCATTTTTTAAAATTCTTTTAGAAAAAATGCAATTTTAACATTTAATATAGTTAGTTTACAAGACTCAAAATGACAATTACATAATATCCAAATTAATTTTAAATATTTTTATTAATTTAACAAGACATCATTTTATATATTCATATATAACAATCCACTACAATTATAATAATGTACGATAATAAAAAAATCCAAAATTATCTTTTGTAATCCTTTAAATACAAATCATTCCTTTTTGGTACACCAATCACAAATACAAACACCCATGTAATTCGACAGGGGAAGGGAATGAAATTTTTAGGCTTGAAAAATCCATTCTTAAAGTGTACAAGATAATGTTATAATGTCACAAATGACTTGAAACCATAGACTTTGGATAAGTTGAAAGAATAAAAAATTGATTGTAGGATATTATTTTAACATATTATTACTTATTTTAATGAGTTGTTTAACTAAAAGTGGGCACGAATGATTCAAAATTCATCCACAGTGAAATGACATATGAATGTACTAAGTTCATTTTTAGAGCCCATAATCAATGGATTAATGAACTATACCCACATTCTTTACTAGTGCATCACAACTACAAAATGTGAATGCAATTCATCAATCCTTGTTCATTCAACCAATGGAATCCCCATTAAGTCATGTTCGCTCTATGAGTGAAATCACTACATCCCCATTAGGTCATGTTCATTGGGATTACTAAATTCGATCAAATTCCAATGAAATAATTCTAATGAAATCACTTTATGTATAAAAACACATTTTGTTATAGTGCTTCCGTTATATAAAATGAGATGTAATCGTGACAAATGAAAGGCCCTTCCATTTACACTTTCAAAAATCCTACAAAGACTTAACACGTGCCTAAATAGGACATCCTACTATAGAGTGATCCATTCCACCTAACAAGGTTGTGATCTGCTAATTTGGGACTGCAACCAGGTCCACCATGTCCTGGTCAAATAGGACACCCAAAGCAGCCAATTGTGTACTATGGAACGTTCCATCTACCTAGGAAGGAAGGTGGCGATCCCTGTTGTTAGGTTGCAGCTGCGACTGGGTCTACCATATCCTAGTCAAAAAACCTCACCCGGCTTGTGCACTGGTGACGACTCAGAATTGGAACCAGCAGACCACCTCTAGGTTCTCTGATCCCTTCTAAGAAAAAACTCTAAAAACATACATGAATGAATAAGAGCAGTGTTGAGCACATACCCAGATCCCTGGTAACTAAGGGCGAATTTAGACAAGGGTCCAAGACCTAGGGACTAATGAATTCAAACAATCTTATCCATCAAAAGCTTTAAATTGGTCCCAAGGCTTTTAGACAAGGGTCCAAGACCAAAAAGTGGCAAATTGAGGCTGAACCTACATGGCACCTGTTTTAGAGGAGCTCTCCTTTCAGCACTGTTTCTTTTGGTCTGATCCAATTGATTTCGAACCAAGAATCAGGATAGGGACTAAGGTACAGTCCAACTCAAGGATTCAATTTACTTCAAATTATAGGTGTAAGAACCCTCCTACTATTGAGGAGTAGGTATAAGAACCCTCCCATTCATTTGCCTCCTATTCTGCTAAGTAGGTTTGGTTCATGATAAATTTTGTCTAGTGCTTTATGATAGCTGAAACTGATGGGTGGGATACATTCCATTTCCAAAATGCGGGGCTGGACCGGGCTATCGCCTCATCCTAGCCCCCTTATTTTGAGAATGCCCCCACCCTAGGGTTTTACCCTACACTTTCAGGTGTAGGTGATAATAGGCTAGCATCAGCCCTTCCAGACAAGATGAAGGACTTGGAAACATGCTTTTACACAGACACAAGGATTTGATGCACATTATTGCAATAAGAACTTGTTATGGGCAAATTTATGTCGGTGCTGAAACTCTGCAGATTTTCATGCATCCCAATTCGCAACTGACTTGATAAAGTTATCCGTAAATTGGTGCCCAGTTGGGCCCCACTCTCACCTCCTCTCTGCCCCCTCATCCCTTATTTGGTGTTACCCCTAGAGTCCAGCCATTGGGGTCCAAGTTGGGAAAACCCAGGATGGGATCCCCAAGTCAGGCGCGCATCAGTTTTTTTTTCCAACTTACGGGCTGCCCACCTCTAGTTTATGCTATTGGGACTAGGTATATGGGCTAGGGCTAGTGGGCTACGGGGCTATGGGTTTAAGGTGCTAGATGGTTAGTGCCTATGGTTAGTGGCTACTGGCTATTGGTTATGGATGTTTATACTAGTGATATTATGCTTATGACTATTACTTGTGGATATGATTATTGGCTACTAGTTGTGGATATTTACACTAGAATTAATATGGTTATGGTTATTAGCTATGGAGAAGGCTATTGCTTGTGGCTATGGCTATTGATTTTGGCTATGGTTGTTGCCTATTGTTTATGGTTATTGGCTATTGACTATTGACCTTGGCTATGGATATTGGCTACTAGCTATAGATATCTACACAACGGGCATTATGGGTACAATTATTGGCTATGGATAAAGGCTAATGGAAATCAAGGTTTGTGAATTTTTTCATCACAATCCATCTTCCACTAGAAGCACTAGAGATGAACACCATTTTCGCAACCCTAGTACTAAACCGCACCTAAAATAGGGCGATGCAATTCTTTGCCTTTGCCACACCTCTCCTTCACACTCAAACTTCATGCATTTTGCAAACTTCAACTCTTCTACACAATCATTCAACCACCTTTGCACTAGTATTTTCTTGTTGAACCTTTCTCTCTACACTTGAATTCAGCTATGATGTAGAACTCCCAACAATTGTAAACAAGAAAACAAACAAAGGGCAAAGAGGAGGAAATGCAAATTCACACTCCCAACAATTGCAATTATGAAAATCAAAAGAATAAATCGAAGGACAAAGGAAAAGAAGTAGGCTCGCATTCTTGCATGGGTACAAAAAAACTTTACATGAAAAGGTTTCATGTTAAATTGAGGCCAAAAAAACAATTTTGCCTTTCATTAAGGCCCTTTTGTTTTCTTTTGTGCCATGTTTACGTTTCCATCTCATGAATCAAGTAAACACGAGCTTCCAATGTCATATTTGCCTAACTTTATGAATAATTTTAATATCAAGTTTCATTTCAATAACTAATCCTGTGAAAAATATGTCCTATAGGTAGGAAAGATATGTCCTATAGGTTCAAGTATGTAGCTAAGAATATAAAAGGATGTTTTGAAATTCTTACTTTCATATTTAACTTGTAGCCAAATCTGGTTAAATCTTCTTGTGGATCATTGTCATTTTGGCTACATCATAAAATTGACAAAACAACACTAGTTTAGGACAACGTTTTCTTAATGGTGAAATCATCAAATTTTTACCTAAAAAAAGGGGCTCATACCTTGAAGCTTAAAAAACAAAGTTTTTTTAACAAAATTACATAAAGGTTAGATCTATCACTAATTATTTTTGTTCACATTTTATATGAAAACCCCAAACCCATCACCATGTATGGCAAGCTTGCATATTACTACTAACTAAATTATAACATTTCTTAACCTTAATTAATTGATGTCTTAATTATTTTTTTCTTCCTTCGTCAAAATCCCATTCATGTTCATTGTCTTCAACTATTATCATTTGCAAAGGAGGTTTTTTCACATAACACACCCTTAAACTCCTTGAAAGATTAAAATGTGAGTTCAAAAGTGAAAACAATAGAAGAAGGGGTTGAAGTACGCTCCTTAGATTGTAGTACTTCGGGGGTAAAAAAGGTGTTCTAAAGCTCCAAGATGGGGATTAGGACGAGTGACAAGCAAGTCAATTATTCATATGGACCTACACAAACCAAACAATAAGTTGATTAATGCATAGTTGGAGCACTTTTGGTGCACAGACGAGCCACGTGTATACATGGATTCACAAAATTCACCATGGCTTATACTTGGGGGAAGCCACCACCTTCCCCTTTTATAATACTTTCTATGATTAGCCACAATGGCTGCATCCAAATGTCATTTTTCCCAAGATTCCCAAGTTAGGATTTTCGAAATTCCCAAAATTGGGACTTCCATTACTTTGGAAGCCCATAACCTCTTGTGCAGACCTTTGATTGAAATGAAGTTTGATGCAAAGTTGTAACCCTAGTTGAGATCTTTTCAATGATATGTGTCACGCCACCTGCACACAATTAATTCAAAGTGATTCCTAATTTTTAATGATCAAAAATCAAATTGAAACTTTAACTCTTGGCCCTTCTTTCGGTCATAACTTGTGTTACAAGTATTCAAATGGATCATGCAAGCGCATTTTAAACATCTATGTCTTTAAAAAATTTCAATGGTATAATGAACTCTTCAACCTAATGAGTTTTGACCTTTCAAATTATTATTTGAAGATTTGGAAATCCGTAGGGTTTTCAACACCCAAAGTGGGAGTCCACTTCAAAGTGTGTGGGTTCATTCCCTCACATTCTCGCACTCCTAGGAATGTGAGTGTGACTCTTGGGTTACATTTTCGGCTTGCACCTTTACATGCCCTTGCCTTGGTTGTAAGCCCAAGGCTATGATTGTGACATCACAATTGTTGCCCACATAATGTTAAATGGGATTACCATTACATATGAAATTATGATGTTCAAGTATTCACATCGGTTAAAAGTTGTTAAATTATATCATGATTTTGCAACTTATTTTATTGCACCAAATTTCAAAATCCATATTTATATTTTGAAAAGACAAGATTTAAGACTAAAGTTAAAAACAATTCATTCATTTTCATTGTCATGTTTTTTTGAAGTTTTTCAATCACATAACCATTTGTTACATTCATCATGTAACCATCACCATTCATTGTGTCAATGGCTATGGTGGTGCTACTTGCATTCATTGCATAACTATTTGTTGTGGTGTCACTTGCATTGTCATATTGCCATTGTTATAATGTTATCATCATTGTTTATTGTGTAACCATTTACTGTGGCCTACTTACATTTGTCACATAAACATCTATTGTGGTGCTACCTACATTCATTGTGTAGCCATTTATTACAATGTTATCTACATTCATTGTATAGCCATTTGTTATGACACTACCATTGTTGTTTATCATGTAGCCATATATTGCAACATTGTGTAACCATTTGTTGCATTGTTGCATTGCTATTTACATTCATTACATAACCATCACAACTTGAAAAGTTTGTTAAAGCTCTAAACTTTTGTCAAAAATGGCATTTAATTTGGTTTTTCCTTAAAACTTTAGATTTCATTAATTTTTTTTACAAATGAATATATTATGATCAATGTAGCATCATGTAGCCATGAATCCTTATGGCAAGGTAAACACAAAAGGTGAGTTTCTTTAACTTTATGTTGTATCATGCATATAAAACTAAACAAGTAGCATTAAATTGGATGGAAATACAATTGAAACCTTCTTGCATCCTTATTATTACTATAAGATTTACTTCCAAAAAGTTAAAACAAACAAATTCTAGAAGTAAACCAAAAGTATTTGTTGAATGATAAATTCATAAATGGGAATATTTTTTGTCTACTTGTAAAATTTAGTTGTTCCTTTATTTTTGGGGACATAAATATCATTATATTCTTTTGGTGTGGTTATAATGAAAAGTAAGAAAATAATGTGTTAAAATCTATTCACCCACGTGTTTTACATGAGTCCTTCACTACAAAAATGGACTTTGAATTTACATACATTTCAAACAAATAAACAAAAAAATTTGAAATCATTTGAAAGTTGAAAATAAATGCATAATACTTTAAAATTATGATTTTATTAATCTTTTAACTAAAACATTAATGTACATTAGTTTTTAATGGGTTTTATTGTTATTTTATATTTACTTTCATCTAACTTTGACAAGGTAATAAGTATGTACAATTTAATATGCTTGGACCCTAAAAATAATCATAAGAAAAAATGGAAAAAATATGAATAAAACAAGGTTTTTCAAGACATTTGGAATGCAAAACTTTCAAAGGTTGAATTAGTTTCAAGTTTAAATGGGAAGGTGCATTAGGTAAAATGAAAAAAATTGTTCCAAAATAGAAGGGAAGGACAAACTTTTGGCCCTTAAGTTGGAAAACCTTTGGAAAAAAAAATGTGCAAGAAAAAGGTTATAGTTATAATTGTAAGTGTTTGTAAAGTTGGGGAATTCTATATGAACAATGTTTATGTCAAATGCAAAAAATGAGTATTTCTATGTAAATCTTAAGAAAGATGCTATAAACAATCAATAGTTTCATGGTGTTATTGCAAAAAAGAAGAAAAGATTGATCAAGTTTGTTATTTGTTTCCATTAATCATTTGACGACAAACTTATGATAAACTATGAAAATTATGAGCAAGTTGTAATTTATTGATGTCAAGGATTTTCCAAAATTGCACTAGTTTAAGATAATTGGGTGGTGATGTTAGCTTGCATGCATGAACAAATGGTGAACAAGACTAGGGATTTTGGGTAAATCACCATCAAATGAACCAATAATGACAAAGGACCTAGAAGGATTTTGGGCCTTTTATGGTTATTTCAACTTTTTCATGGAAAAGAATTTTTGAATGAAGTCTTTTGCAACATGTTACTAAAAATATTTATAGTTATACATCAAATGTTTCATGTTAGTTTTTGTTGAATACCTATGAAGGTTTTAAAAGTGTGTAGATTTTGTTTTAAAATTTAAATTTCATTTAAGAAAATGATCATACTTTCAAATCATACTAAAAATATGCTAACCATTGTAAACTTTAGTTTTTTTTTATCATAAATTAAAATTTTATTTTGCATTTCATTTATATTACACCTCATTTACATGTGGTAAATGACTTTTAAAATAAAGAAAAATGGAAACATATTTTGAATTGTGAAAATTTTCAAATTCCATAATTTTTTTTATTGTGAATCACTACTACCAAAACGAGGTGCAATTTATTAGCTTAAATCACTATGGGACCTTAAAAGTGAAATAACTTCATTGCATTTTACTGATTTCACCCTACTGAAAATTATTTCATTATAATATCATTATGTAAACATCATGTTTCATTACTAGTTAACATAATTCATTAATACAATTTACTATAGCAAATAGGTTTATTTCTATGTTTTAAAAATATTTTATTAATGTTACTTTATGATAAACCCTATATTATTTTAAGCTATTTTAGTTATTCTAAATTAATTATTCAACTAACTTTAGGCTATACCTTAAGTTATATTATTTTAAATTAATATATGTTATTTCAAGTTATATTATAAATTATTTCAAGGTCATTATACTTTATGTTATTATAAATTATTTTATTATAAGTATAATAATTTAAAATAATCTAAAACAAAATATAATGACCTAAGGTAAAAATAACTTGGAATAGAAAATAATAACCTATGAAAAGTAATTTTAAATACCCTACAATATAATAAGTACCAATAGCCTATGATTTTATAACATAAAATATCAAACAATAATTTATAATACAATAATCACAAATAATTATAATATAACATATAATAACCAACAATAACTCATAATACAATGAAAATTAATAATCATTAATAAAATAACCATTAATAACCACTAATAAAATAACCACTAATGGTTTACAACAAATGATCACCAATAGCCACTAATATAATAATGACCAATAACCATTAATATATAGCCACCAATGGCCATATATATAATAACCATTAATAAGCACCAATATCCACTAATAAAATATCCATCAATAATCATTAATAAAGTAGCCATTAATAGCCATTAATAAATAACTAGCAATAGTCATTTATAAAATAAGCACCAATAGCCATTAATATAATAAACACCAGTAGCCATTAATAGAATAAACACCAATAGCCATTAATAGAATAAGCAACAATAGCCATTAATAGAATAAACACCAATAATCATTAATAGAACAAGCACCAATAGCCATTAACAGAATAAGCACCAATAGTCATGAATAGCCATGAATAACCACCAATAAAATAACCACAAATAACCACTAATAAAATAACTACTAATGGCCATTAATATAATAACCACCAATAACTATTAATAAAATAACCATTAAAAATCATTAATATTCACAAATAGAATAGGTACCAATAACCATTAATAATCACCAATAGCACTAATAAAATAACAACTAATATCCATATATTATAATTGCTTAGAATTGCCAAAAATAATATAGGGTGAAATAATTTATAATAAACAAAAAAAACTTAAGGTGAAATAGCTTATAATAACCTAGAATTGCCAATAATAATATAAGGTGAAATAACCTTTAATAGCCAAAAATAACTTATAATAGCTATAAGTAATCATAACTGAAATAATTTACAATAGCCAAAAATAACATAAAATAACCAAAAAAATTACAACAACAAAAAATAGCCTAAGGTGAAATAAGTTGAAATAGCCAAAAAAAATTTGTAATAACCAAAACATAATTTAAGGTGAAATAGCCAAAATAAATAAAAGTAATTGAGAATAACCATAAATAACTATAAATAATGTACGGTGATATAATTTAAATTAATAAAAAACAATCATATAATAATTGAAAATAACTTAACATAGGTAGTATTATTATATTAACAAAAAAAAAATCCATTTATTAAATTTTTTTTTCCAAAAAAATGGTCATTGAAATGTTATTGAATAATGAAATTCAACTTTATTTTTGTTCAAATGATTTTAAATTTTCAAAAGGAAATAAATGTAATTATGTACATTATTGGATTTTTAAAAAAAAAACTCAAATCATTTCATTTGAACAAAATTTCAATAAGATATGAATTTTCAAAATTTATGTTTTTGTAATGTTTAAAATGAAGTATTTGATAAATAGTATGTAATGTATCATATTATCACAACAAGTGGGGTGGCTTGATGATAAAGGTGTTTGCCTCCATTCCAAAGGTCAAGGGATCAAACCTCATTGTTGGTGATGTTTTGTGTGGTCAATAATGGAATATTGACCAAATATTTTCTTATCGAATTCCTAGAATAGGTGCTTAGGTTGATCACGTGGCCTACCTACCCCCTTAGGTTAGGTTTTTAACCTAATGTAAGTAAGTAGTGACACATGTCAATAAATAATAGGTTTTAAAATCATGAAATTATCAATAATATTATATATTAAATAATTAAAAATTAATTGATTTACATACTAATTAATTAATTAACTAGTAAGTGAATGGTTTGGTAAATTTGTATTTCACTTGAAAGTAACCTTGTTTCATTAGGTATTAGTGAAACAAATCATTGTCCATAGCAATTGGTCTATGTTCACTAAGGGGTTAAACAATTTTAATAAGTAAAAATGTTCAAATTCATTCAAAATCTAATGAAACCATAGTGAACTAGGATGCATTTCCTAGTAACAAGTGTTTTTTAGAATGTAGGTAGTAGATTACGATCATTTAGTTTTTTCCCATCAAAATTGATTTATCAAGAAATTTTTAATTTACTTCTTTGCAAAATTGATTACTTCTAAAACAAAATTTGTTGGTCAAGTTCAAAAGTTTTTTACTAAGAACAAAACCAAAAATTAATTTTTTATTTGAATTCCTCGACATTCATATTAATCATTTAACACACTTCCCATGACATTTAAAATGGCACCACAATGTAATAAATTTAATAGTTTTGGTAATTGTTTGACATGGTTTTTAATTTGTTTGATTATGATTGCTCCCTTTGGTTTAGGTTATAAGATTTGTTTCCCTTTCATGTGATAAAGTCACAATCATGGATCAATAGTCTCGGGTTTCAGTCTATGCATATGTGGTGAAAAAACAAAAAATTTGATAAAGAATTCCTTTGTTGTTATCCTTGCATTGACTTGTTAATGGGGCCACTTTAGATAATTTTAAAAGAATTATAGTGGATGCCATGGTTTTATATGGCGGTTTGATTTTAAAAATAAAGGCTTCAATGTATATTACATTTGGAGTTAATGGGGTTAGTGTGTTTTAGGGTGTTAGAACTTTGATAATCTAATTTAAAGACCAAAATGTTCCATTCATAATTGATATAATTGCATGAATCATCACACAAATTTGGTAGTGCATACATTTCAAAACTAAATGTTATGGGGAAGATTGAGAATGTATTGTAAAGTCTTTATGCTTATTTATTTCACAATCCAAAAAGAACCAAAAAGTTTATTGAATTAGCCAACATCATGGAAATTAATGGTCAATGTATTTTTTGGAACATTACAATTCAATGAATTTTTATGTTATTCCTAGCAAAGACAATTTTATATGAATAAAGAGCCTTGGTTTTGAAGGTGCATCAAGATTCTACCATAGTTTTGCAAGCTACCCATAACTTTCAACTTTTTTGTGACTTGGAGGTAATGTTGGGGTTTTTTTTGTTTCATGTGATTGCTTGAAAGGTTGAATGAGTTGATTGAGTTCTCTTGATCTCGATAATGTTATTTTTTGGGTCTTTATTATAAAGTTGTGCCAAGTGAATCTATTTGTATTCTTGGTACAATGATCCCCAACTTGCTTAAATGATGAATGATGTGTTCTTGATGAATACTAGAATTTGTTAAGTGGGACATCAAATGTGGTGGTGCATGAATTGGCATCTAATTTAAACATAGGTATGAAAAACTTATAGTTCCACATTGTTGGATTTCCATTATGATGCATTGTCGTTGCGTTTGAACATTTTTCTATGTTTTTGTGATTCATGTTTTATTCCAAGAAATTGTCAATGATGTGCAATGGTAATGTTTTGAAGTTGCAACTAAGCTTAGTGATGAATTTCAAAAAATGTTTCCTTCACAAGAGGTCATGGATGCTTTAGGTCTGGTTTATTAATAATATTAACTAAAATCCACATGTGAGGCAACCTTCCCTATCCATTTGATTCTATTGAAAGGGTTTTATTGTTAACATAAGAAGCTTGGATCAAACCAAACATGGATTTTTGAAATATTGATGTGGACATTTTGTACTTATAATTATTTTTTTCAACATCATAATGAAATTTAATGTGTAGTGGACTATGGACTAACTCTTGGATTTGAATCCTATGTTCCAAGCTTTTGAGAAAACTTTCTTCTACTGCATTATTATCTACATGTTTGTTCTAGTGAGTTCACTAAGGTAGCGAAGTTGATTGCAATTTAAATGATGGGCTTTGTGGAAGATGAAAAGATTTTTTTAACATTGAAAATTTTGAGACAACACTTTGGAATCAGTTTTGTAAACATTTGGATTTGATGGTTCATATGTATGCACAACCTTTCTTTATGGTTGGCACTTTTCTTTACAATTGTGCCATCACAACATGGATTGTGGAAAAACCATGGAAAGGTCTTTTGCTTTGAAAACTTGGACCATTGGTTCAGTGGTAGTGTTATAACTTGTAGCTTGATCTGTATTATATAAATGCACATTAAAAAAAAAACTCATCATGGTTGCTATTATAAATTATGTTGGCAATTTGGTAATTATAATCCATGATAACTATTTTCAATCATATACAATTTATCTTTTTTTGAACTTTCCATTTGTTTGTTGCATTTATAACTTACATTTTGGTTTTGTTATTCTTATTGTTGTTGTTTGGTTGTGCAAGTTTATGAAAAAAATTACATGATCAAACAACCCTAATTTCCATGATGTTGACCAATTTCACCTATGGATAAATTTTTTTTTTGTTAAAGGCATTTGATGTCTTTTTATATCAAATCTAATATGTGATTTGCAAGTCAAGATCATACATTACCATTGGGTGTGTATTGCCCTTCAAGATAAATATTCAATTTCTTCGCATGAAACATTGTTGCATTTTTTCCTTTGTATATTTTGGTCTTTCAATGGGTTGAAGAAATCTTGTTCATTAACATTGTAATGATGTTGCAAGAACGATAATTTAAACATTCTGAAAAAAACTCTCTAGCTTGTTAAAGTAACTTCCACTACCCACCAACTTGTCTTTCCTCATTATCCTTGTCATTGTAATGTTGTCCCTTTGCAGTTTCATTGCCATGACAATGTTTTACATAGGAGAAATGACGTAACAATAGACCCTTCCTAGATTTGAGATCCCCTACGATCGGTAAGCCAAGGGGGGTCGAAAATTGGAAAGGAATTGTTGACAGATCCTTCTCCTATACTTGATGCTTCAATTTTAATTTCTAATTAGGAGCTTGTCACCAAATTTTGCCACTCCAATTTTTTACACCTCCTCAAAAGGCTTCACAATTTCGTTTACTAAAATCTAAATTTCCAATTTGTCAAAGTTGAACAACTATTCACATGTATGAAACTGTGATAGCCAAATACATGATGCAACTTGCAATAGCCAAATACACAGGCCTTGGGGGGTGGGTAAATCACCATATGTTGTTAAATTTTTTTTCCCCTCTTTATGTAGCCACTCAAAAGATATCTAGACATCTGATTATAGCCACTTAAGGCGCTAGTTCAAATGCAGAATCGCCACACAGGCTACTTCCAGGAATCCTTAAAACAAAACCCTGTCTAGAGGCTTTTGAGAAGGGACGTTGTAAGAAAGAGGGATTAAGAGGCCCCTGACCCTGCCCTGCCTACAGAATCCTTCTATATTCTTGGCTACCTACTGGAACTTATCATAAAAATCTGGCGATTTGAACGAAAAATTCTTCAAAAGCTGGCGAATTTGGGCCAGTTTTTTCATGAAAAATCCTTTGTGCAGGTCCGAATCATATTTTTCAGGTCGAAATTTGGCGAAAATTCGCCAGTCAAAGAAACACTGGAACTTAACAGGATTGTGGCATCACATTATTGCTGGCTGCTAATACTGCAAAAGACGTCATCCCGGTGAATGCACGCTGGGTCAAGTTGTTGCAGCTGGGAAGTTGCACGAGAAGTAGGTAGTCGCCGTAGTCGTCGTCGTTGCACTGTCAAGAAAACACTATCAACAATGGAAGTGTCGAAGAATGTGCCTAAGAAGATATAGGCCGACTCTGTTTCTTCTTGCTTTTTCCACGTTTTCTTTCCTCTTTTGTTCCGTGTTGTCAGCAAACCAGTTTTGTTGCTGTTGGTTTTCTCTTTGGCTCACACTTCTCTTGATTTGGCTTGTTTGTTGTTGCTACCGCAAAGAAAAATAGTTCAAGTATACAGCTGCTTGCTAGATCGCAGCTTGATCGCGCAATCTTCAAACAGAAACAGGGGTGAGGGTTTGTGTTTCCATAGACTTTTGTTTTTTTTTCGGAGTTAAAGTCGTTCATGCTGGAGGCGCAATATTTTCCCTTGTTTGGTTTCTGCGCTGTGTTTTTAGAGTATCGCTGACCGATCGGCTGTTGAGTTGCCGCGGAATTGGGTTTCTTGTTTCGTTTTCTCTTTCTTCTTCTTCTTCTTCTTCTTCGCGTGGGCTGTTGTGATCGCCTCAACTGATTACAACTGGGCGGGCTTCGCAAGTGGGTTTTCCTTTTTGCTCTTTAGGGTTTGAGGACCGACCGCTTCTTTCTTGAGCTCAAATCAATCGTCCAGTACTGTTTGTGTGCTTTGAACTGTTTTATTGGTGTGGAGGTCTTGGTTTCAATTTGTAAGTGCTTGGTGTTGCAGAAGGTGGACGGAATTCTTTAAAAAAATATTGGAGTGTTGCTGCTGGAAGAATTTCCATCGATATCTTGGGAAGGCATCAGGGAGTTTCTGTCTCAGGCTCTCTATGTAGTGGGGGTGGAGGTTGTGACTTCTATTATCAGCATTTGTCAGAGAGGGTGTAAGAGTGGGCGAGCTTTCCCATGAGTGAAGCATGAGTGGAGATTCAAGAAATTGGGGTGGAGGAAGTTGGGGGCATCAACCAATGCGGCCTGGGGGAACACAATCTCCAGCTCCTCCTTACCCTCCTCCTTTGAGGTCCAATTCTGCTTTCGAAAATGTCTATGGTTATCCTGTACCGAATGAGGCACAGTATCCACCAGCAAGGGAATCTGAAAGTGGATCTTTGTACCCTAAAGTGCATTCTTACAACCCTGCAGGGTATCAGCCTCGACAATCTCCAGAAAGCTCAATGTATCCAGATGTGCACTCTTCACCTTATCCACCAGTGAATGCGCAGGAAAACACATCAAACCTGTATTTTCAAGGATATCCTTATAACCAGGTCACTGAGCCCGTGCCTCCTTATTATATGCAACAGTCCCAGGCATATCCTCCCTTGCCATCTGGGAATTCAAGGTTTCATGAAGATGGAGGATTACGAGGCCAGTTTGGTGTGCCACCACATTTACAACAAACTGGAGGATCCCCACATGGAAGCTTTCACATTGGCAGTCAGTCTGCTCCAGCACAGGATTTCCGCTCCAACAGTTTGGGCTATGATGCTTACCCTAGGCTATCACCAGGTCAAATTTCTTTCTCTACCTGTAAAATTTCCTCTTCCAGACACAGCCTCAAGACACACAGTAATTGATTCTCAAGCACAAAATTTGCAATCATTTGACCTTCTGAGTCATGAATGTATCTGTCTCACCAGATGAAAGATGCTTGACTCTGAGAATTAGGACCAAAAGATTTTTCAACACTTGTCACATGCTTTAGTTACAAGATTCAGCTGTCTGGAGGTGACTCTTAGATTCATGTATAGCTGACTACAGCTGCAAAACCCATGGGACTTTGTTGGCTTTGGATTCTAAGCAGCTTCATCCTTTGTTGAGAATGAGCAAGTAATGCCAAGGCCACAGGTGCCATTCCAGTCCCAACGGTTTGATGGTTCTCAACCCCCCTACAGCAATGATCCAGGTACCCCCATTGTAATCTTCATGGTTTAATAGGGTAATGTGTGGTTTTTTATATGCTAGTAGTACCTCAGAGGTTTTGTTCTCATGCTTTTGAGTAAAGGCATGTTCATGTGCATATAGCAGGTCCTACTGGAGGGATGCTCCCCACAAAATCGGACTCACAACGCATGGCAGTGTCATCCAGGCGATCTGGTTTCTCCAGTATGCGCTGCTTACTACATGGAACCCTAGATGTAGTGCTCTATGCGGCTGTAAACCTTCCCAATATGGACATATTTTCTGAAAAGATTAGGCAAGCCACATCAAGTTTACCATCCATACTGCAAAGAGCAAAGTCCAAAGCAAAAGAGGCCGCAGCAAATGTGACAGGGATCACCAGTGACCCCTATGTCATAGTTGTCCTTGCTGGTGCCAGGGTGGCACGCACTCGAGTCATAAGTAACAATGTAAACCCCAAATGGGATGAACATTTTTCAGTCCCAGTGGCACATTATGTTTATGAGGTGGTCTTCACAATCAAAGATCAGGATGTGCTGGGGTCACAACATATTGGGGACGTCAAGATTCCAGTTGAGCAGTTATTAGATGGTGACATCATTGATGACTGGTTTGAAGTTCTAAATACTAATGGCAAGCTGTGTCATGCGGGTGCAAAGTTACACCTCCGTGTATCCTATCAGCCTGTTGAAAAGGTCCCCTTGTACACACAAGGGGTGGGGCCAGACTCTTTTGGGGTCCCCTTCACATATTTCCCCCTCCGAAAGGGATGTGACTTAACTCTCTACCAAGACACACATATCTATGACAGCACACTTCCACGAATTTGGCTTGAAAGTGGTGTCGAGTATCACCAGCATCGGTGTTGGGAGGAAATGTGTGCTGCCATTGCAGGTGCACATCACTTGGTATATCTAGCAGGGTGGTCGATTTATGACAAGATTAAGCTTGTACGTGACATCAACAGGCCAGTCCCTGATGGTGGGAATTTGACATTGGGAGAGCTGTTGAAGAAGAAGTCTGCTGATGGCATCCGTGTTCTGCTGTTACAGTGGGATGACAGAACTTCAAATGATTACAGTCTTCTTAAGACAGTATGAATGATCTCCTTTGGACTTCATGTTCTTAGTAGCTCTGCAACTATTTGTCAGCTCATTGCGTGCTTAAATTCATTTTCAGGTTAGATTTTGGCTACTATCTAGAAACGTTTGTGTGTCTTTACCATGGAATAGTCTTTCTATGTTTTGTGATGTCATCACAAGGAATATATCCAAGCTCAAGGTGTGAAGGTGTTTTAAGTTCCTCAACTTCATGTTTGCTGTTTTCAGAATGGGGTGATGAATACCCATGATGAAGAAACAAAGAAGTTTTTCAAAAACACAGGGGTGCGCTGTATTCTGGCACCACGCTATGCTGATGACAAGGTCAGCTGGGTCAGGCAAAAGGTGCACTCTCAAAACCATCTAAAGAGTTTCAAATTGGCAAAACAATTTTCAAATGTGTCTTCCTGGCACTATGCTCTTCCAGTTTTTAGTATGCTTGGTAACTACCTGGACTGGGTTTTGGCAATATCTGTGGAGAAGCCATAATGACTAAAGTAATGTGTTGACTCCAGGTGGTTGGAACACTATATTCCCATCATCAAAAGGTGGTGATAGTGGACACAGATGGACCAAGCAACATGCGGAAGCTTACCTCTTTCATCGGTGGCCTCGATCTTACAGGGGGGCGATGGGACACCCCCTCCCACCTTCTCTTTTCTAGTCTTCAAAATGAGCATAAGGGTGATTTTCGCAACAAGAGCTTTACGGTGAGTTTTGGCTTTTGTTGATTCACAAGATCAAGAACAACAATGTTCAACATGTCTGCAAGATTTGGGTTGGCCCATGTCTCACTCTGCACTTGTCAAAGCAAGTTCCTGGGAGGTTCTGCATGTATGCTGATGCTGAATATAATTTGATTGATGGAAAAAGGGAAATTGGAGGAAGTTGACAGAGAATCTGGTGTAACAGGATGGGGCAGAGGGGGGAGGGCCAAGAGAACCATGGCATGATTGGCACTGCAGGATTGATGGTCATGCTGCATATGATGTCCTCACCAACTTTGAGCAGCGATGGAGAAAGGCCACCCACCGACATGATGATGAGCTTCTTGATATCAACCGCATTCCAAGGATCCTATCTCCTTCAAATCAAGCCCCACCTGACGGGGACCCAATCCTAAATGTGACTAAGGACAATGATCCTGAGACTTGGCATGTTCAGGTGAATTGTCCATTGTTACATTTTCAACTTTAAAGTTCCCTTGTGCAACATTGCAACATGAAAAGATTATTGCCAATTACTTTCTATTTAAAATAATACAAGCAACCCAATGCTGCAAAATTTGTGAGGAGGTCACTGGCTCATTGTTTCCTTCAAATTCAAGGAATCACAGACCTTCTATCTTTAGTCATCGTTTCTCCTCAGTAAAAAGTGGAAATGTGCAGCTCAAGTTGAAAGGCTGTCTGTTAATGTCATGGTGTATCAAAATTCTAAATTTGGATGCTTCCAAACTCTTTTGGGCTTTCATGAGATCACTCATAGAGCAGCTTCTGACAATAAGAGTTTTTACTTTGGGAGCCTGGTGCAGGTCTTCCGCTCAATTGATTCTGGATCAGTGAAAGGCTTCCCAAAGATTTCTGAAGAGGTGCAACAACAGGTAAGGCCATCTCATGTTGTCCACAGCCAGAGGGGATGTCATTACATGGAGAAAATTGGCAGATTTGAATGTATTTCCAATAGTAGGGGACTTGGAAATCAGATATTGCTGTGTTGCACAGATTTGATTTTGAATATCCCAGTGTGACATTTGTTTTTGGGAGCAGCATCTAGTATGGGGGAAAAGTGTTGCTATTGATGTAAGCATTCAAATGGCATACATCAAGGCCATTCGCTCTGCCCAGCACTTCATATATATTGAAAACCAATACTTCCTTGGGTCTTCTTACAACTGGCCTGACTATGACAAAGCTGGTATTTATTCCAACAAAGCAAATCATGTTTTCAGATTTTTATCTCTTGCATACTTCTGTTGTCTTCTATTTTTGAGGGTGGAGGGCTGCATGCAGTTTTGGCATTTTAGGCAGCTGTTTTAGGGTAATGAGAACAGCAGGTGTCACATTTTTTGGGTGGCTGAAAAATTCATCTTTGGCTTGGGTTTTGTGGACTAGGTGCAAACCACCTCATCCCAATGGAGCTCGCTTTGAAGATTTGCAGCAAGATACGAGCTGGTCAGATGTTTGCTGTGTATGTTGTGGTGCCTATGTGGCCAGAAGGTGTACCTGAGAGTGCACCAGTACAAGAGATCCTCTACTTTCAGGTAAAATTCTTTTGCTATCTCACTGACTTCTTGAACCAATCACACTAAGCAGCTGTTCAGCCTGCACTAACAAAATCTCCAATCAGAGTATACAGTGCCAAAGCCCTGCATGGTTCACTTGCTACATTGCATAAAGAGTCAGTATGTACTCTAGATTGATCTGCATGTTTGTTTGGTGTTGTTGGACATAGTCACAAACAATGAAGATGATGTACAAGTTGATTGCGGAAGCATTGAGGGATTGTGGTCTGACTGGTCAACGGCACCCTCGGGATTATTTGAATTTCTACTGTCTCGGGAATCGAGAGGTGAAAAAGTCTTTTGAGCCTGAACCATTACGAAAGCCAGAACCGAACTCAAAACATGTAAGATGAATTCAAGTTTTGGCCTTCGCCTTCTGGTTCTCAGGGACATTTCTCATTCACTCTAACATTTAGTTTTCTTTGGTCAAAGATTATGGAATCTTAGGTGAGAGTTCTATGGTTAAGCTAGAGCTTGGCACTTACTGAAAGCTTCTCCCCTGACTCTTCTGTTATGATGTCTATTTTCAGTGGCATGCCCAGAAGAACAGACGGTTCATGATATATGTTCATGCAAAGGGGATGATAGTGGATGATGAGTTTGTGATAGTCGGCTCTGCAAACATAAATCAAAGGTCAATGGATGGGTCTCGGGACACTGAGATTGCCATGGGGGCTTATCAACCCTATCATACATGGAGTTTTAAGCATGCACCACCCCGTGGGCAGGTGAGTGCTTTTGGTTGGGGGTTCTTCACTTATCAGAAAGTTTATTCCTATCTTGGATGTCTTAAAGAAACTTCTGATGTGATGGAATGGAAGTGAATTTTAACCCACAACATCCCTGATATGTGAGTGTGTTTTTTAGGTTTATGGGTACCGAATGTCACTGTGGGCAGAGCATTTTGGAACATTGGAGCCAACTTTTGAGGATCCAGAAAGTGCAGAGTGTGTGCGCCGGGTGAATGCCCTGGCTGAGTCAAACTGGCAGCAGTACACAGCCAGTGAGGTGACAGACATGCAAGGCCATCTCATGCCCTACCCTTTGCAAGTGACTGTTGATGGATTGGTGATGCCCCTTCCAGGACACGAGAAATTTCCTGATGTGGGTGGCAGTGTCATGGGCACTAATCAACCAAGCCTCCCTGATGACTTGACAGCTTGATTTATCTCTGGTGCTTTTTTCCTTCACCATACCCCACCCCACCCCCCCACCCCAACTTTGGTCTTTTTGGGACCCCATATTGTATGTGGCACACAGGTTCGATTGTTTGATTCTAAATTTCTGCTTGACCATCCTGTGTTTATGGTCAAGAATAGAGGCCTGGTACCACTCATGGAATCATGGTCTTATGTTTCTTCTCCAAGATCAATGTATTCTACAGCAGTCTTCAAGCTTTTAGATCAAGCATGCTAGGATGTGAACTATTGTAAGAGTAGGTATTTTACTCCCATATTTGTGCAGTGAATTTCAGCAATGAAATCTACATGAGAATTAGATCGTTTTCATGTGTTTATTTACAAAGACTTCTGGGTTTAGGACTAACTTTTTTATTGAAGACTGCAACGAAACAATAATAAATTTTTCTTATATAAGAAATTCGAGGTCCTTAACATGCTGGGTGCTTGTTTTGATCATGTTGCCCTTTGGGTTTCTAGTGTACATAATGCCGACAATGTGTGAGTGTCTTGACCTCCACATTAATTGCAATTATTTTGTCCAAGTAGAATGATTATGGATTCCAAAGACTTCAGAAATCACATGCTGTCTGCAGCCACCTGGTCCATGCTCTAAAATAGGGTTTGTATTTGTCATCAAAAGCTGCTGCTAGAGGATGTGCATCTCTGTAGAACTACAAGTGAGAACAGTATGTTGAACCTGTAACCATAATCATCATTTTTGTGGAAGAATTGTGAACTTCTCCATACTTATGTTTTAAGTCAATGTGAATTGAGAGACAGTGGGGGCACAGGGATTTTGGATCCAACAATATACCACCAAAGGGGAGAAAAGGAGAATAATCCAAACCAGGGAAAAAAAAAATGAGGAGCAGCAACAGTGACACAATGCTCAGTGACCTTCAACAGGAACATAGATGGCAGTGACCGGGTACTATAACATCTAAAGTTCAGTAATGACACCAAGCATCAAATTCAGGGACTTACAGGAGCGAATTTGTGTGGCAGGATAAGCACAAGCTGAGCACCGGCTTTTCTGGATGTGGAAACTGCAATGACCACAGCGCCTGCGGAGTGTATGAGACTTATTCTGCCGCTTGCCAAAACTACCTGTCCCTTTACCCTGGAGACAATTTCAACATGTTGTCAGGTAAAATGCTGACAAGAAATCCCAGAGGCATAAGTCCACTGGATCTGAATGGAATATGATAAGCATCAGCAAATATCAGGTGCAAAAAGAAGCCAATCAAAGAAACTCTACATAAAGACCTAGGACTTACAGAGGTGAAAAAGCCATCGTACAACTTGACTTCTATGTAAAGCAATGCAATCGAAACTGAATCCTTGAAGGAATGGTCATGGAACCTGAAACGAAGATTAACAGTAGGGTTTCCAAACTAGGGTATCAATTTTCTCATCAAAGCATAGAGTTCATGACAAAACCAACCAGCACATTTTGAGATATCTACGAAACAATCTCTCTCCCCACGGCTATCCTTACCTTCGTGAAATATTATCAGACTGACAATAGGACCTTTAGAGTCATGACAAGGCGGAAAAATTGTTAAAGAAAAATTCTAACAATTTTCGCCTCCAAACTCCGAATACTACAAAGATGACCGAAAGACTAGAGATAACAAGGAGCCCCAATCAAAACATGTTGCTGGAATACGATTCCGAGTTGCATTCCTTGAGCTAAGGAAAGCTTGTATCATACCAGACGACGAATAATGATCCCGTTTCTTCAATTTATGTTACGCTTTGTCACAAAAACAGCCAAAAAAAAGCACATAAAACTGCAAATATCTCAAACTTCACTCGGGCTCCACAAGAAAAGCTCCTAGGGGGATGGATAAGCGCAGCAGAAGCAGAAGATCAGCGTACCATGGTTGGTTAAGTAGGGAGGAGCGAGCTAACGGAAGCTCCGCACACGAACGCGCGGCAGAAGACGGGAGAGAGAAGACAAAGAACCCATCTTAGGGTTTTGTTAGGGCTTCCGTTTGGGTTCTCGCCGTCCTTTGAGACGTCCAATTGGGACCCCGTTGGGGACATCTTCTTCAATTTCCTGAATTTCCCAATTTGGAGATTTTTTTGCTTTGTAATTACCAGCGCTGGGCGGTTATCAGGGTTTTTAAAGACCCGTTGGGTCCAGGTTTTAGAAGAGTTTATTAGACCTGTCTCAATTTTTAAAATTTTAAAAGATCATTTTTCAAAAGACTTGAACAAGGTTTCAACAATTTGAGAAAAAATATTTTCATCTGGATTTCAAAGTGTTGGGTCTCACACATTTCAGACTCTCATAAATATTCAAAGACAATTTTCACATATTGATTTTAAAAAATTTATATTATTTCAGATCTAATTTTAAATCTTACTTAAAACCTAAAATGATTATGGAATGTACTAAAATATTAGGTATATGTAAAACTCTGATCCTGATATTTTTAATACTTTGATAGGGTATCAATTATAAATAAGTAAAGACATGATTTCAAGTGACCGGTTCTCACTAACAATAAACAGGTTTCCAACAGGGTATGACTCTAGGGAATACTGGGAGGTATTCAACTTAAATCCAGCTTGAAACTTTGCCCGATTTTCAGCCAATTTTTAATATCCGCCCAACATTGATAAATTACGAATTTGAGGTGGTCCTTCGATTTTTGTTGGTTCCAGGTATTTGAAAAAAAATCAGAATAAAAGAACTGTTGTTCCAGCAGGCAATTGAAAAATTCAGAACCAAAGAACCGTCGGGTCTGGGTATTTGAAAAGTCAGAACCAAAGCACCACCAGTTCTGCGTATTTCAAAAAGAACCACCGGGTGTCATGAAAGAACTATCAAAGACCTGGAAGCTTTCTGGGGACTCATCTGACTTCTAAAAAAGTTGAGAACCATGGTTACATGTAATAACCAGGCATTTGATTTTTCAATAACCATGATTATATAATATAACCGGATGTATAAGTAACTGCAAGTATCAACTCTGATACCCTGCGGGGGTTTTGTGGAAATGGAAAAATAACGTCAACTCAAAATATTTGGGGCAAATTTTATAGACATCTTGAAAATATTTGTTTCAAAAAAAGGAATTTTGAAACATAGTGAAAAATGTTGATTCATTTATAAATAAGTTTACCTATGTATCAATTGCCAAAATTTACCATAATTAAAAATAAATAAGGATAAATATTGGCATTTATCTTGTTTCCGATTATGTCTAAGATGCCCAAGTACACAAAGGGCACCTAATTGATGCAAAGAGTGACCACCTTAAGATAGTGATACAACATTGATGTATTACACAAAACCATTAATGCTTTCATCAAAACAAGTGTTGGGCAAGGGCAAGGTTCCAATTTGAACAAAAGGTTCCCTTCTTCCTTTTCCCCCTATTTTTTCCCTTATGATTTCATATGGGTTTTTATAGTTCATCATTATTTATGTTAGATCTCAAAATTGTAAAGGAAAGAGATTAAGTAGATAAGCTTATAAGACATAGTCATTAAATTATTTTAATATATATAACATGGATATGAAAACGTAAATTAGCATGTGTTTTTTTTATGTCCATGTAAGTGTGTGTGCAAAGGAAAGGAGTGCAACATTGAGGCTTGGAAGAGGTAGGTTTGGATGGCACAGGTGGACAAATAGAAAAACAACATTATTTTTATGTAACAAATTCATATCATTGTAATATAATATTAAGCTTCAAACCACGCTCATTAACAACTTTATAAACAAGGATACACTTAACAATATCCCACCATAATCATAGAAATTTACAATGGTTTGGAAGAAGAATTCATTAGCCTTAAGTACATAATAAGAACCTATTTCCTAGATGCAAGGAACACTTGATAGGTGTCCAGAATTTAACACAAAATCAAATTTGATGGCGATTTTGTCTTTATCACTTATTCATTTTTTTAAGAACCATCTTTTTCAAATGCTAGCTTGTGTAAAATAACTTAAAAGTTTTGGAAAGTTCTTCAAATACCTTCCTTGGGTACTACGTGGGACGAACCTGCATGGGTTTGATTATCTTTGTGAGGCAGTTCAAGGTTTACAGGTGGAATAAAAGTGTAGAATACACATCGTCCATGCTTGACATTAACTTTACTTAGTTTTAAATGTAATTGCATTTAAAATTACCTCATTTACTTCACACGTAACTTGAAATTTAAAACATGATTTCGTTACAGTCCAAATCTAAGAACTGGGACTTAACAGGTCTACATTAAACAAGACTCATCACAAAACACACCCTCGGTCAGGCCTTAGGTCCCAAGTACCTGATATTGCTAGGTTCATTAAACTCCCTACCTTGACAGCTTTAGGAAATCAAAACTCTTCGTCAAAACTCAAAACCATAGTTACAAGGACCAGAGCTTTGTCTTCATGGAGGACTTCAGCTTACACCCAGGTTGGACCTGCTGCACCCACATCAGTAAATTGACCTTCTTAGTAAGGCTGCTCAGTGGCTATAGATATTTAGCCAGGGAAACTGTTACAATTTAAAACAGGAGATCCCTGATTTAGCCTTAGCCCACTTTAGAGGAGGGTCCAGGGTCCAATTTCCTAGGAACCAATTTGACTGATTTTAAGCAAATCGAATCCTTGAGTTGGACCACACCTCGGTCCCAAGCCTGATTCTTGGTTCTCCAAATCAGGAGCTCTCCTTTTAGCACTGTTTTTTGTTCTGAACAAATTGATTTTCCCTCCAAAACAGGTGCCATGTAGGTTTAGCCTCAATTTGCCACTTTTTGGTCTTGGACCCTCGTCTAAAGGCTTTGGGACCAATTTAAAGCTTTCGACCAATAAGAATGCTTCAATTCACTGGTCCCTGGACCTTGGACCCTTGTCTAAAGTCGCCCTTAGGATGGGCTATCACAATGTTTACAAGCAACTAAGAATCAATGGCAGGTTTTACAGATGGTATCACTATGCATGCCTGTTCACCCAATGCAGGCCAATCCAAATCCGAATCCTCAGCTTAACTTAACTAGAGGATTACAAGGAGCCATTAGCTTTGCTACTGAAATGTATTACGAAATAATTTGTAGCCTACAAGGATGTACTTCAAACCCTCCTGCCAGGACTGAGAAGTGACAGAGAGTCCTTTATGGCTTACTTATCTCTTCTACATTTTCTTATCCCACATCATCAGAACCAGTGGCTTTTTTTAAAAAAAATTGATTTTGCAAACATGCTGACATTTTTGCTGAATGAACAAGTTTTCCAAAAAATATCACAAATAGCGCAAACTCACCACCACAAAAATCCAGTGATCAGGATTCATCATATCTCATGGATGCACAATCAGTCTTTGCTGAATTTAATGATTCCAGTGAAGATATAAATCCTGAAATTCATTTGGTAGCTCTGAAAAATTTGAATAGGTTAGAGCTTAGGCCTGAATTCATGTCATGCTTTTCAGCAAAACCTATGGATACGCTCTGTTGTTTACACTGTCCATAGAATAGCATGCTGTTGTAGGTTGCAATGTAATAATGAGTTCATGGTTCTGAATCAGGCAACATTTTCTCACTGCAACAAAAGATGTCTCTGTACACAAAGTGATTTCACTAAATTTTCAGTATCACAGTGAACGGGACTTAATGTAGATGGAGTGAATTCGATCCTGTTCATTCTTTTTGGCTGTTGAGATTTGGATACAACTGGAAAGAATCAAAGTGCCGTCTCGCTTCTGGTAATGCCTTCCTCATCCAAGGGTCTTACCCAAGGTAAAGATATTGCCACAAATTTTAAACAGACCAAATGATCCGCCAAAAATAGAAGATCACTTCAAAATCAGAATATCCCTCCACACAAGGGAAGATCCTTCCCAAAACAGAAGAACCCTTGAAGGAGAAACAAAAAATTTGCTGAATGTATACCTGTCCCCCGCTAAGAGGATGCCCAGCAGCACTTCTCTGTCAGTATTTAGCACATCCAGTGTGACCTGTTTACGTTGTTCATCCCCAGCGATGAACCTGAAAACACGGACTGTAAAAGATCAGACTATTTTACTCTCAGCAGATGGGCCAATCATTGTAGATGGCCATTGAGAAACAGTCATTTCGTGCAAGATATGTCTCCACCTGGGCATTGTGAACGTCTGCATTTTTATTAGCCCAAACCAAATCCACGGAGTTGTTCTGTAACTTTTCATCCATATAGAACTCTTACCATTGGGCACACTCTACCTATACACATTTTTAGCAGGTATTTACTAGTGTGTAAATTCCATGGGTCCATGGACTTTCTTGAAATGTGGGGGTGCAGAACTGTTACTCTTACCCTTTATTTTAGGACTCACTCCATCCTAGCGTTTGCCTTGGGTGAACAAGCGCTCACATTGGTACTGTGGTACAAATCTCAAAATTCATTCAAATTATTTTGACATATTACCAATATCCCTTGACTAGAATAAATCAGTGTCTCTGAGTTCAAATCTAACATTTTTGGGGCTTAATATGGCCAATACAAGGCCTGTAAAGTTCAGCATTTATTAGTAGCTTGCAGCAGATTGAAAATACTTTTTCTATTTCAGCCTTCACTCCTAGTGTAAAAGCCCTTAGGGCCCATTTCAACTTTTGCACCAATAGGAACCCTTGATTTGGGTTGAACATCAACCCTGACTCCTAGTGTCAACTTGGCCTAAGAGGCCTCAATCAAAAAGGTCAAGGTACCAACATGGGTTCACCCTGTCCCTAGCCTTTTACCCACAAACAATCCCCATTTACCATAAGCTGTTATAAGAGTATCTCCACCCCACACCTGCAACTAGCCTTTTTCATTAAACCTTGCAGCAGGATAGGTTAAATCCTGCTGCGCTCCTGTATTGCTGTCCTTTTTGCAGTGGTCATTTCAACCCCTTTAAAGTTTTGGATTTGGACATACAGTGACTATTACTCGTCCAGATGTAAAGACATAAATGGTCATTGAGTGTTTATAAGGACTTTTATGACGTTTGTGGCTGGGGACAGCGATCATTAAAACACTATTTTATTTTAAAGTAGAGTAGTTGTTTACAATTTTGCGTGGGAGATGCTCTAAGTGCACTGATGTCGTCTACTAGAGTTTCGTATATCTCTTGTCAAAGACACCTTAATCATAATGAAATCAAACACAAAATCATAACAACAAATTCACTTGACATTTATTGTCTGGAAACGAGTGTAGTACACTTTGGTGGCACAGTTCCAGCATCGCACATGCCAGGATACATGCAGTCACTTTACTTCAACGGCATGGACTGAGCATATTGGAGCTGGCTGCACTATAGAAACAAGTTTAATACACTTGCACCTGATCATCACTAGTTATTACTGACAAACATTATATCAAGAACTCGTCAAGAAGGGGCTGCTTTATGATCAGCAAAATGACGTGCTGGAACAAACAATTACGATACTAGTTGAAGATAGGTACTTTGACATGCAGATCATGATCAACGACTGATCACCAAAGCATCTTTGAGAACTGGGAGAAGATTGGGAACTGTAGGAATTGCGTGTTATAAATCACATGCAATGAGCGGCGGTACTTATGTTGGTGATCATCAGGTCAAGTAGTAGTGATCTACTGCGCAATCCTTAGCAACTCAGACCAGGACAAAATCCTCCGCCACAATCGACGTACTGGTCACTCACATAGCCAAGTAAGGTGCCATCGCTAGAATATCCCACGTAATCCCATTGCGAATCACCGTTGATGTCTTCGCCGTTAGTTATGCAGGATATGAATACGTCTGTCCCTGACGGAATTGTGGTGATATAGTTACAGCTGGCAGAGGCACAGGTTCTGACGTTCAGGTCGGCCGTGACGATGTAGCAGGTCACGTATAAAGCCGGGGTCGTCATCAGAAGAAATGCTATGACAACCGGTAAGAGGCCGGCAGGCAGTGATGATCTGCACATAAAATATGCAACATTATTTTTTAGTTTCCAGAAGATCAAACACCCTTCAACTCTCATATTCGCGACATAAAACTTCTCACCACTCGTGATTAAAGCTTGAAATATGCTACATGAAAATCAAATTTTCG
>Ga0209208_10001042_pt1 | contig 38486 bp, 29 predicted proteins | sample S1TSphfallax_3_FD_187694 | JGI IMG/M metagenome (GOLD analysis project Ga0209208, IMG submission 187694) | Host-associated microbial communities from peat moss isolated from Minnesota, USA - S1T2_Fd - Sphagnum fallax MG (SPAdes) (version 2) | ecosystem: Host-associated > Plants > Peat moss >... | reverse complement strand
AAAAAGAGAAAAAAGATTAGTTCTTATGTGTGAAAAGGTGTTGTTCATGAAAGAGATGTTTGCAAGAATTAAACATGGAAGGATTTCCATGACAAAACCTCTGGTGTTTTATTTCAAATAGTTGTTCCTCCCAAATCCACCATTGGATTTGTGTCAAACCTAAAACAGTTCTTGTTTAAGAGGTGTACAAGGTTCTCTCCAAATTTCAGTATCATTGGTTTAGTTGTAAGGGAGCTACACTTGCCAGAAGTAGAGGGGGTTGAATTGTCTATTTTTTTTACCTTCAATCTAAGCAAAATGATTTTTAGTCCCAAGGCTTATCTCTTGATCAGAAAAATAAAAACTTATAAGATTTTGTAACATGGTTCCTTTTATATTAGCTTTTCAAAAATCCAATGCATGTTAGATTAGGAGGTTATATGTAGATGTTATGACGAATGGAACAAAAAGGGTTCAACCATCAAACGTGACATTGAATGAACATCAATATAATGCCCCTTCACATTCCATCATGGTGAGTTACGATTCTCCCACAATGTCTTTGTATCTTCTAAGTGGACACAGCACATTAGATTCTCAGTGAACTTCATTGCATTATATTGAACCACCTTACTTGTTAGACTACAACTACATAGTAGTTCCATTTCCAAGCGAGTTTTGTGAGTGCATATTTTCATGTTGAAGGTGTGCAAGAATGCCTCACATGGTGAGTCAATTCATGCAAACACCATGAAAGCCACATTTGGATGTAGTGAGGCGCATGCTAAGGTAAATAAAACATACTTTGTAGTGTGGAATTTTTTTATGAAGCCAAGAGCTAGTTACGAGTACATGGATACACGGATGCTGATTGGGCTTGTAATCTTTCTAGTAAAATGTCAACCAATGGTTTCATTTTTTTTTGGAAGTGGTGTTGTTAGTTGGAGCAGTAAGAAACAACCAACAGTTGCATTATTAAGCACATAGGCAGAATAAGAGGCACAACAATTGTTACATGTGAAGTAATTTGGATACTAAAACAACTTTCTGATTTGGGACAGTCAGTGGATGCTCCCATTATCATTTATTGTGATCACATTAGTAGCATACTACTTACTAATAACCTGGTCTATCATGCTAAGACAAAGCACATTGAGGTGCACTACCACTTTATTAGAGAAAAAATTCTAGCAAAAGAAATTAACATTATTCATGTCAATACTGAAGATTAAGTTATTGACATTTTCACAAAGGCTTTAGGTACATACAAGTTAAAGAAGTTTCAAACAATGTTTGGTGTATTAGAAATGGATTTGAGCTTGAGGGGGAGTGTTGAGAATTCAAGCTCAACTAATTAATTTTCATTAGTTACTGGAGTAAGAAAGTAACTAGATTACTTTCACAAGGTTGAGTTACTTTCTTTAGTTATATTGGTTTGGTTATTTATGGTTTCGTCTTGTAGTTAAATACCTTGGTGTTGATGGTTTGTTTCTCTTCTCTTCATTACACAAGTTTGTGTATTTCATGTGACAAGAACCTTGAGGAGTTCTTGATGTTATGTTTTGTGTTGTGAACATCGTGTTATAGTTTCTTTTCAATAAAGGTCTACGTTTGCATTGGAGTAGATCTCCTATTTGTTATCATGCAACAATGATGATGATGATGACAATGACACATACATTTTTTATGAAACATTTAATGCCCCAAATGATAATGAAATACCATGAACTTTGACCCCAACATCCATATTCTACCATTAATCATCCTCCTAAGTCACAGATCACAAGAATTTCACAATCATAGGCATTTGGCATTTTGCAATTCTTACACATAGGTTGAACATTATATGCAAATCCACATGTTGGCATAAACATATTTTCTTCCAATTGTAAAATTGTAACCATCTGGTTTGGGACCCTATTTCAAAATTGGTGTATTTCATATAAAACAATTTCATATCCATAATTCAAATTGGAAACTTTCAATTCCAAAAGCACTCAAAATGCTTTGCAAGGCAAAAAGAAAATAACATTTAACTATGATTATTATAATTAAAAGAGAATGAAAATTTACAGAAAGAACGAATATTTAATTTACCCGAAACAAATCACTTGCAATATTTATCAAAAAATGAAACCTTAATAATACATTATCAAATTGGTATCTCCAATGGTTTTTAAATAGATCGAAGTGGCAAATAGGTTTGTTCCTTTTTTAATTTATGAATTCAACTAAAAATTTAAAAATGTCATATTGTGTCAAAAAAGTCATGTAAACATGAAATTCTATTGGAACGTCTTTATACAAAGGCAAATTGGAGACATCCAAGACATAAAATCCTTCGAATGCACATGGAAGATATTTGTGTTAACAAATAGGAGATCTATTCAAGTGCAAACATAGACCTTTATTGAAAAGAAACTATAACACAATGCTCACAACACAAAACATAACATCAATAACTCCTCAAGGTTCTTGTCACATGAAATACACAAACTTGTGTAATGAAGAAAAGAGAAACAAACCATCAACACCAAGGTATTTAACTATAAGACCAAACCACAAACAACCAAACTAAAATAAGTAAAGAAAGTAACTCAACCTTGTGAAAGTAACCTAGTTACTTTCTTATTCCAATAACTAATGAAACCTAACTAGTTGAGCTTGAATTCTCAACACTCCCCCTCAAGCTCAAATCCACTTCTAATACACCAAGCATTTGTCGAAACTTCTTTAGCTTGTTTGTACCTAAAGCCTTTGTGAAAATGTCAACAATTTGATCTTCAATATTGACATGAATAAGGTCAATTTCTTTTGCTAAAACTTTTTCTTTAATAAAGTGGTAGTGCACCTCAATGTGCTTTGTCTTAACATGATAGACCGGGTTGTTAACAAATAATATGTTATTGATGTTATCACAATAAATGATAACAGGAACATCCACTGAGTGTCCCAAATCTGAAAGTAGTTTCTATAACCAAATTACTTCACATGCAACAATTGTTGCGCCTATGTATTCTGCTTCTATGCTTGATAATGTAACTATTGGTTGTTTTTTACTATTCCAACTAACATCACCACTTCCAAAAGAAAACATGAAACCACTGGTTGATCTTTTATCAGAAACATTGCCAACCCAATCAACATCCGTGTATCCATGTACTTGTAATTGGCTCTTGGCTTTGTAACAAATTCCACACTGCAAAGTATGTTTTATATACCTTAGCATGCACCTCACTACATCCAAATGTGGCTTTTGTGGTGTTTGCATGAATTGACTCACCACTCCAACTACATAACTCAAATATGGCCTTGTGATGGTCATGTAAATCAAACTCTCCACTATGCATCTATACATAGTGGTATCCTCCACAAGGTCTCCTTCATTTGCATTTAGCTTCACATTTTGCTCCAATGGAATTGAAATGGGTTTGCAACCCATCATCCCATATTCGAACAATTTGTTCAAGGCATATTGCCTTTGTAATAACCATATCCCTTTCGGGGATTGGATTACTTCAATGCCCAGGAAGTAACGCAACTCTCCCAAATCCTTCATCTCAAACTTTTGCTTCAAAAGCTTCTTTAAATCAAAGATGTCTACATCATTATTTCATGTGATAATCAAATCATCAACATAGATGACCTTGATAATAATCCCATGATATGTCTTTTTCACAAATAGTGAAAAGTTTGCATTAGATGTTTGAAATCCACTTGTGACAAGATATTGACCTATCTTGTTTGACTAAGCTCTAGGTGTTTGCTTCAAGCCATACAAAACTTTCTTCAACCTACAAACCAAATTAAGACGTGTTTGGTCCACATAACCTGGTGGTTGTTCCATGTACATTTCTTCTTGTAAATCTCCATGAAGAAAAACATTCTTTACATCCATTTGATGTAAAGACCATCCTTTTGTTGCTGCCATAGTAATGATTACTCTTATAGTTGTCATTTCAGTAACTAGACATAGGTCTCCTCATAGTCTATGCCATAAGTTTGGGCATAACCTTTGGTAACCAATCTTGCTTTATATCTATTCATAGATCCATTTTCATTGTGCTTGGCTTTGTACACCCATTTGCACCCAATTGCTTTCTTGTCCTTTGGTAAAACTACCAATTCCCAAGTAACATTAGCATCCAACGCTGTCATTTCTTCATCCATGGCATTATCCCATCTAGGGTTTCTGACCGCTTATTCAAAACAAGTGGGTTCAACCTCTTGTATGACTTTCACCATGTATGCGTAATGATGAGCTACAAAGCCATCATATGTGAGTTTTTGTAGAGGGTACTTGACTCGTGTGGATCTTCGTACTCCATTGTTGTTGTTAGGTGTTTTCAAAGCTTTCTTGGACGCGCTCCCAAGTTCCTTGTTGGACCCAAGTTGGGTCCAAGTCAGTCAAATAATGGAATTGTTTGGAACTCGGGGCATGTTCCCAACTTTCAGCACTAAAAGGGGTAGAGGGGCGTGCTGAAGCTCTAGGATGGGACTAGGCAGAGGGACAAGCTTTAGTTACTTACTCGAACTTGCATCAAACCAACCAACAAGTTGGTTAGTTCACATTATAGAGCACCTTTAGTGCTAGGACAAGCCACGGGCAACCCTAGACTCACAAGACTCACCACGGCCCGAACTCAGGGGAAGCCACCACCTTCCCCCATATAATATTCTTTGCTTCTTTTCACGACACCTACATTCGAATGGCTTTTTGTCCTGGGACTCCCAAGGAGGAGTTCTGAAATTGTCCCAGTTTGGGACTCCCAGGACTTTGCGAATTCTTAACTCTTTGCTAAGACCTCCGATTGGGATGAGGTTTGAAGCAAACTTGTAGCTTTCTTTGAGAGCTTTCCAATGGTGTGTCGTACTCTACATGCACACACCGGGGTCGGGTCGATTCCCAACTTTTAGGTCAGCCATTCTTTTTGCCATAACTTGTGCTGCAAATGTCCAAATGACTCATGCAAGGCCATTTTCGATGTCTACACTTTGATAGCTTTCCAGTGATATAAGGAACGCCTCAAAGTGAGGTGTTTTGGCCCCTACAATCAAACTCTAAAGTTTTGGGAGTTTCAGAGGACTCCCAAGTCTCCATTTCGGGAATGTGAGTGTCATCTTCACATTCTTCCAAAAGTGGGGTTGCGACAACAACACCTTTTTAAAGTGGGGCATGGAGTCATATAAAATGTACCACATCAAGTTGCAAGTGAAATAAAGGCTAAAAACTTCTGAGAGATTATATCACGAAAATATTGTATTAGTGCAAATAGGGTTGTCAAATTGGCATTGGACAAATGGAACTTTCTTGCATAGGCCCAAATCAAAATCGGACCCCTACTTTGGGGTTAAAAGAAACCTTGGCCCCAAAAGAGGAAGCAAACAAGGTGAGCTTGTGGGGACATGTACATGCCTTAAGTGCATCCCAAAGGGTTGGTTGGTAGTGGCAGCCAACGCGGGAAGTCATGACCCCATTCACATACTTTAATCGTGTAGTTTGGGACTTGGGTGTTTGCAAAACCTAAATGTCGTTTTTTGTTCCTTGATAAGCAAACCTTTTAGTTAAGGCTTGATTGTTGTGATCAAGCCGCAAGGTTGGGAAAGGAGTCATGTCAAATAGCTTGGGTCAAGATTAAACTTGGCTTGGGTTCCTCATGAAGGGAAGGATGGAATAATTACTTCCCGAATGAAGGCTTCATCAATTAAGTTAGTTTAGGTCTTTTTGACAAAGCATTGGGAGAGGGTTTTTATGAGACCTTCTTGGACTTGTTAAGAAAATGTTGGACACTTGGGGACGCTTAAGTTAGCTTGAGGCAAGGGCTAGCTGCAAAAGATGGCAAATGATAGTCAAGGATCCAGAAGAAAGCAATCGTAATTATTGAAAGAAATTATAAATGTCAATGAAGACATTGACCTTTTCTTCTAGTGGGGGAGAGTGTCACAACCCTACTTTGAAAGAGTGTGAATATGAGACTCACACTCCCGAAATGGGGACTTGGGAATCCTTCTAAACTCTCGAAAGTTTAGAATTCGATTGCAGGGGTTAAAACACCTTGCATTGGGGAGTTCTTTATATCATTGGAAAGTTATCAAAGTGTAGATCTCGAAAATGGGCTTGCACAAGCCATTTGGACATTCGCATCACAAGTTATGGCAAAAAGAATGGCCAACCTAAAAGTCAACAATCTACTCGACCTTGATGCGTGCAAAGGGAGTGCAACACACCGTTGGAAAGCTCTTGACGAGAACTACAAGTTTACTCTAGACCTCATCCCAATTGGAGGTCTGAGTAAAGAGTTATAGTCTCGCAAATTTGCAATAGTCTAAACCGTGGTAGTTTCGGGACTCCTCTTTGGGAGTCCCGGGACAAAAAGCCATTCGGATGTGGGTGCCACGGGGAGGCATAGAGAATAGTATATGGGGGAAGGTGGTGGCTTCCCCCGAGTCCAGGTTGTGGTGAATCTTGTGAGTCCAAAGTTGCTCGTGGCTTGTCTTAACACTAAAGGTGTTCCAGAAATTATACTAACCAACTTGTTGGTTGGTTTAGTGTAGGTTCGAGTAAGTAACTGAACCTTGTCACTCGTCCTAGTCCCATCCTGGAGCTTTAGCACACCCCTCTACCCCTGTTAGTGCTGAAAGCTAAGAGCATGCCCCGAATTCTTCACAATTCCACTATTTGAATAACTTAAACCCATCTTGGGTCTAACTAGGAACTTTGGAGCGCGTCACAATTACTCCCTCAACACACAATTATAGACAACAATATCCACTATGAAAGATGTAGTTGACTACTCACCCAAAGGAGTGGGTGTTGTATATGTTTCAACCACAATTTGTGGTTCAAAATCATAGAGATTAAAACAAAGCAAGGAATTATGCAGTATTTGATTAGTTGTAGGAAATTTCAAGTCCAAAGTTGGTAACCATCCAAATAAAGGATATTATAAGAAGTATACAACGCAGGTTTGTGTATCAGTCTACATCTCTAAATTACTATGAACTAGTGGAAGACTAGGAGGTGGAAGAAAACACCAATATTGATGTGTTTAAGGAGATTGAGGAAAGTTACCTATAATCATTTGAATATGTAAAAGCATAGGTGAATGTGTTAAATGAAGTACCGCAATCATACTCACATCAAGGAAATCCAAAGTTGGATCAAACAAGGTACATAACCAAAATACATTATCAAGAATATGTGGATTTGGAAGTAATAAGATTACTTTCAAGAATCTATGGATTTTGTGAAGGACATGTAATTATTGTCGCAACCTTAGCCTTGGGCTCGCGACTAAAGCAAGGGTTTGCAAGGTTGCAGGCCAAAAGGAAAGTCGAGAGTCCCACAACATACTCCTGGGAGTGTTAAAAGGTGTGAGGGAATGAACCCTCACACCCCAAGGGAGTTCCACTTTGGGGAGTTGGAGTCCCGGTGGATTCCCAAATCTTCAAAGGGCAATTGCAAGGGTCAAAAATCAATAGCTTGAAGAGTTCTTTATATCAATGGAAAGCTCTTGGAACGCAAATATCTAAAATGGGCTCCCATTGCCCATTTGGACATCTGAAACACAAGTTATGGCCAAAAGAAAGGTCGGGAGTCAAATTGGCAATTTGACTCCCCACCACTAAAAGTCGGGAATCGACTTGATTTCCGTGCGTTCAGATGGCGTGCAACATACCGTTGGAAAGCTCTTGACAAGGGCTAAAAATTTTCTTTATTCCTCATCTCAATCAGAGGTCTACACAAAAAGTTATGGCGCCCCAAAGTTGCGGGAGTCCCAACCTTGGTCATTTCGGGACTCCCATTTGGGAGTCCTGGGACAAAAAGTCATTTGGATGTGGGCCCCACGGAGAGGTGCAGAGTATATTATAAGGGGGAAGGTGGTGGCTTCCCCCAAGTCTGGGTCGTGTGAGTCTTGTGTGTCGATGTTACCCGTGGTTTGTCTTAACACTAAAGGTGTTCCAACTATGCATTAACCACCTTGCATTGGTTTTGTGCAGATTCGTGTGAGTGAATGAAGCTTGTCAACTCTCCCTAGTCCCATCTCGGAGCTCTAGCATGCCCCTCTACCCCTCCAAAGTGCTATGAGCCGAGGAATGTGCCCCGACTCCTTACTCTTCCGTTGTTTTCTGTTTGGGACTCACATTTGAGTCCCTCAAGGAGTTGGGAGTGCGTCAATGAATCCCATAATAGACCATAAATGCACATTTTATGGATTCAAACTAATGCCATACTTTTTACATTTTTGAAACCACTTTTTAATCTAAAAAAAAAGAGTGGACATGTCATTAAAAATAATAAAATCATCAAATAATATCTTCATGAATACATCAATGTATTCATGAAAAGCTTTGGTGATTACCTTTTGATAGGTGGGTGGTTCTAACTTATAAATAGTTAGTTAATTTCAACATGCATTCATAGTACTTCAACACATGCGATGGTTTGTTGTTGTATGTTTTGCAATTGCATATAGACCTTTACATCATTCTTCACAATTCTGAATTGCTTGCAAAATGTTTACTCCAACTTTTCAAAAGTGTAATTTGGATAGCTTATAATAAAGTTTTCACCCCATTCACAAATATTATCTTTGAAAGTAAAACTAAACATGTTGATGATGTTAATTTCCATTGTTTCACCATTAGCTTTAATGGCCTTTTTGAACACTCTAATGTGGGCATCCAAATCACTGTCTTTGACATAGGTTGGATATTGTAGCTTCTTATATGGCAGCTTGGTTGTTGGTTCTAGTATAGGTTATACAATAGGTGGTTGATACCATGGTGGTATAAACATACATGAATCAGGTGTTGGCCATTTGAACGATTAAACAAGTGGATTAAAGGGTGATCTTCCGAGTAGATCTCCTCTATGTGAACTTCCTCCATGTGAGTCTTTAGGTTGTCCTCCATCTGCTGGTTGGTGAACAAAACCTCTAAGTACATAAGTTGGAAAATTACTATTAACATGTATAGTGGTTAGTAGTGGTGTAGTAACAGGTTGTTACACCAATACTAACTAGTTGTTGGGTTTATCCTTGTTGTTCATTGGTTGAACCACTATGGGAAATTGATTTTTAATAGAATGTGGCGTATGTGTTGGTGTACAACAAGTTGTTTAGGTATTGGGTACACATACCTGGGTACATAACTTATATAATGCCTAAAGATTGAAGGATCAAATTTTTTTGTTCCAGTTGGGTATATTCAATATAAACTATGATTTAAAGGTACAAAAGGGGGTATGACATTATACCACATTAGGTATGTTGAAATAAGTAACATGTTGGTTTTGCTTAATACGATTAGTGTAATAGGTTGTGACTGGGTTGTCTGATAGTTAACATGTATTACCATATGACCTATACTAGGATTCATGGCTTGAGTTCTTGATATAAACATATTGGGTACTGCTATTGTAGTGGTTGGAAGAACAAGTTGATGCACATTCATCACCTCCTCCCTTAATAATTGCCTTAGTCTATCATCAACAAATGGGCAATGGTTGAATAGGTGTCCCACCTATTGACAATATGAAGAGGTTACAGTTCCAGCACCTTGGTTTCTTCATGAAATCGGTCTATGGTGTGGAACTTGTGATCTTTCACTTTGACCATGTACTGATCTCACTAGCTAAGTGCCTTGTCGGTATGTGGCTTCTTGTCGAACAATCGTTGGTCTTGCTTGGGGTTCAACATGTTTTTAATTTGGTATGGAAACTAATTGATTAGAAGGTTTTCAATCGATGTGACAAAACTGCTCCAACCTATTAAGTAGTTGAAGTCATTCCCCTTTCGAATTAATGGGTACCAAATTGATATTGGTATCAAGTGGTTGGTTTTGAAAACTAATAGATGTTGTAATTGGTGTAAGTGCATTGGTTATGGATAAATAATAACACGGGGTTGCAGATTGCCATGGTTGTTTTACAAAAACAACTTCATCAAATGATTGAACAAGCTCATGATTATCATCATGATGAACATTCATTGCATGTGGTTAGGTTGATGTGTGTTTCCCATTAATTGCACTTGTTGTTCATCTTATTCTTGTGAAGGTTTTGGAATAGATTGATGTGTAACATGTTTTAGTTGTTTTCTAAAACTTCTAATACCTACTCTTAACATTCTTTGAAATTAACACATTATAGGAAAGCCTTTGCATTTTTTTGAACATAAAATTAAAGCAACACTTCCTAGTATTCAAAAATTTGTAGAAATTTTCTTTTTATAGTTTGGGCGCTAGTTTCCTTAAAAAAAAATTGCACTAATCTCACCCTATTTTTTAATGCTTCAAATGAAAACAATAAACAACTTGAATCCTAAATATTACACACCAAAAAAACCTTATACAAATCATCATTTCAAGCATGATTACTTCTCAACATAATTTACTTACACTATTGAATCTAACTAGAAACTCTAAGTGTGTTTTTTTTTGAATTCCAATCCACTACATGGTCACCAAATGTTAATAGGTTTTATTTTGTTCCTATTAAGTTTTCAACTTCTAATTTTTCCAGCCATAGGTTCTTAAAAGAGCAAATGAATATAATTAAACTATCAAAACAAAAATTATCTACAATTCCTAACTAATATGTACTTATTTTGAAAATAACTTCAAAAAAGTTGGTTGAAAGAAAATGCTTCATGTTTCAAATGAAAAAGAAACACAAAAATTTCAATAGAATCACGAGCCTCCTTCTCAAACAAATATGTCTTCTTAATTTTATACTAGCTAATTCAAAAATTAAGTAGTCACAATTAACTATTTAAACAATCATTGAACGGTATTTAAACTAATAATCCAAAATTTCAAAAACACCTACACCATGTTTCACTACTTGTTTTATCATATGTTTAATAGACTACCAGTTGACTATCTTGTTAACCTATCTACTAACCTAGTATAATATTACTTGTCAAGTTTAATAATTGGTTAGGTTAATATCATAGATTAGGTTGAATAATTGGTTAGATCATGTGTTAGGTTTAACAACATGCCTAAATTTATAACCTATTAGGTCACATTTTACTAAACATGGGTAATAATGTAGTATTTGATAACATAATTTATAAAATGGGTACTTTGATTAGTCACAATTGTCAATGGACATCCAAATATTGTAAGGATATGTTCGTACAAAAACTTAGAAGTTACTACAACAATGTAGGTGTGAAGTGTTTGTGCTTCCACCCATTTTGTTGCATAGTCAATGGCCACTAAAATGTATTGGTTACATGATAGTCTATTTGTAGGTTTAACACATCCAATCAAATCCAATCCCCATTTTTGAAATGGTTCTTCAAGTAAAGTGGTAACTAGTTTTTCCAAATTGTGTGTCAACAAGTTGTTCTTTGACATTGATCACATGTTCAACAATAGTTGTGAACATTTCAGTTCATCATTGCCACCAATACTTGGGAACCAAGATCTTCTTCATAATGATATCTAAAAAAAGTGGCTTCCTACAACTCCTTCATGTAGATATTGCAAGACTACGGGTACCTGTTTTAGTTGTAAGATTCGACAAAACCTATTGTCTTGTCCAAATATATATAGTACTCCCTCTTGAAACACAAATGGTTTAGTTTTCTAAGATAAGTATTGTCTTTGAGATGTAATAAACCTTTCTAGCATCATTCCTTCTAATAAGTACTCATAAACATTCGGGTTATAATGTGAACATGTGAGCATCACATGTTTGATAAGGTGTTCCAATAGGTTTAGACTAGTTGGGTAACCAACTTAATGGATTTGCCATTAGGTGTGACCTACTAGGTTTATAAACAATCTTAAAATCATACTCTAAGAATAATAAAAACCATTTAGTTAACTTGCCAAAAACTTGTGGCTTGTTAACTAAATATATTAAGACCATATGATCAACATAGAATGTAAACTTGTTATATAACAGGTAATGTTTGAATTTGTGTAAGGCATAAAACATAGTTACAAAAAACCTCAAAAACAAAATTAGGTTTACTCAAACCAAAACCAATTCCATACCACCTCAAAATGGCAAATTAGAGTATGACTAGGCCTTTAGGAATCATCAGAAATTTGAAGATTCACATACATGGTATACCATATGTAACCACATTTATTGTTTTGCAAAACAATGTGGTAGATTGTAGCTATTCCATGTTACTGGGAAGACCATGGCTCAAAAATGCAAAGGTTACACACGATTGGGGAAACAATGTCATTATTGTTCAAGGTAATGGAATAGTGAAAACAATATCAATTAACAAGAAATTGGGAGTAAAAACTAGAAGGCTTCAAGTACTTATTTGTTATGACTTATTGGAAGGGCTAACATATGAAGAAGAAGATCTAATCTTTGAAATAGAACCAAAGTTATTCTCAATTGGTATAATCATTATCTCAAATGATACAATTTCATTGTTGAGTATTGGATTATCGAAAATCATAATCAATGAAAAATATGACCTAGAGTAAGAAACATCTAATCAAGGAACAACATAAATGGTGCCTTGAGCAACAAAACCAAAAGACTTTATGTTAGACCGGAAATATCATTGGAAGGTAAGGTTTATCAAAAAACCTATATCATCATATCCAAGTTGATATTGAAGTGGATGAAACATCGGCTAATATATAGGTACATAATCTTTAGATAGCAAGTTGGACTTTGATTAAAGAACAACTTATTAAGTTGAATCTTGGCATATAGACAAATCCATAATGCATAAAGGTCAATGCACAATTGACAAAGGAGAAAATTAAGGAGCTTCATATGTTGTTCAAGGAGTTTAAAAATTGTTTGCTTGGACTTATAAGGATCTAAAAAACACGCTTCCAAAATTGGCTCAACATATAATTGAATTAAATACCTCAATACCACCAACACATCGAGCAAGGTATAGATTGAACCTTAACTATGTTATAACTATCAAACATGTTATTGAAAAACTATTAGCAGTAGGATTCATTCAATTGGTAGAAGAGGCTACATGGTTATCACCTATTGTGGTAGTGCCTAAAAAGAACAAAATATTGAAAGTTTGTGTACATTTTAGAAAGTTTAATAAGGCAACCGAAAAAAATCCTTATTCTTTACTATTTTCTTATGAAGTAATGAACATTATAATGGGGTATGAAACATGTTCATTTTTAGATGGATATTCAAGATACCTTTAGATGTTTAAAGCCCCTGAAGATAAATACAAAACAACTTTTGTAAAAGACTGGGGAACTTTTGTTTGGATGGTGATGCCATTTGGTGTTAAAAATGGGCCACCAACTTTCGAAAGAGTAGACAACAAAGTTGTTAAAGAGTATTTAAACCAGTTCATGAAGATAATTCTAGATGATTTCATGGTTTATAGTGATATGGAGAATCATTTCATGAAGTTCAGACTTTGCTTTCAAAAATGTAGAAAATATAAAATTAGTCTTAACCCTTAAAAATGTGCCTTTATGGTATTTTTAGGACTGAATTTTTTAGGGTTCATAGTTTCCAAAGAAGGAAAAATACTAGACCTTAAAAACATTCAGGCAATAGTGAATATGCTAGTATCTACAAATCCACAACATATTCATGTCTTTAATGGTATGGCTTAGTTTTATAAATGTTTCATCAAGAACTTTACCTTCATCATGTCACCAATCACAAAGTTAATAAGGAAAACAAAACCCTTTATCTATACCATAAAATGTTAAGAAGCTTGGGATCAAATCAAGTAGAAATACATGGAAACATTAATTTTTATACCTCCAAATTGGTAGTTGGAGTTTCATGTGCACACAAATGCATCACTATTGGTAGTAGTTGTAATGTTGGCACAAAATCCAACTAGTAAGTATGACCAGCTTATAGTATATGCCTTTAGACTACTAAATAAAGCAAAACATAATTGTATTACTACATAAAGAAAAGCCTTAGCAATGGCTTTTGCTTTGCATAAGTTTAGACTTTTTTGTTGTGAAATAAATTTGTCTTTTATGTCAACCACACGGCTTTGGTATATTTGGTTAATAAACCACAAGTGTCTAAAAGGAAAGCCTGATGGCTGTTATTTTTGGACTATGAATTCATAGTAGTTTATAAGCTTGGTAGAACACATGTGGTACCTAATGTTTTATTTGAATTGCCAAATAATTCAAAACCATTGGGAGTTCCAAATCAGATTATGGATGCATCATTATTTTTTGTAGAACCTATATGGATGTAAGAAGTATGAAGTTATTTAGAAATAAGTCAGATGCCAAAAACTCTGAACTTAACTAAAAAACAAAAGTTGGCCAAAAAGGCAGAAACCTTTATCTTGAAAGAAGGAACAATGTATAAAGTGGGACAAGACAACAAAATGTGCAAATGTTTAACCACCTCATAAGCACAAATTGTTCTGAAAGAACTACATGAAGGAGTGGCAAGAGGACATTTTATTACAAATTTATCGCAAAATAATTTTTGGATGCAAGATATTGGTGGCCAACTCTATATAAGGATACTCATGAATTTTGTAAAAGATGTGATAGGTTTTAGAAAATTAGAGGACTAAAAACAAAAAGTTTGGCCAAGTTGGTAATAACACTTCCAGAGGAACCTTTTATAAAATGGGGTTTAGATTTTATAGGTCCAATTAAACTAGTAAGACGACTAGCAAAAAACAAATCTATTTTGGTAGCTACAGATTATGCAACTAAGTGGGTAGAGCCAAAGGCATTTAGAACTAATATTATAGTAATTACAACTAGATTTTTATATGAATATATTCTGACCAAATTTTGATGTCCTTTGACCATAGTTACATATCAAGAAGTACGTTTCATCAACGATACGATAAAACATCTAACATATTAGTTTATGTTAAAGCATGTTATTTCAAATACTTATTATCCACAACAAAATGGACGAGCATAGTCTATTAACAAAGTCATTGGTAGATTATTGACCAAGTTAATCAATGAAAAAAATTAAAATGGGATGAATATTTGTCCACAATTTTGTTTTCATATAGGAATACTTGTAAGGTGGCAATAGGATATTCACCTTACCAATTAATCTATGGTTTGCATCCTCTAATGCCAACATAATATGTTTTATTGGTTATTAGAGGGGACCACAAAGATGCAAAACCAACCAAAATACTAATTGCCATAATTACAGAATTGGAGAAGTTACAAGAGAACAAACTGGAGGCTCATAACAATGTTGGAACAAACCAATGGAGCATATTTTTGTGGAATCAACAAAAACACATTGAGAAAAAATTCCAGTTTGGAGATTATGTTTTTTTATTTCCCAAGGGAGAAAAGGCACGCTTGGGCAAATTCAAAAAAGATGGTTTGGTCCATTTAAGGTACAATATTTCTTATCCAATAATATCGTTCTTCTTGTATATGTTAACAATTTTGAACTAAAGTTAATATTGGTCAATGTTAACAAGTTGAAACCATACAAATATGTGGATCAGGCATTGAAGGGGATTATGAATTTAGGAAATCAGATGTTCTCAAAGTCCATAAATTTTAAACCACACGGAAGAGAAATCTGATGAATATTTCAAAAATTAGATAACAACAAAGATCATTGGTACTAAATAGATAGTAACATCATAAAAAACCTCAATAAATTAGATTAATCAATAGGTTACGATAATAATCATAGTACATAATTACACATTTTCATAACCATTGGATTATAAGACAAATAGGTTTGTTACATTAGAACAAAACTCTGTCGATTTGATGATGACTCACCATGGAATAGAATTTATTTCTAATGTAAACAACACCGAATCATTAGTTTTAAAGCTATCAATAGAACAACTTAGTGCCATGTTTACAAAGTTGTTAGGCTAGTAGACATTAACTATAGCCCATATTGCTATTAGTATGAACCTAAATAGATGAAAACATGTGTCAAAAAACAAGAAAAAGGACAAATCACTAAGACACTAACCTTAAAGCAAAAAATGAAACATCCTTCCCAAAACAAGATGATTGCATTTCAAAAGGTAGCAAACAAAAAAACACCTCTTCATTTTTATTTTTTGTAAACAAATTTTTATCATTTTTTGTCCCCAAAGTGAGTACAAATTTAAATTTTATTGAGAAATTACAAAGACAATCTAAAGAGAAATTATAGAAGTTGATAACAACATAATTTTACAAATATTTTCCCTTTGCAATTTAGGTCTCTAAAAAGAGGTTTACCATTTCCTTCTCCTATTTATTCTTCTTCTTCTTCTTCTCAAAGATCTTTTCTATTTTTTAAGTTTGAGAAAGCTTTTGAAGCAATTAGAAAAAATGATAAAGATTGCAAAGAATATTTGAGGAGATACAATTTTAAGAAGCCTAGAAAAGAGGCAAGTATAAGTGAGTAAGTTGGTCCAATTTCCATTTTTTATTTTGAAGAGGAAAAGCAAAAAGACAAATTGTTACAACATCAAGAAGTGCCATCACAACAAGAGGAGCCTATGTAGGAGTAGACCCTAAAAAAAGTTCACATTCCAAACAAGAAGTGTATTAAGAGAATAAATCAACAAGAAATGATTACAAATTTGCAAGGGAGAGAAGGTGCAGACTCACCAAGATGATGAAGTTAGGTACATTTTTATTCCTACAAAGCATAATTATAATAACAATTTGAAGAATATTTTTCTTTCGACAAATTTTGGAAAGGAAGAGATAACATGGGTGAATAAAACTAGATTAGTAGGTTTGTTTGAGGTTGAATGGAAGCCTCCTTGTCGCAACATTTTGGTTGAATTTTTGAGCAGTTGGAAATTAGATTATGAACATAATAGAATCAAAGTTATGATGGGAGAAGAATAAAGAATTATAAACATAAATTTTTTGGCATAAGCTTTTAAAAATTGCCATATAAAAAAGACAGAAGCAGACCATGCATAAATGTCAAATGCTAAAGTAGCATTAACAGACATAACTCATGCAATCCTAGATAATTACAACGTTGATGAAGGGTGGGTTGTAAAGAAGACGAGGTTAAAGTATGTCAATAGAATTACTATAATTTTTCCCATTATCTATCAAAAAAATAAGGTGCACTATTTTAACAATAAATCTGCCATGATGATCTCCAAAGCAAATAATGGAGAATCTATCAATTGGGTTGCAATTATGTATTCTCAATTGGTCAAAGAGTTGATTAAATGGGAAAAGTGTCAAAAGAACATGATTGAGGGAGCATTAAAAAAAAAGCCAAAAAAGGATGTATGCCATTCTACTATTGTCCTAGAAGTTTTGTTTCAAAAATGGTTTCCACTTCAAGGAATGGTACCATGAGAGAAAAAGTAGACAAAGCAACCATAGGAGGTCAAGAGGAGGAAGGAGACTCTAAGGGAGAAGTTTATCAAAAATAAAAGACCTCTGAACCTTACATATATTTCTCCTTAAAAGGAGAAACAACCAAAGACAAGGAAAACTAAAAGAGTAGTTTTGATGTCCCAATTTGATGATGATGAGGAGAGGGAGACTTTGTTGAAGAGGCAGAGAAAATAAGAGGATACTACAATGAGGGGCAATGTAAATCCTCAACAAGTAGTAAAGTTGTCAACAATAGCAACATCAGAGACAAAAGGAGAAATCAATATCTTTTAAGTCTGATCCAAGACCATAGATCTTTCCCAAGCAAGAGCAAATATCAAGTGGGCAGGAGCATTAGAGATAGCCTAAGAGGGAGCCAAAATCTCAAGCCCAACAAGTAGTAGAAGAATAAATACATGACCTAGACTTAAATCCATAAGAAGTACAACAATATGTTCTAGTACCACAAAATAATGAAGGTATGTTATTGTCAAAACCAAATTTTGCAATAACAACAAATATATTTGGAGAAATTTGGATTACACACAAAAGTCTAAGTTTTTTCAGTTACAAGTTTTAGAGGTCATACTCCTAGGTTTCATACACTAAGGTTTGTGCTAGGGCTAGAAACAGACTTGGATGAACATAAGAGAGCTACTAGTATGTTTCAATAAGTAGTATAGTATAGTGTACAAATGACCAATATTTCGCTTAGATTTTTTGATTTGTAAATTTAGAAAAAGTAGATCATAGAGGAGATGGACAAATCTATTTAGAATCTACAAGGGGCTTTAAAGAAGGAGCAAGAACTCAAAGTAGAGTTGCAAGTTAGGAAGAATGAGAATAGTGAAGTATTAGGAGAACTATAAACAACTAACCAAAAGATTAACAACATGGAGAACCACAACAAAGATATGGAGAACATCATAGTAGAAAGGGATCCTTTACAAGAAACTCTGAAGCAAACAAATGCCAATTATTGGAAGTTGAAGACAAAGAAAGATTCTCTACTTGTGGAACACAATATACTTTAAAGAGATTATAGGAATACGGAGGAGACTTTCTTGAAGTAGTAGAAGGAGCTAGAGACCCTAAGAGCAAACATTAGTAATGTATATCAAGCTAAAAATGAGATACAAAGGCAATTTGACCATAAGTAGGCATAGATGGACAATTTGCAAAGGCATATGGCTTTTAATGAAAAGTTGTAAAAACTTTTGGATGAGGCCTAAGGAATCAAGCCTTTCAATTATAACAATTTCTTTAAAGAAAACAATGAACTCATGAAGCATTGACGCACTCCCAACTCCTTGAAAGACTCAAATGTGAGTCCAAGTAGAAAACAACGGAAGAAGGAGGAGTTGGGGCACGCTCCCTAGCTCACAACACTTTGAGGGGTAGAGGGGTGTGTTGGACCTTTGGGATGGGACTAGGAAGAGTTGACAAGCTTCACTCATTCACACGGGCTTGCACAAAACCCACATAAGGTGGTTAGTGTGTAGTCGGAGCACTTTTTGTGCTAGGACAAGCCACGAGCAACATGAACACACAAGACTCACCACAGCTTGGACTTAGGAGAAGCCACCACCTTCCCCTTTATAGTATACTTTGCACCTCTTCACGGCACCCACATCCAAATGGCTTTTTGTCCCATGACTCCCACGCGGGAGTTCCGAAATCGCCCAAGTTGAGACTCCCGCGACTTTGGAGCCCCATAACTTTGCGAGCAGACCTCGGATCAAGATGTGGTTTAAAGCAAAATTGTAGCCCTCGTTGAGAGCTTTTCAACGGTATGTTGCACGCCATCTGAACTCATGGAAATCAGGTCGATTCCCGACTTTTTCTGGTCAGGAGTCAAACTAGCAATTTGATTCCCGACCCTTCTTTTGGCCATAACTTGTGTTTTAGATGTCCAAATGAGTAATGCGAGCCCATTTTAAACATCTAAGTTCCAAAAGCTTTCCAATGATATAAAGAACGCCACAAGCCATTAAGTTTTGACTCTTGAAATCATTTTCTGAAGTTTCGAAAGTCCACCGGGATTCCATCTCCCAAAGTGGGAGTTGCCTTGGGAGTGTGAGGGTTCATTCCCTCACACTTTCCTACACTCCTAGGAGTATGTGATGTGACTCCCAAACTTTCTCTTGGCCCGCACCCTTACAACCCCTTTGCCTTGGTTGCGAGCCCAAAGCTAGGGTTGCGACAAGCATCATACTTTTCTTTAAGTAAAATTCAAGGCATTGATAATGGAGGAAAATATGTAAATCTATGGTGGGATAAAATGTAGGATATAGTCCAAAAATATATTAGAAAGGTTTATAGAAGGCATGAGAAAAATGAAAGGTTATACATGCATAGGATATCTTAAATGGAAAAGGTCGTACCATCATTTTAGTATGAACCTTTTGTCTTCATTCCAAAACCATAAACCTCATATGAAGAAGAAGGAAGAGAAAATATGAATGGTGTAGGACCATCAAGCACAAGAATAAAAGAGGAGTAACTAGCAGACCTTAGAGGAGGCTAGAATTATGATACATGCATTAGAACAAACTCTATAACCAATAGAATCTTTTTTATAAGAGGTTAATTATCAAGAGTATGCATTTGCAACCATAGAAATAGGAGAGCATATACGATCTAAAAAACACAAAACTCAAGAAATTCAACGAGATTAGATTGAGCTAACATTAGAGTTGCAACAACAAGAGCAAACTTAGATTACATCAAAGCTACAACAACAAAAACATATTCATATTACATTAGATATACAATCACATCAATAACTACAAGTTGCATCAAAGCTACAACAACAAGAGTAGATTCAAATTACATTATTTTTGTAGTCACAACATCAATCACAAGTCATATCAAAGTTGTAGTCACAAGAATAGACAACAACACATCATCAAACAACTACACAAGTGTCAACATAAGCACAATCAAAATAACAACATATTTTGTATATAATAAGGAATCGACCATTGGTTCAATTTGAAGTATAGCATGTATAGATAGATCATATTTGTATTCCTACGGATATTTTCCTTTCGAGCCACACTAATACTAATACTCCTATTGTGACTATTAATATAAAAGTAAGAATGGACAAAATAATCCAAATAAAACTAAAAAATTCTTTCGGGAAAGGTTCTCTAACTATCGTGGGAGCTCATCACATGTATTCTATGCCTCCTTATCCATATTGTAGTACAACAATATTAATATTAAATTTCTGCTTCATAGGATTAGAAACAACATCAAATTTAACTTTCTTAACATATCTTGATCTAGAATTATGGGACATAATTCAAAGTATGGGTGGGGTAATGTTAAGGGAGTGATTATTCATTGTAATAGTTAGTTAGTATATTTTACCTACTTGGTTATTCTTTTAGGAATTACTAACTAATTTACATAGTTTTTCTCACCATTTGAATATAACATAAGATTTTTTTCTTTTTTTATGATTATCTTTTGGGAATAAAAATAGAGGGATTCATTATAAAACATTGAGTTTTGATGGAGTATGAAACAAGAGTGATTTTTTTAATTTAAAAACTTCAATTCCATAGCCAAATTTGTTGTTTCAATGTATTCTCATACTTTCATGATTGGATTTAAATTCTAAGACTAGACGAGTAGATTTTATTAATATTGGTTTAATGACATGTTTTAGTCAAGATTTAACTCATAATATATGATAGGAATTTTTTATTTACCATTTTTATTATTTTGAAGAATAATTTACATTTTCCTTTATTCTTAAACAAAATTTCCCTTTCTTTCTTCTATGTACCCATAATGCATCACACAACATCCATTTTTCAATTAAAGCATTGATGTTACTTTGTTAATTCTCTACAATCTAATTGTTTAATAATATGATATGTTTTGTAAACATTTTCAATTCACAACAATTTGAAAACATACTAGGATGGGGAGCCATCATCTATATTTTGTTAATTTGGATGCATCTATAATCAATGATTTATGTTGAATGCACCATGTTTTCATATTCCCATGTAAATTTTGTATGATTAATGCTTGAACATTAAATGGTAGTTCGCAAAAAATTTCCATAAAACTCGCCCATGTTTCTTCTTCTAGCACTCTCTGGGGTGTATAAATATATGCCTTGTAGACCATCCAAAATAATTTAATCAACGTAAACTTTCTTGAACCATGTTTACAATAATGACCTCTTAATTTTTCTTCTACATGAGTGATTGTAGACATTATTCACCGTTGTTCATGCCAACCTTGATAAACATTATTATAATAACTTAGTATTAATTTTGATTTTGCCATACATTGCTCATAATAAGTGAAGAAATTTGAATACATAATTATGTATTATGTTTTTTCTATAGTCATTTAAAAATGAATTACCCCTTCTTTCCTAAACTGATATATCCCATACAAATCTTTAATTCCACATGGAAAACAAACTATTAAAATGTGCAAATAACAAAACCTGAAATCAACTTCATATACCTCTACATAAGTTTTTTCTTTCATTTATAGTAATAATAGTGGTAATTTTCTTTCATCAATGATTATTTTTTAAGTAGTAAGATTCATTTCCACATATATATGTTGTACATTCCTTTATCCATCTACTCCATAATTGTAACAAATCAAGAAGTATCCAACTTTCATTAATGCATTAGTATTTGGTTTTAAATATTATTTTTCATCTCTCATACCACAATATGATTAGTCATTGTCACTTTGTCCACTCTTGTTAAGAGAAAAACACATAAGTTATTACTAGTAACCATTTTCTGTATTGATACGATTTTGCACTATCAATGTATAAAATAGAATTTTGTAATGACTAGAAAATTTTTGTTCATGTAATTTTTGTAAAATTGATTCCTAGATACCTATCAATAATAATTAAAACCTATCAACAAATTGCCTTTTGTGGACATGATCTCGAGGTATATAAATATGCTCGAAGTGTCTACCCATATGTACAATGATTTCTAAGCATCTATTTTGCTTCCTATGGGTAATGTAAGTTTTTCCCAAGGAACAAGAATAAAACCTTTTTATCATGTTTCCATACCATTATTTGAGTACGAATAAAGTATTGTTTTGGACACATCTTTCTTACATGGTATTGTTACAAATTGCACATTTGAAAAGTTGGAGCCAACGTTTCATAAACGATTCAAAACTTTGAAGAACGATGAAGAGGTCTACATGCAATTGCAAAACATTCAACAACAAACCACTAAACGTGTTGAGGTTTACTATGATTCATTGAAAGTAACAAATTGTCTACAAGTTAAGATAACAAATGTTTTCCTCACCATTTTTTTTGGAGCAAGTTTAGATTACCTTACCTTAGATTAGCAACAATAGGTATGAAATGAGATAACTTGATTGAACACAAGGAAGCCATTATAATATGTGAAGAAAGTGAACTTGTTAGTTTGAGTTATAATTAATGCTCTATTAACCAACTAGAGGCTAATTTAATAATTAAACTAATAGTACCTATTACTACCGCCAAATCAGTATAAACCTATATCCAATGTGGTAAAATAAATCATACACTTAAAACCTATCATAATAATAAAAAAAGGTACCAATGGTACTAATTGCCATAATCAAGTTTATAAAACCTATAGTAAAGACTAAAACACAACTTGCTAAATTGGTTAAAGTACCTATTTGATACCCCTATATTATATGTTCCAATGCTTAGCATAGATCTGGATAATGTCCCAAAAAGACTAAAGTGTATAACATGTTTAAAACTAAACCTGTTAATTCCAATGTTGCAACAACACCTAAACTGCCTAAACCGGATAATGTACCAATAAATGTGGTACATGTTATTACTATTCATAATCAACAACCATAATAAGTGTTGAAAGAAAGGGAATCATTTAAAGCCAAAGGAGTCAAAGATTGGCAATGAAAAGAATGTCTATGGGATTCATTCATTGAAATTGTAAGACAACTACAACGCGATGAAAATGATAAACACCCCACTATAAGCAATGAAGAGCCACTACAAAGTAATAGGGTTGGTTGCTTGATAATTCCACTACAACCCAACCAATTGAAAATAATCAAACTGGCGAGGCAATACAACAAACTTTAACTTCAAAACAGGTTATAACAAATAAGACTTTGAAAGACATTTTGAAGGACATTAGCAAGCAAGTCTTAGAGACCAAGTATATATTGAACCAAGGGACAATTGTTGCGAGTAACATTTGATATTAAATTCTACCTATTTATCTCGGTACCATCAAAACTTTTATAAAAAAAACTAATAGTTCCTTTAGTTACCATTGATCATTAGATGGCAATGATTTAGGTTCAAGTAGGAAAGAATTTTATAGAATATGTACTTCTAGATGATGGTTTTGGAGATAATATCATCACTAAAAAATTAAGAGTGCAGTTAGGTTTGTCGAAACCAAAACCAACACCTTACAACCTACACATGGTTGATCAAACTATCGTTAAACCTTTAGGTCTAATCAAAGATCTTAAGATTCTTGTCCATGGAATTCCTTATATAATAGCTTTTATTATAATATATAGTAGTGTGTTAGACCTCTAGCTATTATATGTTGTTAGGTCATCTTTAATTAAAGGATGCTAGAGTATTTCATGATTGGGGCAACACTATCACCATGCAAGGAATCAAAACTATACATGTTACCAACAAACTTGGAGCACCAACTATGTGACTAGAGGTGTTACTTTATTATGATTTCCATTCTGAAATATATGACGAGGAAGAGGACTTAAAGTTTACTATAAAATTAAAATTGTTTTCAATAGGAACCATAGTTGTCCTTACGCCAATCATGTTAGAGCAACATGTGAATTTGATTCCATCAATAGGTTTGAACTTAGTTGAACATGTATTTATACATGTTGGATCAATATTTGTACTACTTGTTTGTTTGATATACATGTTGAACTAGTATCTATACTACTTGTTTAAATAGTTATACCCCTTGACACTTTCAAACAACATTTGCCAAAGATTTTCATTTAACTTAAAGTAGGAAAAATGGTGATTAACGAGACACTTGCTTGTGTATGAGTTCAAAATCTTCACATTGCTAGCTTAATAATCACAAAAGAAGAGCAATTGACCAAAATCAACTTGGGTTTTGAAAAAAAACTATAATAGGTTAAAATCAACATTGATTTACAACTTGTTATCAATTTCAATTAGTTGAATTGCTGAAGGAGTTCAAAGACATTTTTGTGCGGACTTACAAACATTTGAAGGGCATATCACCAGAGATAGTTCAATGTCATATTGAGTTATACACATCGATACCACGCACTCATCATGCAAGGTACCGATTGAATCCTAACTATGCATTCATTGTCAAACAAGATATTAACACATTACTTGTTACAAGTTTTACTAAACCTATTGAAGAAACTACTTGATTATCACCTATAGTGGTTGTGTCTAAGAAGAACGAAAAATTGAAGATATGTGTGAACTTTATGAAGTTTAATGTTACCACAAATAATGATCCATACTTGTTGCCTTTTATTGATGAGGTTATCGATATTGTAGCTGGACATGAGGTTTATACATTCATAGATGGTTTTTTTGGATAACATCATATTTCCATAGGATTGAAAGACCAGTATAAGATTGCCTTTATTAATGATTGGGTGGGTTTTGTATGGGTTGTAATGCCTTTTGGAATAAAAAATGGACCACCCAGCTATTGGAAGGTAGTCATAAAAGCTTTCCATGAGTGCACTAATGTATTCATGAATATCTTTTTAGATGATTTTATTGTTTTCAATAACATGTCCACTCATTTAGATAAACTTTTAAAATGTTATATAAAATGTAAAAAGTATGGCATTAGTCTAAATCTAGATAAATGTGCATTCATGGTCTACTTTGGAACTATTATAACATTCATATTTGCAAAGAGGGGAAGACATTTGATCTTAAGAAAATAGAGGCCTTAGTCAAAATGCCAATACCCAAAACACCCAAGGAGATTCAATCATTCAATGGAATGGCACATTTTTTTTTTATGCTTCATTCAAAATTTTGCCCATGTTATGGCATTAATTACCGAGTTACTCAAAAAATCTAAAATATTTGAATGGACTACTACATGTTTAATTGCTTGGGAAGACTTCAAGAATTGACACATTCAAGCTCCATACTCATTAGTCCCAACTGGGAACTAGAACTTCATGTTCATAATGATGCATCTCAACTAACAATAGGGGCAATACTAGCCCAAAACCCAATAGGTAAAATTTATGTTGTTTGCAATTGCTTTTCCATCTAACAAAACATCGTTAACAATGTTCTTCCCAACTTATACTTGGATAATTGCCATATGGTTATCTACCTCTAAAGTTGTAGTGTCTATTTCAAATTGTGTCTCAACCACTATGGCTACACTAGGCTTTAATATCACTTTAATAGCTATATTGGGGTTTTCTGGCTTTAGTTTTTGCCACATATATTTCTTAAAATTAGGTGTTATCTTCAACAATTAACCTAACCTCAAAGTATAGGTGGTTTTTAGCATATGTTTATTGATATCTTGGAATATTTGTTCAATATACATAACTTTGTTGCTAGGAATAGTAGACACTGCAACAAAAGGTGTCCCTATACACTAAGTGATTTTATTGGATTTTGAGTGAATTCATTAGTTGTAATGAATGGAGACCAGTGAAGAAGTAGTGAATTCACTGGTTTAGTGAATGGGGACTAGTGAACTACACCCACATTTTGTAGTAGTGAAACAAAATTTGTGATGCAATTGGTTCTATGGACACTTTGGCCTCTAGTAATCTTGCTCAACTTGTACTCCATTATGCTTTCTCCTTTTAATTTAGATTTTTTGGTGGGTCTTTTGCTTACATCTCTTATATAGTCTTGACAAAAGATTGTTGTAGACTCTATTCCTTTTCCCAGTCAACAACAAACTTCTTATTGATTAGCTCTTTGTCATTAAACATGTGTTCTTTAATAACCTTGCTCCGATGATGGCCATGTTGGCATTGATTATATGAACTAAAGGATTTGCAACCTTAAACTTTACCACAACTTGTTTATTTGTAGTCTTCATTCCTTTGTTTTTAAACATATTTTGCATGTCAACGTACTTAGTACAATCTATGATCTTATGTCCAGTTTCACCACAAATTTGATAGGAATACCTCATAGGTCTCTTTACTTTAATCTGTTGAATGGTAACCTCAAAAACCACAAGAACAAAATCTTCCTTTCTTTTGACTCTACATGTTTCAACATCATGATTTGTCTTACGACAATTTGTGCAATACATTCTTGTTTTCTTTATAACCATCTGAGGTTTATGAAATAATATTGTCTTACTACTTCGTGGTATTAACATATTGGTTATAGCCTCTCTTTCAAAATTTCCTTCTTCATAAACCAAAGCTACTTCCTTATGCTACTACATGGTTTCTCTCTTCATGCCTATTGTTGCTACATGTAGATATGGTTGTAATCCAAATCTGAAAACAACAATTTGAAAACTATCTGTTGTCATGTGTTAAAGATCATCGACTAACTTCAATAATTTATCATAATAAATTTCCATTATTTCATTCTTCTCCTACTTCATGTTGTTCAACTAGAAATAAACCTACTCATCATTTTAAATTGTTCTATACCTTTTACAAAAAGCTAATTGTAATTTTGCAAAAATACAATCTGGGTAACCTTTCATGTAATTGTTACACTAGTCAAACATAATATTTTAGAGGGTAAAACAAAATAGATTACAATTTATGCATATTATGTTTCACCATTTGCTCTAATGGCAACTTTAAGAGCTTTGACATGAGCATTTGGGTCAGAATCCTTCACATACTCAGGTAGTTAAGTGGTTGATGATAAGGCCTATTTGGTGGTAATGGTGGCTTGCCTAGATTCACCATTGTCTTGGAGGTCCTGGTGGTCATGGTGGGCCTGGGCCACTTCTTCCTGGATTTGATGGTTGACCAACAAAAACTCTATTAACGGCCTTTTTGGGCATTTTGGCATGCACATTCACAAGTTTTGTTCCCCCTCGGGTTTGTGGTTTGGACTTCATACCAACAACAATATGGACTAATGTTGTTATAAATGGAGCTTTAGTAATTGTAATGATATACTAAAGTAATGTCACATAATATAATGGTATAAATCTTACTAGTTCCATTCTAAAATTGGAAGTTTTTGCGTAGGTAGTTCAACATTGTTGTGATGTAATAGATTTGGTGTAAGAGCTACAGAAATAGGTACTACATCTACCGCAATCAGAACTTTCATTTCCACTTTGTTATCTCTCTAGATCTATTCTTTGAGTCTACTTGGAATTTTGACCTTTTCATGGTAAAAATTCTCTGGCAACATGTCCATGGTTATCTATCTACTCTTGTAGGTTTTGGATTCAAATTTTGGAAATGCTTAACAAATCCTTGCTTCACATTATCTTCAATAAATGGACATTCATTGATCTGAAGTCCAATTTGATGGTAGTATGTTCAACATGGAAAGTTAGGTCTTGGAACTTTGTTCACATTATGAATTCCTTTACTACAATCCCTTGGAACTCCTCTAACAATGCTTCCATTTTACTGATTAAGTCTAGGTTCATTATATTTTACTTTGACAACCATAAGTACACCTTTTGTTATTGTTAGTTTTGCTTTTGGTAAGAATATAATTTCTTGTCTACTTACAAGTACCGGCTCAATTCCTTTAGACATTCTAATACCCTGAGTTATGGCTTCTACCTCAACCACATAATGAATCGAAGATTCAAAATTCGAAGCTCTTTGTTCAAACTCTTCATTCTCATGGTCTACTTGATAATAAAGAGGTGAAACATATATGTATCTTGGTACTAGTTCCTCCCTTTCTAACCTATGGCGTATTTATTTTTCTTCATGAATCAAAACATCAAAATTATGTTGTTGCATCAGACCTACTAATTTCAACATAACTTTTTGTCAAGGTTCAAATTCTTGACTCCTTCATCTAAACTCAACCTATGAGTTTGCATTTTCAATTTGACTTTCTTCTCTCTTGAAATTTCATTATAGACTACTAGTGTACCTTTATGCTTCACTACTTTGCACTTCACAAGGAATTATTGATGCTGCTTGAATCACTTTATGGCCTGAAGGTTTTTCTTCTGTCCACGGATGTTTTTATTCTGATTGAAAAACTCTTCTAGGTGTTACAAATTACTGATTTATTTGATTTACACTCAAATTGTTGTTGATGGCAGTGCCATTTTCCACTTGTTCATATATTATAACCTAATATAACTATCTCGTTCATCTTCTAGTTATATTCTATTTTCCATCTCTCCACATTCTAATTCAAATTTGAACAAACTTTTACGTTATAACAAAATCTTCGCATCTAGCTATTTTGCTTAGAATTACTTCTCGAACAAAAACTTATGATCAATATTTGAAAAAAAATGTAAAAATGAAACTTACGTTCACTATCAATTTTTAGAAACAAAAATTCTAACAACAAGACATAAACAACATTCTGAATTTCAATCTAAATTCAGGTTCAAGGATGGTTGCCAAATTCACCAAATGGTAAATACATAATTCTTATCCTATATTTTGATCTAAATTTGGACTAAAACACGTCATAAAACTAATACTAATAAAATTTATTCACTTAGATCCATTCATATCTAGTTTTAGAATTTAAATCCAGTCATGAAAGTATGAAAGAAAGATCAAAACAACAAATTTGGCTATATAATTGAAGTTTTTCTAGAAAACAAATCACTTTTGTTTCGTACTCCATAAAAAATCAATGTTCTACAATGAATCCTTTTCTTCCTCCTCCCAAAAAAAATCATAAAAAAAGAGTCCTATGTTATATTCAAATTCAAATGGTGACAGAAACTATGTAAACTAGTTAGTAATTCTTAAAATAATAACTAGGTAAGTAGAAATTTATTAACAAACCATTACAATGAGAAATTATTCCCTTAACAATGGAAAAACTATGTTAATACCTACTTTACTTATCCCACCTATAAAAAAAAGGACATAACCAAAAAATACAAGGGATAGAAAGGGTAGAGGTTGTACATTCACGGGAACCCATGACACATAAAAAGAAAAGTCGATAACAAGCCAATATAGAGCGAAATTTAAGAAGAGAAATGAGGGAAGATCTTAGGAATGTTGAATTTTGCATTAAACATTTTGATATTTATAATTGATGGAAAGAGTTAGGCATTTTGGGTAACAAAATAAAAGATTAACTTTGAAAATCATTACTTCATGAACCATTTGTATTAGCTGCACAAATAACGGTTGAAGGAGTGAAATCCATTACAAGTGACATTGATGTGTAATCCACAACATTAACTACACTTAAAGAACATAATGAAGTTGAAACATCAACACGACATGAGGGAGAAGCTCAATCATAGTCAAAAACTCTCATACCTAAACAAAAACCTATGAAAATAAGAATGCAATCCTTGCAGTCAATACAAGGGTTTTCACTCCAGCCAAATATCTATGAACAAACTTATTCGATATTAAAGTCAAAGAAGAATTAATTCCACACAAAGATAGAAGTGCGACATCGAAAATAATCAATATAGTAAGAAATCCATTGTTTGAAATAGTTGAATAACCACTATAGTCAGAAAGACGAACATTTGTTGTGACAACAAACCAATTTAATTTCCCAATTCATAATAGCTATCATACCTGTGCCCCCAATAATGGTGGTAATGGCAATAAACATATTGCAAATACCATTGCCCAAGTTCCATGATGGCAATGATGCAATAACTCATATAGGAAGATTGGCCAAAATATGTGTAAGGAATGGCGATGATACTGATGCACATAAATTATAGTATTTTCCTATAACATTACAAGTAAAAAGTGCAAGTTGGTTTACTCGTTATGAGACAACAAACCTTGCTACAACTTGGGGAGAGGTTCAACGTGCATCTATTTCAAGATTCATTGATGTGCGTAGTGAAAGATAAACCGTGACGCACTCCCAACTCCTTGAAGGACTCAAATGTGAGTCCCAAACAGAAAACAACGAAAAAATAAAGAGTTTGGGCACACTCCCCGGCTTGTAGCACTTTGGAAGGGTAGAGGGGCGTGCTGGAGCTCTGGGATGGGACTAGGAAGAGTTGATAAGTTTCACTCACTCACATGGATCTACACAAAACCAACGCAAGGTGGTTAGTGCATAGTTGGAGCACTTTTGGTGCTAGGACGAAGCACGGGCAACACGGACACATAAGACTCACCACGGCCCGAACTTGGGGGAAGCCACCACCTTCCCCCTTATAGTATACTCTGCACCTCTTCATGGGGCCCACATTCAAATGATTTTTTGTCTCGGGACTCCCAAGTGGGAGTTCTGAAATCGCCAAGGTTGGGTCTCCCGCGACTTTGGGGCACCATAACTTTTCGTGTAGACCTCTGATTGGGATAGATCTGAAACAATGTTTTAGCCCTCATCAAGAGCTTTCCAACAGTATGTTGCACGCCATCTACACGCATGAAAATCAGGTCGATTCTCGACTTTTAGTGGTGGGGAATCAAATTACCAATTTGACTCCCGACTTTTCTTTTGGCCATAACTTGTGTTTCAGATGTCCAAATAGGCAATGGGAACCCATTTTATATATTTATGTTCTAAGAACTTTCTATTGATATAAAGAACTCTTCAAGCCATCCCGTGCAATTGCCCTCTGAAGATTTGGGAGTCCACCGGGACTCCAACTCCCCAAAGTGGAACTCCCTTGGGGTGTGAGGGTTCATTCCCTCACACCTTCTCACACTCCCGGGAGTATGTTGTGGGACTCCCAACTTCCCTCTTGGTCCGCAACTTTGCAAACCCTTGCCTTGGTCGCAAGCCCAAAGCCAGGGTCGCGACAAACCATATTAGTTTTGAGAGAAAAGAAACAATGGAAACATGAAATGGTGGAAGATTATTATGACATATTTTTACAATTATGTGTCATTATACCACAACAACCAAATGATGTATATTTGAGAGAAACCTTCATGGAAGGACTTAGAAAGAACTTAAAACTAGCCATTATTGGAATGTTAAAGGCAACAATTGTTGAAGTAACTAACTTGGCAAGGGAAATTGAAGAAAAGATGCCTACCACATGTAGGAGTAAATAATTTCAACCGCTATTAGACAATGAAGATTCATATGAGGAATTAACTGATGATGAACATAAGAAGGAAAGAAAGAAAAATTGCAAGGAGTAAGATGACAAATATCAACGAGGTGTGTTTTGTCAAAAATGTAATACTAAAGGTCATTTGACAAAAGAATGTAAACTTTTGTAACCAATTTACAACATTTGTCAAAGACAAGGGCATGAAGCCAATGATTGTCCATTGAAAGAGTTAGGAGGGTAGTATGTTAGAAAAGATATATCGATCAATGTAATACAACCTGAAGCATCGGTCGAACAAATTAAACAAAAACAAAGTTTTCAATAATTAAATAATAATCTTAGCTATGAAAACTAAAGAAAGGAGAATGAAGGATGGAAAAATAATTGACAAGGAAAAAATCAAGGATGGCAAAATAATCGAGGGTATTAACAAGATTGAGATGGCCAGTTTAACCAAAATGGGTATAATTGAAATAACTATAACCAAAATAATGGAAATTGACAAGGAGGGGATATGAAGTATTTCTATTGCCAAAGAGGACATTAGAAGAATGATTGTCCACTATGGAAACAACACTTAAAAAATGAAAATAAGAATTTTCAGCCTAAGGTTGGGGTCAATGTTGTTATTGTGGAACAATGTATACCCGCTATACCAACATTTGTAGCCACTTGAAGTCAATGATTGAAAAACCTCTGGAAGAAAATATCATCAGCGAAAATAGTCCCATAAAAGAAAGTAAGATGAAGTGGGTTCGGAAAAAGGGAATACATAAAAAACTTGGAGGTGAAATACAATGAATACAAGCTGAGATGGATGTTTAAGCACAACTATATCCATATACTTCAAAGGATATTAAAAAATTAGCAATTAACACCAAAGAAAGTGACACATTCCCAAGCTCCTTGATAGACTCAAATGTGAGTTTTAAAATGAAACAGCAGAAAAATAAGGAGTTGGGGACATGTTCCTTAGCTCGTATCACTTTGAGGGGTAGAAGGGCGTGCTGGAGCTCTGGGATGGGACTAGGAGAAATGACAAGCACTTAATCACTCACACGGACCTACAAAAAACCAAACAACAAGTAGGTTAATGCATAGTTGGAGCACTTTTGGTGCTAAGATGAACCACGGGTAACCTCGAACTCACAAGATTCACCACGGCTTGGACTTGGAGGAAGCCACCACCTTCCCTTTTATAGTATATTCTACGCCTCTCCACGAGGCCCGCATCCAAATGGCATTTTGTTCCAAAGTTGGGATTCTTGCAACTTTGGGGCCCCATAACTTTGTGTGCAAACCTTCGATTGAGATGAGGTCTAAAGAAAAGTTGTAGCCCTTGTTGAGAGCTTTCTAACGGTATGTTGCACGCCACTTGCATGCAAGGAAATTGGGTCGATTCTTGACTTTTAATGGTTGGGAGTCAAACTACCAATTTGACTCCTCACTTTTCTTTTGGCCATAACTTGTGTTTTAAGTGTCCAAATGGGTCATGCGAGCCCATTTTAGACATCTACGTTTCAATATATTTCTAATGATATAAATATTTTTTCAATCCAATGGGTTTTCACCCCTGTAATCACTCCTTGGAGATTCGAGAGTCCATTGAAATTCCAACTCCCAAAGTGGACTCTTGTAAGCCCTTACCTTGGTCACGAGCCCAAGGCTAAGGTTGTGACAAAAAGACTAGAACAAGATTGGGAAGTTTTACCCTACCATGAGGAAAGTAAAGAGAAGGAATCATGTAACGATATAGGAATAAAAACAACCAAGGTTAACAAATAGCAATTTGGCGTTAAAAAAAAACTCAATTATTCCTAAAGGGAAGTTGGAAGGAATGTTAGATGATCAAATTTTTAATATGAAGATGGAAGTTAAATTGGGGCGATTGATCAAGATTTGCCCCCAATCACAAAAAATTTTAACAAAGTTTTTTTAATGATGCAAAAAGAACATCTACTGAATGTGTGCAATGTTGGTACACACCACTAGAACAATTTTGATGAAATTATGCATGTTGTTCAAGTATCCATTAGGAATTGTGAAATCGTGGATGTTATATTGGATAGTGGGTCTGGAGTTATCATTATTTTTAAACATCTATGAAGGAAATGGGGCTTAAAGAAACCTTGGTCAGCGCCATTCATGGTAAGAATGGCATATCAAAGAAAGGTACAACCAATTGGCTAGGCACCAAACTTCAAAATCGACTTAGCAGGTTGTACATTTAAAATTTTAGTTACAATAATGTAGATGGAAGATATTCTGAAAGCTTATTTGATGTTTTGAAGGAGACCATGGCTACAACAAGTTAAATCTCATCATGATACCACTTTAATAATCATTACTGATACCAAAACAATGACATTGAATATATAAAAACGGGTGATGGTACATCCTTCCAAAGACCTTGCAATTTGGATGATACTTTTGATTGGGAAAGAGGATTGGCAGATGGAGACAACAAACATTTATATCATGCCATACCATTTAGTTGTGGCCTATTGGAGAAGTAAGTTTAGAATAACAAAAATTCCTACCCAAAGTATATGTGGGAATGGCGCAACCTAAAAAAAAAATTGATTATCCTTTCTGGTATTATCAACATGAACTTGGAGAAAGATTAATCCTTGATGAATCTATAGATATAATGATTAAAAACAAACAAATGATATGATGGACGCTTATTGCTAATGAATAGCTAACCAAATTAATTTGGATTCTAGTGAAGAACCTTGCATAATGCTTGTAAGTGTTGCCTTGCCTGCACAATTCCAAGTGAGGGTTAAATAATTGTTGACAAAGTTTAAAGATGTATTTCCATGGAGTTATAAAAAATTAAAAGGAATTCCCAAATCAATTTGTGAACACAAAATTAATTGATTATTGATGCATGCCCAATTAAACAACGACCCTACCGAATGAATCCTAATTATGTTCAAAGAGTAAGAAAAGATCTTAATAAGTTATTAGACACACAATATATTTTTCCCATCGAAACTACCCAATGGTTATCATCGCTTGTAATTGTATTGAAGAAAAACGACAAATTACACATTTGTGTGGACTATCAAAAATTGAATTCACAAACCAAGAAAGATCCATTTCCATTACCTTTTTTGGATTCAATATTGGATACAGTTGTTGGACATGAAATGTACTCCTTTATGGATGGGTACAATGGTTACAATTAAATGAAAATGGCAGAAAAAGATTAAGATAAAACGTCGTTTATTTCTGAATGGGGAGCATATGCCTATAACATTATGTGATTTGGATTATGCAATGCTTTAGCTACTTTTCAAAAAGTGGTCATTTAGACTTTGAAAGAATATCTTAACAATTTCAAGTAAGTATTCATTGACAATTTCAGTGTTTGTTGACACAAGGAAGAACATATGAATCATCTTTAAAAAGTATAACCCAATGTAAAAATAATGGCATTAGTTTCAATCTAGAACAATGTGCATTTTGCATCAACTTTGGAATAATACAAAGACACATCATCTGTGAAGATGGACTATTGGTAGATCCTAGGAAAATAAACATCATCACAAATATGCCTACTCCAACAAGTGTGATAAAGTTAAAAAGATTTCTAGGGGCAGTAAGTTTCTATTGACAATACTTCAAGAACTTTGTTGTTAAAAGCAACCCCAATTTGTAAACTTTTGAAGAAGGACATACACTACCAATGGGATGAAGCCTATGAACAATCCTTCCAATGGATGAAAACATCCTTGACTACATTACTAGTACTCATTATTCATGACTAGATAAAAAAAATCCTTATTCACACATATGCATTAAACTATGCCATTGGAACAATGTTAGTTCAAAACCCTAACGATACCATTGATAAACTAATTTATTATGCCAACCGATTGATGACTGGGGCTAAGAAATTTTTTCCAATCGTGAAAACTCTTGTAATGATTTATGATATTAAAAAACTTTGTCATTATATGTTGGGAAATAACTTCATGTTCTTTGTGGATCATTAGGCCTTGATTTATTTATTCAATAAACCAATTGTAATTGGACAAATAACACAATGGTTATTATTATTACAAGAATTCAACTTCAAAGTAATTTATGAACTAGGAAAGGTGCACTTTGCACCAAACCAATTATCCCGTGTTAAAAATGGTTTACCTATTGTTGGTGAGGAGAATCAATTACATGATGTTGTTATTTTTATATATTAACTATTGACTTGTATGCACCAATTAAGGAATATTTGTTTAAGGGTTATTTTGAAGATGATGTTGCTCAAAAGGAGAGGAAATGTTTCACCATAAAGTCAAAACTAACACGCTCCCAAGCTCCTTTATAGACTCAAATGTGAATCTGAAGTGAAAACAATAGAAAAGTAAGGAGTTCGGGCACGCTCTTTAGTTCGTAGCACTTTGGGGTAGAGGGGCGTGCTGGAATTCTGGGATGGGACTAGGAAGAATGACAAACAATCATTCACTCACGCGGACCTACACAAAACCAAACAACAAGTTAGTTAGTGCATAGCTGGAACACTTTTAGTGTTAAGACGAGTCATGGGCAAACTTGGACTCACAAGACTCACCACGGCCTAGACTTGGGGGAAGCCACTGCCTTCTTTCTTATAGAATACTTTGTGCCTAGCTATGAGACCAACACCCAAACATCATTTTGTCCTAGGGAGTCCCGAAATTCCCACAATTGGGAATCCTGCAACTTTGAGGCCCCATAACTTTGTGTGCAAACCTCCGATTGGGATAAGGTCTAAAGCAAAGTTATAGTCCTTGTCGAAAGCTTTTCAACATTATGTTGCACACCACCTACATGTAAGGAAATCAAGGGGATTCCAATTTGACTCCCGACCCTTCTTTTGGCCATAAGTTGTGTTTTAGATGTTCAAATGGGTCATGCAAACCCAGTGGTATAAGGAAATCCCCAATCCATTGGGTTTTGACCCCTGCAATTATTCTTTAAAGATTCGAGAGTCCACTAGGACTCCAACTCCCAAAGTGGAAGCTCCTTTGGGAGTGTGAGGGTTCATTCCTTCACATTTTCCTTCACTCCCTGGCTTCCCTCTTGGCCCACAACCTTGCAAGCCTTTGCCTTGGTTGTGAGCCCAAGGCTAAGGTTTTGACAAAAACCATATACATTTTATGGAAATAAATTATATAAATTGGGACTAGATGGTATTATTCACCAATGTCTCTTAACTACTAAAACAAATGCCATCTTTATTGAACTTCATGATGGATTAGTAGGAGGATGTGAGGTGACTTTTTGTCCCTCCACTCCCGGTTTTACAAAGTGACTATGTTTGAAAACACAAATGCTGCTTATGAAGGAAAAATAAAATGCAAGTATATTCCTAGATGTTAAATTGCGTTCATAGTCGAAATTAAATACCTTACCTCCTATGCATCGTTCACAACTTAAAACTGATAGATATATTTTCTAGACTCAAACATTCCAAGCCTTGGAATCTTATGTTAAATTTTCATTCATTTAAATAAACTTTAAAGGACTCAACACCATGTTTAACTTAGTTGCAACCACCAATCACTTGAAATATTATTTTTAGCCCATACATTATTCAAATCCGACTTGTTTTAGTTCATTAGAAAGCTAATTTCAAGGCGCACCTTGTTACCAAATCTTAAGATTTGTAGCTAAACCAGTGAGGAGTTATACAACCAAACCCGAGAGGGTTTTACAAAGGCAATTGGTTCACTTGACTATAGACCACCAGTCATTGGAACATTATTTCTAACACATAGGTCATTCAAATTTGGCTTGCCTTAGCTCATTAAAAACTTAACTTCAAGGCGCACCTTGGTACCAAATCTCAAGATCTATAGCTAAACCAGTGAAGAGTTACACCACGAAACCCAAGAAGGTTTTGCGAAGGTAAGAAGTTTAATTATGTTACAAACTATTAAGCACTTAAAACATTGTTTCTAACACATATATTATCCAAATTTGGCTTGCTTTAACTTTGTAGAAAGTTAACTTCAAGGTGCACCTCCTTGCCTAATCTCAAGATCTGCAACAAAATCAGTAATAAATTATGTTATAAAACCCAAGAGGTTTTCTAAAGTTTTTTCTAGGATTTCAAGCTTCCAACCTATCCCTATTCACTTCCATTCTTTCAAAGCTATTCCCACCATCTAATCTACTCTCCTTTTTTCTACCATCTACTCAAGACTACCCATTCTTCTCCTACCAAAAAAGGTTGTGGGAACAAGTTTTCTCAAGATTTGAGTTGAAAATAATGTTCGGAAAATAGAGAGCCAAAATGATCCAACTTCACCCATTTCAAAAAAAGAAAGGAAGATCCCCACTTGGTGGCCAATCGAAGGAGAAGGAGAAGCTCCCCATGCTCGGAGTCCAATGGAAGGAGAAGGAGAAGGTTCCTTTTACCCCTTCACATTTCCCCCCCAATAAATTTTACTCAAACTTTTCGTTTTATTTTTCCTTTGATCTTAACCTTCTACTTTACCATGGTTTTAAGTCGTTATTTACACCTTTCCTCGCTTTCCCTTGCCTATAAATTATGATCGCGCATTTGATGTCACAAGTTCCCTGCACATTCATTGCCGATTCGATTTAGTTGGAGATCTCTTTTTTTTCCCTTGAAATTATGGTGTCGCGTATGGCCACGTCTTATGGGCCTCAAGCTGCGTAAGTGAACAAAGAGTCGGCCTTAGAGTCATCTTTAGATATGACGTTGATGTGACATCCTCGTGATGAAGCACTTGAATCGCAAGAGGTGCGTGCTCGTCTTGATGTCAATTCCCCTCATGCTTGGTATTATCGCATTTCTTCGAACTATCGCACCCTAGTGATTTTATTGCAAGTCGACCCTGTTTCTAATGATGAACTTGAAACCTTTTGTGAAGGTCGTTATGAGATTGAAAACACCTCCATTTTCGCATGGTCTTCAATTCTCAGCATTGGACATTATCGTTGGTTACGCGGTCCGATTTATATACTCCCTCCTAATACCAAAACAAACTA